>Ga0256834_1000494_pt1 | contig 28234 bp, 18 predicted proteins | sample 4281140metaG_FD_190536 | JGI IMG/M metagenome (GOLD analysis project Ga0256834, IMG submission 190536) | Hydrothermal vent microbial communities from East Pacific Rise, Pacific Ocean - 4281-140 | ecosystem: Environmental > Aquatic > Marine > Hydrothermal vents | place: Pacific Ocean: East...
TTCTTGTTTGTTTATATTTAACTCAGCAATTTTTTTAGTATTCATTTGCTGTATTAGTTGTTCGTATCCTAAATTTATTGCGTCATTATAATTTTCTTCTGTGGCTTTTTTAAATGCTTCCTCAAATTCTTTTTCCGCTTTTGTTTTAAATGAAGTTTCTTCAGTTTTAATAAAACTAATTAAATTATCATAATCCACATTACTTAATTGAAATTTTTCGGCACTTGGTATGGTTATATTATCATACTGATATTTTGTAGCATATTTAAAAATAGCATCCGATGCAAAAAGTGCTTTTGTACCAATCGTTTTTTCTGGTCTTTCTATTTTTATATCTGGTTCAACGCCACCACCATCATAAACTTTTCTGCCATTTGCAGTTCTAAATAGATTTCTATTTTTTTGATCAAATTTTGGTACAATACCTGTTTTGTGATCTCTATTTGTATAATCTAATTCTTGAATACATCTACCACTTGGTGTGTAATATTTAGAAATGGTTAATTTCATTTGTGTTCCGTATGGTAATCTTCTAGTTCTTTGCACTAAACCTTTACCAAATGAACGTTCGCCAATTACAACAGCACGATCTAAATCTTGTAAAGCGCCTGCTAAAATTTCACTTGCCGAAGCAGATCTACCATTTACTAAAATTACAATTGGGATTTCTAAATCTATAGGTTCTTTTTTAGTTTTATAAGTATTACTCCATTTTTTAACTTTGGCTCTTGTAGTAACTACAATTTGATCTTTTGGTACAAAATAGTTAACAATCTTTACTACTTCGTTTAATAAACCACCAGGATTTCCTCTAACATCAATGATTAGTTTTTTCATGCCATCATCTTTCAAATCGTTATATGCTTCTTTTACTCTTGCAGATGCTTTTTTATTAAATTTAACAAATGACATATAGCCAATTTCATCATCTAGCATTTCATGAAATGGTACAGGATCAATTTCAATAGTTGCTCGAGTAATTTCGGCATCAATTTTTTTACCATTTCTATTTACTTTAACGGTTACTTTTGTATCTGGCAATCCTTTTAATAATGTATTGATTGATTTTCCATCATAATCTTTTACCCATAAATCATTTATTTGTATGATTTCATCACCAGCTTTTAGACCTGCATTTGCTGCAGGATTATCCTCATAAACTTCTCTAATAAATAATTTATTATCTTTAAATGATGATTTTGCACCAATGCCACCATAAGCACCACGAGATTTAATTTTATAATCTTCTACACCTTGTTCATCATAATATCTTGTATATGGGTCTAAACTTTTCAGCATATTATTTACTGCATCACTAGTCATTTGTGATGGCGTAACTTCATCTATATAGTACATATTAAGTTCCTTAAATATCGAAGTGTACAATTCTATTTGTTTTGCTACTTCAAAAAAATCGGATTTAAAAGAAACTGTAAACGTTAAGATTGTAATTAATAGGATAAAAAAACCTGTTTTTTTAATTTTTTTCATTTTATTATTTTTGAGCGTGTAAGATATGGATTTTATTTGTGAGACTATAAAAAATTATTTTCGATTTTTTAATTAGTCAAACTAATCCCGATTTTTTAGCGGGATATTGGTTTAAGAAATTTATTTCTATCTTAATAAGTTAAATTTTTCTAAAAATTGCAAAAAATACTATTAATAGAGGTGTTATTTAAAATATTGGCATTATTTTAGTGTTCCACTAAGCATTATTAATGAAAAAAATATTCAGATATATGAAACGTAACTATAAAATTGTTTTACCAATAGTATTACTTATTGGTTTGTTATTAGGTAATAAAGTTTTTGCTCAAAATGATTCCGAAAAGGATAAAATTTTAGTAGCATTAATTCGCGATGCTTTAAAAAACGCACATTATAGTCCTAAAGAATTTAATGATGAATTTTCTGAGGTTATTTATGCCGATTATATCGAAGCATTAGATCCAACCAAAAGATTTTTTGTTGCAAAAGATTTGAAACTTTTTTCCGCTTATAAAAAAGAAATTGACGATCAAATTAAAACCGAAGATTTAACTTTTTTCAATTTAGTAACCAATACATTTTTAGATAGAATTAAAGAAACCGAAGGTTTTTATGCTTCTATATTAGAAGAACCGTTTGATTTTGATAAAGACGAAACATTTAGTTTGGATTATGAAAATGAAGTATATCCGAAAAATAAAAAAGTAAGATTAGAAAAATGGCGTAAGCAACTAAAATTAAATGTTTTAGGTAGACTGTATGATAAGATTGAAGATGAAAATAATATAAAGAAAGATAGTGCTACTTATATAGTGAAATCTATGACTACTTTAGAAAAAGAAGCTAGAGAAAAATCAAAAGAAAATATGTCTGATTATTATACCAGAATGAAAGACTTAACAAGTGATGATTGGTTTTCATTATATATAAATAGTATTACTGCTACTTTTGATCCTCATACGACTTACTTTTCACCAAAAATCAAGAAAAAATTTGATATTGGTATGTCTGGTAAATTAGAAGGTATTGGCGCTAGATTATCTAAAAAAGGAGATTATACCAAAGTAGTAGAACTAATTTCTGGCGGTCCAGCATGGCGAAAAGGCGAATTAGAAGTTGGTGATTTAATTTTAAAAGTTGCTCAAGCAGATGCCGAACCTTTAGATATTGTAGGTATGCGTTTAGACGATGCTATCGAATTTATTAAAGGTAAAAAAGGTACAGAAGTACGATTAACACTTAAAAAAATTGATGGTACTACCAAAATAATATCCATTATTAGAGATGTGGTTGAATTAGAAGAAACTTTTGCAAAAAGTAGTACCGTAAAATTTGATAACAAAACGTATGGTGTTATTAACCTACCACAATTTTATATTGATTTTTCGGAAAAGAATTTTAGAAATTCTGCTACCGATATGGAAAAAGAAATCGAAGAATTAAAAAAAGAAAACATAGAAGGTTTGCTAATCGATTTGCGTAATAATGGTGGCGGTTCCTTAAAAACTGCTATCGAAATTGCAGGTTTGTTTATTGATAAAGGACCAATTGTACAAGTAAAATACAATGATAAATCTCCTAGAATTGATAAGGATATAAATCCAAAAATACAATGGAACGGATCTTTAGTTGTCTTAGTAAACGAACTTTCTGCAAGCGCTTCTGAAATATTTGCCGCTGCAATGCAAGATTATAACAGAGCAATTATTATTGGTTCTAATCAGACTTTTGGTAAAGGAACAGTTCAAAATATATTAGGTTTAAATAATTTTTTCAGATATAAAAAAGATTTGGGCGCATTAAAAATGACGATTCAAAAATTTTATAGAATTAATGGTGGTTCGACACAATTAAAAGGTGTGGTTTCTGATATTGCCATTCCAGATAGATATACATATATGGAAATTGGAGAACGTGATGAAAAAAATCCATTAAAATGGGATAAAATTGCTCCTGCAAAATACGAAGCATTAGATTTTTATGAAAATTTTGATGACGTAGTTCAAAATAGTAGAATCAGAATTATGGATAATCCGCATTTTAATTTAATTAACGAAAATGCGAAATGGTTAAAAAAATCAAGAGAAGACAAAGTTGCCTTTTTAAACTACAATAAGTATAAACAAGATATTGATAACCATAATAAAGAAGCAGAGAAATTCAAAAAATTGAAAGATTATAAAAACGATTTAGCTTTTAAATCACCTTTATATGAATTACCATTAATGGAAAAAGATTCTGTTTTAGAACAAAAAAGAACAGCATGGCATAAAAATTTAAGTAAAGATATTTATATTGAAGAAGCATTAAGAGTTCTTTCGGAATTAAAAGTTAAGAATACTGCGGTAGCTGTTAAAGGTTAAAATAGTACCTTTGTGTTTGAATGAAAAAACTGTACATCATAGCAGGTCCAAACGGAGCAGGAAAAACGACAGCTTCTTTTACGATTTTACCAGAAATTTTTAATTGTAAAGAATTTGTAAATGCAGATGAGATTGCAAGAGGTATTTCACCATTTAATCCAGAAAAAGTTGCTTTTCAATCAGGAAGAATTATGTTACAAAGAATAAATGAATTACTTGAAGAAAAAAATTCATTTGCCTTTGAAACAACATTAGCAACAAAATCATTTATTAAATTTATCGAAAAAGCAAAAATTAAAGGTTTTGAAGTTATATTACTTTTTTTACAGCTTTCTTCAGAAAATTTAGCAATTGAAAGAGTTAAAACTCGAGTAAAAGAAGGCGGACATAACATACCAAAAAATATTATAAAAAGAAGATTTCAAAACGGTTTACATAATTTCTTTAAATTATATATTCCTAAAGTTGATAAGTGGTTTCTTGTTGATAATTCAGAAGAGTCGTTTATATTTGTTGCAAATGGAACAGCAAAAAATTCATTTATTAAAAACAAAAAATTTTGGAATAAACTAAAAATAAAATATGGAAATTAAAGAACAATTACAAGAATTAGAAGATAAATTATCTAAAGGTCTTAAAGAAGCATATAAAAAAATGATTGCTTTTAAGCAGCAAAAAAACACACCAATTATTGTTTCAAAAAACGGAAAAATAATTAAAATCAAGCCAAAACAAAATTAATCAATGAAAGCATATATTTTTCCTGGACAAGGAGCACAATTTACAGGTATGGGTTTAGACTTATACGAGAAATTTCCATTAGCGCAAGAACTATTCGAAAAAGCAAATAATATTTTAGGTTTTTCTATAACTGATATTATGTTTGAAGGAACACCAGAACAATTAAAAGAAACCAAAGTAACACAACCCGCTATTTTTTTACATTCCGTAATTATGGCAAAAGTTTTAGGTGCTGATTTTAAACCAGAAATGGTTGCAGGTCATTCTTTAGGTGAATTTTCTGCCTTAGTGGCAAATGGAGTTTTATCTTTTGAAGATGGTCTTAAATTGGTTTCACAACGTGCTTTAGCAATGCAAAAAGCATGTGAAATTCAACCATCGACTATGGCTGCAGTTTTAGGTTTAGAAGATAATATAGTAGAAGAAGTTTGTAAAGAAATCGATGGAGTAGTAGTTGCAGCAAATTACAATTGTCCTGGGCAATTAGTGATTTCTGGAAGTATTGAAGCAATAAACAAAGCATGTGAAATCTTAACAGAAAAAGGAGCAAGGCGTGCATTAGTATTACCAGTTGGTGGCGCATTTCATTCGCCATTAATGGAACCAGCACGTGAAGAATTAGCAAACGCTATTAAAAATACTACTTTTAACGAGCCAACTTGCCCTATTTATCAAAATGTTCCTGCTTGTGCTGTAAATTCAGCTAATGAGATTAAAGAAAATTTGGTAGCACAATTAACTGCACCTGTAAAATGGACACAAACAATTCAATCTATGATAAAAGATGGTGGAAAAGAATTTACCGAAGTTGGTCCAGGAAGAGTTTTACAAGGTTTAATGCGTAAAATTGATAGAAGTGTAACTGCAAATGGTGTTGTATTTGAATAGGTTTTCCTGAAGACAATACAAACCTATATTTATATAAAACAGTGTAATCTGCGAAATCTGCAGGAAAAATTAACACATGAACAAAGGCACAATATTAACATCTATAAGAAATAATATAGCAACAATTACTTTTTCGCATCCTGCAAGTAATTCTTTTTCGAGTTCTTTATTAGAGCGATTAATAGAAAATATTGATAGAATAAGTAAGGATAATAATGTAAATGTTATTATACTACAAAGTGAGGGAAAAACATTTTGTGCTGGCGCATCATTTGCCGAACTTATCGCAATTGATAATTTAAGTGATGGAAAACGATTTTTTATGGGGTTTGCAAATTTAATTAATGCCATGCGAACTTGTAAAAAACTAATAATTGGCCGTGTGCAAGGAAAAGTAGTTGGCGGTGGCGTTGGAATTATTTCTGCTTGTGATTATGTTTTTGCAACCGAAAAAGCAGATATCAAATTATCAGAATTAACTATTGGTATCGGTCCATTTGTAATCGCACCAGCAGTAGAAAGAAAAATTGGTTTAGCAGCATTTAATGAATTAACTTTAGACGGAACTCATTGGCAAACTGCTTATTGGTCTCAGAAAAAAGGATTGTTTACCAAAGTGTTTGAAGATACTAGAACAATGGATGAAGCAATACATGATTTAACTTTTAAATTAGCAAGTTATAACCCAGATGCTTTATTAGAAACAAAAAAAATGTTCTGGAAAAACACAGATCATTGGTCAGAATTATTAAAAGAACGTGCTGAAATAAGTGGCAAATTAGTTTTATCTGATTTTACTAAAAAAGCATTACAAAAATTTAAAAAATAATGAATTTACAATTAATAATTTCAAAATTACTTTTTATACCATTACAAGTAGATATTAATGAAAAATTAAAAGAAGCGCCAGATGATGCTTATCAAATAGGTGTTATTATTGGTACTTATCTGCCTTTAGTTTTGCTTTTTGTTTTGGCATATTATTTATATTATAGAGCAAAAAAACGAAATATTGATAAGTAAGAATAACTCTTACTTTTAGGAAATACTATTAATTTAAAAACCCTCAAGAATTACATTTCTTGAGAGTTTTTAAATTTTATGTTATCCCATTTTTAAATCGGGATAATAAGGTAATATTATTTCAACTTCTTTTTAACTTCCACTTCATGGAATGCTTCAATAATATCTAATTCCTTAATGTCATTGTAGTTTTTAACTTGTATACCACAATCATATCCTTTGGCAACTTCTTTAGCATCATCTTTAAATCGTTTTAACGATGCTAATTCACCTGTATATATAACAACATTATCTCTTATTAAGCGTATTTTTGATCGGCTAAATATTTTACCAGTTAAGACCATACAACCTGCAATAGTACCAATTTTAGATATTTTATAAGTTTCTCTAATTTCAGCAGTACCTGTAATTTCTTCAATAATATCTGGCGAAAGCATACCTTCCATAGCATCTTTAATCTCATCAATTACTTTATAAATAATTGAATATGTTCTAATATCGATCTCTTCCGCTATAGCTAACTGATTTGCTTTTCCTTGAGGTCTAACATTAAATCCGATAATAATCGCATCGGAAGCAGAGGCTAATAATACATCAGATTCTGTAATTGCTCCAACTCCTTTATGAATAATATTTACATTTATTTCTTCGGTAGATAATTTTTGTAATGAATCTGTTAATGCTTCAACAGAACCATCCACATCACCTTTAAGAATAATATTTAATTCTTTAAAGTCACCTAATGCAATACGTCTACCAATTTCATCTAGTGTGATATGACGTTGCGTTCTAACACTTTGCTCACGTTGTAATTGATCTCTTTTTGCTGCAATTTGTTTTGCTTCTTTTTCATCATCAAATACATTAAATTTATCACCAGCTTGTGGCGCACCATCTAATCCTAAAACAGAAACTGGTGTTGATGGACCGGCAACTTTTAAGTTGTTTCCACGTTCATCAAACATTGCTTTAATTTTACCACTATGCGTACCTGCTAATAAATAATCACCTATTTTAAGTGTACCTGCTTGTACTAACAATGTAGTAACATATCCTCTACCTTTATCTAATTGTGCTTCTACAACTGTACCAACACCATTTTTATTTGGATTTGCTTTTAACTCTAATAATTCTGTTTCAAGCAATACTTTTTCTAATAATTCATCTACACCAGTACCTAATTTAGCAGAAATATCATGTGATTGTATTTTTCCACCCCAATCTTCTACTAAAAGATTCATTTGAGATAATTCTTCTTTTACTTTATCTGGATTTGCTCCTGGTTTATCAATTTTATTAATTGCAAATATTATCGGAACTCCTGCCGCTTGTGCATGACTTATTGCCTCTTTAGTTTGTGGCATTATGGAATCATCCGCAGCAATTACAATTACAACAACATCGGTTACTTGTGCACCTCTGGCACGCATTGCAGTAAATGCCTCGTGACCTGGAGTATCTAAAAATGTAATTTTTTGCCCATCTTCTAACGAAACTGAATATGCACCAATATGCTGTGTAATACCACCTGATTCACCTGCAATTACATTTTCTTTACGAATGTAATCTAATAGCGATGTTTTACCATGATCTACGTGACCCATTACAGTTATAATAGGTGCTCTACTTACTAAATCTTCTTCATTATCAATTACTTCTTCGATAGATTCTTCTACTTCTGCACTTACGAATTCTACTTCATGATCAAATTCTTCCGCTACAATAGTTAGGGTTTCTGCATCTAATCTTTGATTCATAGTCACCATCATACCTAATGACATACAAGCCGAAATAATTTGAGTTACCGAAACATTCATCATTGTTGCAACTTCACTTACGGTAACAAACTCTGTTACTTTTAAGATTTTGCTTTCTGCTGCTTGTTGTTCTAAGTCTTTGTCGAATTGTTCTTTGTGTAAATCTCTTTTTGATTTACGGTATTTTGCACCTTTTCCTTTTTTAGTTTTACCTTGTAAACGTTCTAAAGTTTCACGTACTTGCTTTTGAATTTCTGCTTCGGTAGGTTCTACTTTTTCAGCTCTTTTACCTCTAGGCGCATTTCTGCTATCTCCTCTTTTAACAAACTTTTTAAATGGCGTTGATCCTGGTTTGTTTATACGTTTACGTTTACCTCTTTGATTTACTGGTTTATTACCAGGTTTTTTATCCGTAGCTTTTGTATCTTTCTTTTTAGGTTTTTTAGCAAATTGAGCTAAATTAATCTTTTCACCTACCGTTTTGAAACCTTTTAATTTTTTGTATTTGGTTTCAATTTTTTCAGGTTGTATAATCTCAATTATTTTTTTTACAGGTTTTTGTACTTTTACTATAATCTTTTCTTTTGGAGTCTCTTCTTTTGAAGTTTCCTCTTTTTTTACAACAGGTTTCTCCTTTTTGACTTTTGCCTCAACAACTACTTTAATTTCTTTTGGAGTAATTTTTTTAGAAAGATCTATTTTATCTAATTTTTTTAAACCAGCTAGTTTTGGTTTAATAGTTTCGATAGTTTCTATAACAACAGGTTCTTTCTTTACTTCTTGTTTGGGTTTTTCTTCTTTTATTTCTGTTTTCGGTTCTTCTTTAACTTCTTTCTTTTTCTTTTCGGAAAGATCGATAGTACCTACTTGCTTAATACCTGAAAGATTTTCAGATTCTACTTTAATCAATTCTCTTTCTTTAATTTCGGCAGCTTCTTTGGCTAATTTCTTCTCTTCTTTTTCTTTTTCTTGAGCTAAACGAAGTTCTTCTTTCTCTTTTCTTTTTTCGATACCAATTTCTCTAGAATTTACTTTTCTAGATTTGTCAGTTTCAAATTCATCTGAAAGAACTGTATAAACATCTTCATCAATCTTAGTATTAGGTCTTGCTTCGATAGTAATATCTTTTGTTGCAAGAAATTCTACTGCTCGATCTAATGAGATGTTAAATTCTTTTAAAACTTTATTTAGCCTTTGTTGTTTAGCCATAATTTATAATAATTTGTACTACTTTGTTTAATTAGTTTTAAGTATTCTCAAAACTAAATAAATTTAATTTATGAGATATCTCATCGTTTTTTGATTGTCTTGTAGTTAGAGTACAACCAAAAATAAATATTAATTTTCAAACTCTAATCTTAAAATACGTTGTAATTCAACGATAGTTTCTTCTTCTAAATCAGTTCGTTTTACCAATAATGCTACATCTTGTTCTAAGACACTTTTCGCTGTATCGAAACCTGCTTTTTTCAATTCTACAATAACCCAATCTTCGATTTCATCGGTAAATTCAGTTAACTCTACATCTTCATCTTCTACACCTTCGCGTTGCACATCTAACTCATAACCTGTTAATTGACTAGCTAAACGGATATTTACACCATTTCTACCAATTGCTTTAGATACTTCTTCTGGTTTTAAAAATACACTAACACGTGGTTTTTCTCCTTCTTTTACTTCTTGAAATTCAACCGAAACTACTTTTGCAGGGCTTAATGCTCTTGCAATAAATACTTTTTCGTTTTTAGTATAATTAATAACGTCTATATTTTCGTTACCTAATTCTCTAACAATACCATGAATTCTTGAACCTTTCATACCAACACAAGCACCAACTGGGTCAATTCTATCATCATAAGAATCTACTGCTACTTTTGCTTTTTCACCTGGTATTCTTGCTACTTTTTCGATGGTTATTAAACCGTCAGCAACTTCGGGTATTTCTTGAATAAATAATTCAGTTAAAAATTCTGGTGATGTTCTAGAAAATATAATTGCTGGTTTGTTACCTCTTAATTCAACCGATTTAATAATACCTTTTACATTATCTCCTTTACGGAAAAAATCACCTCTAATTTGTTCACTTTTTGGTAAAATTAATTCATTACCTTCATCATCTAATAAAATAACTGCGTTATGTCTAATATGATGTACTTCAGCATTAAATATTTCGCCTTCTAAATCTTTAAATTGTTTATAGATGTTTGTATTATCGTGTTCTTGAATTTTTGCGATTAAATTTTGACGTAAGGCTAAAATTGCTCTTCTACCTAAGTCAATTAGTTTTACTTCTTGCGTAACTTCTTCACCAACTTCGTAATCGTCTTCTACTTTTAATGCATCTGTTAATGAAATTTCTGCATTATCATCTTCTACTTCGCCATCTACAACAACTATTCTATTACGCCAAATTTCTAAATCTCCTTTATCTGGATTTATAATAATATCAAAATTTGCATCAGATCCATACTTTCTTTTTAAAGCGGCTCTGAAAACTTCTACTAAAATTGACATTAAAGTCGCTCTGTCTATTCTTTTATCGTCTTTAAATTCAGAAAATGAATCTATTAAAGCTATATTTTCCATTCTATTTTATTAAAATATTATTTTCACTTTTGTTTGTTTTATATCACTAAAAGCAATCGTTGCTTTTTTATCTACGGTTATTTTACCTTTACCAATAGGTTTTGGTTCTCTTGCTTTCCATTTTAAATGAATATGTTTTTCGGTAACTTCTTCTAAAGTACCTTCGAACTTTTCATTTTCAGTTTTCACTTTTAATATTCTACCAATATTTTTGTTATACTGACGGATATTTTTAAGTGGTTCTGCAATATCTGGCGAACTAACTTCTAACGAAAAATCTTCCTCTTCTCTATCAAAACTACCTTCGATAAACTTGTTTATTCGAATACATTCTTTTAAAGATATACCATTATCACCATCTAAAATTAAACTAATTTTATTTGCGTCACTTATTTTTAAATCCACTATAAAAATAGAGGGATTCTCATCAAGTGCTTCATTAACAATATCTAATAGTTTATTTTGATTCATTTTTTGTGCTAAAAAAAGAGGACTCTTAGTCCTCTTTCATTTCTTTCGTCGTTATTTCGGTTGCAAATATATAAAAACCTTTTAAACTGACAAGTATCATAGGGTATAATCTAAAATAATTCGTATTTTTACAGTATTCTTAAAACTATACTTATGAAACGAATATTAGTACCAATCGATTTTTCTGAAGAAGCAAAATGTGCCGCTAAAGTAGCTGCTAAAATCGCTAAAAAAACAAATAGTAAAATATATTTATTACATATGCTTGAATTACCTGAAGGTATTATTGATATGAATACTAGTAAAGATACATCTTCACCTGCATCTATCTTATTTATGCAAAAAGTACATGAGCGTTTTGACGAATTAAAAAATGAGTCTTTTTTTGATGGTGTTGAAGTAATTGAAACCGTACAGTTTCATAAAACTTTTGATGGTGTGATTGAAGAAAGTAAAAAGCATGATGTTGATTTAGTGGTTATGGGTTCTAGTGGTACATCTGGTTTTGCCGAAATTATTGTAGGTTCTAATACTGAAAAAGTGGTAAGACATTCTAATGTACCTGTGTTAGTTGTTAAGAAAGGCACCAAAAATTTTGAATTAAACGATATTGTTTTTGCGTCAGATTTTAGTGGTGAAAGCAAAGCAAGATTTAAAGATGTTATTGATTTTACAGCTATTTTTAATGCTAATTTACATTTAGTGTATATAAATACTTCACATAGATTTAGTACTACTAAACAAATCACAGATAAAATTAATGCTTTTATAAGTGATTTTCAGTTAAGTGATTTTGATTTTACAATTTATAATGATTTATCTATTGAAAGAGGTATTTTAAATTTTTCTAAAGAAATAAATGCGGATTTAATTGCTTTAAATACACATGGTAAAAGTGGTTTGTCTAAATTTTTTAACGGAAGTGTTGGGCAAGAATTAGCTAATCATGCTATAAAACCTGTAATTACTTTTAAAATATAAGATAACTTTTTGTGAATATAAAAGTTTCACACAAAGAAAAAATAGGAGAAGAACGCAAAGTTTTGCATTCTTTATAAGTCAGGGTTTCATTTTAAGTGAAACCCTGACTTGTTTTAAATTTAATATTCAAAAGTACCAAATTGACTTTTAATAGTTAATTTTTTGGTTTTATTAGATTCTACTCTTCCGATAATTTGAGCATCAACATTAAATTTTTTGGAAATTTCAATAATACTTGCTGCTATTTTTTCTGGAACGTACAATTCCATTCTATGTCCCATATTAAATACTTGATACATTTCTTTCCAATCGGTATTAGATTCTTTTTGAATTAATTCGAATAAAGGCGGAATATCAAATAAGTTATCTTTTATAATATGTAAATTATCTATAAAATGTAATATTTTAGTCTGTGCGCCACCACTACAATGTACCATACCGCAAATATCTTTACGATGTTTATTTAATATTTGCTTGATAATTGGTGCATAAGTTCTAGTTGGTGATAAAACTAATTTACCAGCATCTACCGAAGTATTATCGATTAAATCTGTTAATTTTTTAGTACCAGAATATACTAAATCCTTAGGTACTTTATTATCATAACTTTCTGGATATTTTTTTGCTAAATCTTTATGAAAAACATCATGTCTAGCAGAAGTTAAACCGTTAGAACCCATACCACCATTATAAGACTCCTCATAAGTTGCTTGACCAAAAGAAGCCAAACCAACAATAACATTGTCAGGTTTTATATTGGCATTATCAATAACATCTTTTCTTTTTATTCTTGCAGTAACTGTAGAGTCTACTATAATTGTTCTTACCAAATCACCAACATCAGCAGTTTCGCCACCAGTAGAATAAATATGAATATCGTGTTTTGCTAAATCTTTTAAAATGGTTTCGGTACCATTTATTAATTCTGAAATTACTTCTGCGGGTATTACATTTTTATTTCTTCCGATAGTAGAGGAAAGCAAAATATTTTCGGTGATGCCTACGCATAATAAATCATCAATATTCATGATTAATGCGTCTTGTGCAATGTCTTTCCAAACAGATAAATCGCCTGTTTCTTTATAATACATATATGCTAAGGAAGATTTTGTTCCTGCGCCATCTGCATGCATAACAATACAATACTCTTCATCGTTTGTTAAATAATCTGGTACAATTTTACAAAATGCTTTCGGAAAAAGTCCTTTGTCTATAGTTGCAATTGCTTTGTGCACATCTTCTTTAGATGCAGAAACTCCTCTTAAATTATAACGATTGTTTTTAGACATGGGTGAATTATTAAATATATCGTTGCAAAATTAAGTATAAAAAAAAAGTGTTTCCATTATTATGAAAACACTTTTGATTTTATTATTAACATTTTATTAGAACTCTATAGTTTGTAAAGCAGAATTCTGCAACACATATAACGGAATACAAACGTTCATGAAAAAACGAACAAATTCAAATAAAATCGTCCATTCAAAAAAGAGTTAAAATATTCTTGAATCATTAATATTAAAGTATATTTGCTTGCTTAAAACAAAGAATTATGTCTTTAAGCAATATCCGATTAGAAGTAATGCAAACTATCGAAAAAAAAGTAGATACGTTTGTAGATAAATTTCTAATTAGTCCTGAAAAAATATGGCAACCAACCGATTTTTTACCAAATCCACAAGGTGATAATTTTATAGAAGAAGTTAAAGAAATAAGAGAATTATCTAAAGATTTAGATGATGATTTTTGGATTTGCATGGTTGGTGATACTATTACCGAAGAAGCATTACCAACATATGAATCATGGGTTTTAAATATTGAAGGTGTAAAGCAAATGGATGCCGAAAAACCAGATAATGGTTGGGCAAAATGGTTGCGAATGTGGACTGGCGAAGAAAATAGACATGGCGATGTTTTAAATAAGATGCTTTACTTATCTGGTAGAGTCAATATGCGCGAAGTAGAAATCACAACACAACATTTAATTAATGACGGTTTTGATATTGGCACTTCTCGTGACCCATATAAAAACTTTGTTTATACAAGTTTTCAAGAATTAGCAACTTATATTTCACATAATAATGTGGCAAAAATCGCTCGTAAAAAAGGTTTTAAGTTACTATCAAGAATGAATAAAATAATTGCTGGTGATGAAATGCGTCATCATCATGCTTATGTTACTTTTATTCAAGAAATATTTAAATATGACGCAAGTGAAATGATGTTGGCTTTTCAGCATATGATGAAGCATAAAATTGTGATGCCTGCCATGCACCTAAGAGAATCTTTTGGTACAAAAGGTTCTTTATTTGATGAATTTTCTACTGTAGCACAGCGTGCTGGTGTTTATACTGGTTTTGATTATGTAAGTATTATCGAAAAATTAAATAAAGCTTGGGATATTGATAAAATTACAGGTTTAACTGACGAAGCAGAAAAAGCAAGAGATTACTTAATGAAATTACCTGCAAGAATGTATCGAATTACAGAAAGAATTGTAATACCAGACACAAAATATGAATTTAAATGGATGATGAATTCGTAAATCCGTAAAATAGTATTCTTAAGAAAATTTTCATCCATTAAACAAAACAAATAATTTCATTATTTTTAACTGATTGATCACACAATTTTGAATGTATTTTCATTTTTGTATGAACAAACAGTTAGTTACCTTATTGACTCTTTATATTTTAACTTTAAAGGATTTTAAAGCGTATTGTAATATTTAGTATATTTGCGAGTATAAAAAAAATTGTTACTTCATTCAAAAATTTCTAAATTATGAAAAAAATAAATATTACTATTATTTTATTATTTATTATCATTAGTTCTTTTTCGCAATCTACCTATTGGGAAAAATCTTTAATTAAAACGAATGTTGAAAATGTTATTGATAAACCAACAGATTTTCAACAATACAATTTTAAAGTTCAAAACTTTAAAAATGAATTATTTAAAGCGCCTTTAAGGACAAATAATACCAATTCAAATATAATTATTGAATTACCAAATGAATTAGGAGAAATAAAAAAATATCAAATATTTGAGACGTCTAATTTAGCACCAGAATTAGCAAATCGTTACCCAAATATAAATCATATATAGGTAAAGCAATAGATAATAATGCTGTAATTCGTTTAAGTTATGCGCCTTCTCAAGGAATAAGTGCTGTAATAACTAATGAAAATCGACCAACAACCTTAATAAAACCAATCAATATTTCGGAAAACTCATATGCAGTTTATTCTAGAAATTTAATGAGTGAAATTTCAGATTTTGAATGCGAAACCGTCGAGACTATTAAAAATTCATTTACAGAAAATGATACAAAAGTAGTTGATGCTTTTTTAAGAAAATATCGTTTAGCTATTTCGACCACAGCAGAATATTCGCAATTTTGGTTAGATGGAACCGAAACTAGCGATGCCGAAAGAAAAGGAAAAGTACTTGCAGCACTAAATACTAGTATGATAAGAATTAATGGTATTTTTGAAAGAGATTTTGGTGTTACTATGGAACTGATTGCTAATAACGATCAAGTGGTTTATTTAAACCCAGCAACCGACCCTTATAATGGTGTGTCTAATAGTATATTGCAAAACACTTTAGACAATGTTATCGGAAATTCTAATTACGATGTTGGTCATCTAGTTCATTTTAGTGGTTCTAGAAGTGGTAATGCTGGTTGCATTGCTTGTGTTTGTACTACCGGATCTAAAGGTTCTGGTTGGACACAACATCCAACTCCAGCATCCGATGATTTTAATATGATTGTTTCGCATGAATTTGGACATCAATTTGGTGGTTGGCACGTACAAAGTAGTTCTAACTGTAGATCTGCAAATGGATTACAAGAAGTAGAACCAGGATCAGGAAGTTCTATCATGGGTTATGCAGGAATTTGTCCTGCAAATGTGCAAAATTTTGCTGATGATTATTTTAATTATGTAGATATTAGAGATGTAATTCAATGGACTAGATTTGATAGTTCTTGTGCTCAATTAATCCCTACAGGAAATACAGATCCTACAGCTAATGCTGGCAATGATTATACTATACCAAAATCAACCGCTTTTAAATTAGAAGGCGTTGGAACAGATGTAGATGCAGGAGATAATCTATCTTATTGCTGGGAAGAAAATGATCCTGAAAATCCAAATAGTAATCAAGCACCATCGCCAACAAGAACGCAAGGACCAATGTTTAGGTCTAAATTACCAGTTGGCACACCAATTAGATATATTCCACAACTAAGCGATGTTATTGCAGGTAACTTAACACCAACTTGGGAAGTTTTACCTTCGGTTAGTAGAACAATGGACATTCGTTTTACGGTTAGAGATAATGCCATTTTTGGACCACAAACCGCAAGTGATGAAATGACCGTAACTGTTAATGCAAGTGCTGGACCATTTCAAGTTACATCACAATCATCTTCAGAAACTTGGGATGTTGGTACAAATGTTACCATTAATTGGGATGTTGCAAATACAAATCAATCACCAATAAATACAAATTCGGTTACTATTTTACTCTCGGTAGATGGTGGTTTTACTTATCCTCACACTTTGGTTGCTAATACTACTAATGACGGTTCAGAAACATTTTTACTTCCAAACGTACCAACAAGTAACCAAGGAAGAATTATGGTTAAACCAATAAATAATATTTATTTTGCAATAAATTCTTCTAATATCAATATTCAAGCATCTGAATTTATAATGAATTTTATTGAAACGGATATAGAAGTTTGTCAACCTAATAATGCTATTTATAATTTTACCTACAACACTTTTTTAGGTTTTTCTGAAACCACAACTTTTGAAGCCGCTAATTTACCATCAGGATCTAGTGTTAGTTTTAACCCTATATCTGCAACAACCGACGGAACAGATGTTCAAGTTACAGTAAGTAATACGCAAAATGTAGCAGTTGGTTCTTATGATTTTGATATTGTTGGAACTGCCCCTAGTGTTTCTAGAACTTCAACAGTTAGTTTACATATATTTGATAGTAATTTAGTAACACCAACATTACAATTCCCTACAAATGGTCAAACAAGTATTAATCCTAATGTAAACTTAACTTGGAATACCGATTTAAACGCCTCTTCTTATGCTATTGAAATAGCACAAGATGCAGGATTTACAACTATTATTGAAACAGGAAATTCTATTACAAATCAATATCAAGCAACAAGTTTAGATTTTGATACAGAATATTTTTGGCGAGTAAAAATGAATAATGAATGTGGTTCTAGTAACTTCTCTTCAGTATTTAGTTTTGTTACTTTTTGTATTGCACCAACCAATGTTAATGTATCAAATGTATTAATTGATAATGCTTTAGTAAACTGGACAGAAAACGGAAATGCAACTTCTTGGGAAATAGAAATAGTAGAAACTGGTAATTCACCAACAGGAGTTGGTGTTTCTGCTCCAACTAATCCTTTTACAATTACAAGTTTAAATTCCTCTACGGATTACAACGTTTACGTAAGATCTAGTTGTGGTTCTGGTAATTTTAGTGATTGGACTTTATCTTCAATCTTTACCACAGGAGCAGATTTTTGTAATGGTGATAATTTTTACGATTCTGGAGGTGCTGGAGGCAATTATTCAGATGGAGAAAGTATTATAACTACTATCGCGCCAAGTACAGGTTTTAATGTAGTTACCGTACAATTTAATTCTTTTAATACGGAAGGTTGTTGTGATTTTTTAAAAATTTATGATGGTCCAGATACAACTGCAACATTATTAGGTACTTTTGGTGGTTCTACTAATCCTGGAACATTTACATCTACTCACGGAACAGGCGCTTTAACTTTTTGGTTTACATCCGATGGTTCTGTAACTAGTTCTGGTTGGGATGCAAACGTAATTTGCTCTAGTATTTCTTGTCCAAACCCCTTTAATTTTGAAGCAAACAATATTTTAGGAGATTCCGTAGATTTAAATTGGATGGCAGGTGATACCGAAACTAACTGGCAAATTGAATATGGTTTAAACGGTTTTACTCAAGGAAATGGTACCATTGTGCCAATAACAACAAATTCACATTCTTTAACAGGATTAAACGCTGCAACCAATTACGATGTTTATTTAAGAGCAAATTGCGGCACAAACCCTGGCGATGATGATAGCGCTTGGTTAGGACCACTTACTTTTATGACTCTTTGCGATGTTGTAAATGCACCTTGGTTAGATAATGTCGAAGCACATCAAGGAACAGAAAGTTCAGACATTCAAAATTGTTGGTCTTCTACACCAAATAATACTGTTAATGCTTACCGTTGGGATGTAAGTGAGTTTGGTAATACACCATCAAGCGGAACAGGTCCAAATTCTGGAAATAGTGGTTCAAAATATTTCTATACAGAATCTAGTGGTTATAATACTGGCGATGTAGCCGAATTATATACTCCTTTATTAGATTTATCTACGATGAGTATTCCACAATTATCTTTTTATTACCACATGTTTGGAGGAAATATGGGTTCTTTGCATGTAGATATTTTTAATAACGGAACTTGGTTTGATGATGAAATTGTAATTACAGGCGCACAACACACATCTGGGTCAGATGCTTGGACAGAGCAACTTTTGTTGTTAACAGCTTATACAGGCGAAATTCAAATTAGATTTAGAGGGATTAGAGGTACTGGTTATGAAAGTGATATGTCAATAGATGATATTCAAATATTTGAAGCACCAACTTGTCCTGATCCAACCGATTTTATTACTTTAAATGCTACTTTTGATTCTGTAGATTTAAGTTGGACAATTGGTAATACCGAAACAAATTGGGAAATAGAATATGGTTTAAACGGTTTTGCACAAGGAACAGGAACAACTGTTCAAGTAACTACAAATCCTTATACTTTAACAGGTTTAAATTTTGATACAAATTATGCTATTTATTTAAGAGCAAACTGCGGTGCAAATTCTGGTGATGATGATAGTAATTGGTTAGGACCAATTTCTTTTTCAACTCTTGGTATAAGCACACCAAATAACTTAACCGGAGAAGTTAATCAAGAAACTGGTGAAGTTTCACTTAATTGGCAAGAAGGTTCTGGAGCAACAGCTATTAACGAAGATTTTGATGATGGTGTTGCTGATAATTGGATACCAGTTACAGGTAATTGGAATGTTTCTGGAGGAAATTATAACGTATTTAATCCTTCAAACCCAACATTCGGTACTTCTTCAAATTATTATGAGGAAAATTTTTCAAATTTTGAATTAGAAATAAAAGTGAGAAAAACTTTTGGACACGTCAACGATACTGGATTATATATTAATGGAAACCCTGAAATTTTAACAAGTATGGGGCATTGGGCAAATACTTATAGACTTTCATGTAGTGCAACTGGTAGTTATGTGTTTGGTAAAAGAGAAAATGGTAATTGGACTACTATTCATGGTGAAACAAGTCCAGACGCAAATTTAGATATTGGATCATGGAACGTCCTTAAAGTTGTATATGCAAATGGATTTATAGACCTCTTTTTAAATGGTATTTTACAGGGAACTTATTTTGATGATACATTTACTTCTGGAAAAATAGGGATAAATATGTTTAATGGTACAGCTGCACAAAGTAGTACAGGTGAATTTGACTACGTAATATTAACACCATTAAGTAAAAATTATACATTTGGTACAGTAAACCAAAGCGAATACAGAAATGTATATGCAAATAATAATTGTATAAATAATAATTCATGTCAAGATGAAGATATTATAGATACTATTTTAGCACCAATACCACCTGTACAAAATTACACTTATACTAAAAATGGCACACGTGATTTCATTAATTATAATGTTTATAGAGATAATGTAATTATAGGTACAGCAACAGATACAAATTATTTAGATAACTTAACTTCTTATGGTACTTATGATTATTATGTAACAACACTTTTTGATGAAGGTGAATCTGAACCTTCAAATACTATAATAGTTGTTTATGAGGGAAATCCTGATATATCTGTAAACCCTACATCTTTAACAGAGACATTACCAGAAGGAGGAACTTCAACGCAAATTTTAACCATTACAAATAGTGGTGTTTCAGATTTAGATTTTGAAATTTCAACAACAGAAGTAAGTGGTTTGAATAATGAAGATGGAACATGGACTATTATAGAAGATAATACAGAATATATTTTTGAAAACACGATACCACCAAGTACTTTTATTCCTGGTTATAGTAAGAAAATATTTGAAATAGGTAATGGAAATTTAAACATTTTAGTCATGGAAAATGGTGTTTCGAATCCTTATTACGAAAATGCATTAACAAATCTTGGTTTGTCTTTTACGTCTGTTTCTTCTTGGAATTTATTAAATAATGAATTATTAAATGGTACAGAATGGGATCTTGTTATTGCTAACTCTTATGGCAATTCTGTAGATACAATTGTTTTAGATAATTTAAATATTTATCAATTAAATGGTGGTTTATTAATTTATTCTCATTGGGGAGTTAATTCTTATACCTCTCATCCGTTACTTTCCAATTTTGGCGTAAATTATGTAAGTTCTATTCTTAATCCGATAAACTTTTCTGCTACAAATTCTTCACATAGAATGTTTAATAACCCAAATCAGATATCAAATTTTAATTGGACTGATGATCAAGGAAATAGAGATGGTCAAATTGTTAATGTAATTAGTGGAGCAACTCAACTAGCAAGTTTTGATGGTTTTCCCACAAGTGGTGCAATTGTTTTAAATGCACAAGGTAATTGTATTTTTAATGCTTTTCAGTCTTCCAATTTTCAAGCAGATGATAATACAAATAGTAAACTAGATATTGTAGAACTTATTGAAAATCAAATTACTTTTTTAACTGGTTCGGCATTTTGGTTAACTGCTGCCCCAATATCAGGTACAGTACCTGCAGGAACTTCTGTAGATATAAACGTTCATTTCGATGCAACTAATTTATTAGCAGGAGTTTATAATGCTAATTTAGATGTTACTAGTAATGATCCAGACGAACCAATTGTAACAGTACCAGTTCAATTAACGGTAACACCTCCAACTTGTCCAAATCCAACAATTTTTGAAAGTTCTAATTTAACATCAAATTCTGTAGATTTAAGTTGGATAAATGGTAATACTGAATCTGCTTGGGAAATAGAATATGGCTTAACTGGTTTTACACAAGGAAATGGAACAATTTTGCAAGTAACTACAAACCCTTATAGTTTAACAAGTTTAAATTCAGACACAAATTACGATGTATATTTAAGAGCAAACTGTGGTATAAATCCTGGTGATGATGATAGTTCTTGGGTTGGACCAATAAGTTTTATGACATTAATTAGTTGCCCAGAACCTTCAAATTTAGTTGCTCTAAACAATACTAGTACAACAATTGATTTAAGTTGGATAAACGGTAATACCGAATCTGCTTGGGAAATAGAATATGGATTAAATGGTTTTACACAAGGAAACGGAGCAATCATACAAGTAACTACAAACCCTTATACTATAACAGGTTTAAATTCAGGCACAAATTATAACATATATTTAAGAGCAAACTGTGGTGCAAATCCTGGTGATGATGATAGTAGTTGGTTAGGACCAATAAGTTTTATGACATTAATTAGTTGTCCAGAACCTTCAAATTTAGTTGCTATAAACAATACCGATACAACAATTGATTTAAGTTGGACAAACGGTAATACCGAATCTGCTTGGGAATTAGAATATGGATTAACTGGTTTTACGCAAGGAAACGGGACAATTTTGCAAGTAACTACGAACCCTTATACTTTAACAGGATTGAATTTAGCAACTAATTATGACGTATATTTAAGAGCAAATTGTGGTGTAAATTCTGGTGATGATGATAGTAGTTGGATTGGACCAGTAAATGTAAATACAAATTGTAATTTTAATACGCCTTGGTTTGATAATATAGAAAATTATTCTGTAGGAACTTTACACCAATGTCAATGGACAAGTTGGGATGGATTTTCTGGCGGTGGAGATGATTTTAAAGTAACCGATAACATTACTTTTTCAGGAACAAAATCTTTATATATACCAAATGATAATGTTACAGATGGCGTTATTGATTTAGGAAACAAAACTTCTGGTCATTGGACATTAAAATTTAAAATGTATATTCCTTCAAATAGTACGGGATATTTTAATTTACAAGGTCAAGTTCCTATAAATGGAGGTGAATGGATCGTTGGAAATATTCATTTTAATGAGGCTAATAGTAATTCTGGAACTGGTCATATAGACAATTCATTTAATGGAGATATATTTTTTAATTTTCCTCATGATCAATGGTTTAATATAGAAATGAATTTTGACTTAACAAGTGGTATTTCTTCTGCGACTTGGGAATTTAAAGTGGATGGAAACATAGTAATAAATGAATTCACACCATTTACAGACAATAATGGAATGATTCCAACAAGTTTAGGAGGAGTAAATTTCTTTTCAATTGATAATGATAATTTTGTATATTTAGATGATTTTGAATATCGTGAGTATAATATAAGTTGCCCTAGTCCATCAAATTTTAATACAACAAATGTAACTACAACTTCTGTTGATTTAAATTGGATAAATGGAGGAACAGAAACGAATTGGCAATTAGAATATGGTTTAGATGGTTTCTCTCAAGGAAACGGAACAATTGTTTCAACAGCAATAAATTCATATAACTTAACAGGTTTAAATTCAGATACAAATTACGATGTATATTTAAGAGCAAACTGTGGTGCAAATCCTGGTGATGATGATAGTTCTTGGGTTGGACCAATATCATTTGCTACATTAGTAAGTTGTCCTAGTCCTTCAAACATGACTGCATTTAACATTACTGCTAATGCCGTAGATTTAAGTTGGACAAATGGTAGTTCAGAATCTTCTTGGCAAATTGAATATGGTTTATCAGGTTTTTCTCAAGGAAATGGAATTGTTGTTCAAACTAATTCTAACCCATATAATTTAAACACTTTAAATATTGCAACCCAATATGACGTTTATTTAAGAGCAAACTGTGGTGCAAATCCTGGTGATGATGATAGTTCTTGGTCTGGACCTTTTTCTTTTATGACACTTTGTAGTGAATTTGGAGTTCCTTTTTCTGAAGATTTTGATAACTTTAATACACCAGATTGTTGGACAGAGTTTGGTAGTGAATCATGGAATTTTAATACAAATCCAGATTATCAAGCAGCATCTGCTGGTGACCATACAGATGGCGGTGGAACCAATTTTGCTTGGATAGATGGTTCTGATCCGAGTGGTTCAGGACAAATAAGCAAATTAAGAACTCCTGTGTTAGATGTTTCTTCTCTTACACAACCTTCTGTTCAATATGCCGTGTATAGTTATAATACAGATGATAATACATATAATACATTAGAGGTTTCTATACATAATATAGATGGTGTTTCTTTTACTTTTCAAACTTTACAAGAATCTACAAACGGTTGGCAAGTTTTTACTTTTGATTTATCGTCATTAATTACTGGAAATTTATTTCAAATAGAATTTAGCATAGCAGAAAATAGTCCAGGAAATTCATTTTATAATGATATTTTAATAGATGACGTTAAAGTAGATGAATATAATAATCTAACTGTTAGTCAAGATGATTTTGCATTGTTTAATTTTAATTATTATCCAAATCCTGTAACAGATGAATTGATTTTATCTGCAAATGAGCAAATTTCTTCTATTAATGTTTACACTATACTTGGTCAAGAAATAATTAAATTAAGACCAAATAATTCATCTCTTGTAAATGTAGATATGTCGTTATTAAGTTCTGGAACTTATTTTGTAAAGGTTCAGATAGATTCTAAAAATAAAGTATTAAAAATCATTAAAAAATAATTTAAAAGTGTTGTTTTTTGTTATAGAGTCTTAAAAATTGACTCTATAACAAAAAATTCACAAACTCACTTTTAAGAATTTCTCTTGCGCCTAAACTTGCTAAATGCTGGTTGTAAACTTGGCAATCAATCAGTTTATAATTTTCTTTTTCTAGTTTTTGTGTTAACTGAATAAAAGCAAATTTGGAAGCATTACTTACTAAAGAAAACATACTTTCTCCACAGAAAATATGACCTAAATCTATGCCGTAAAGACCGCCAACTAATTTATCATCTAACCAAATTTCTACAGATTTAGCAATACCTAATTTGTGTAGTTTTATGTAAACTTGTTCCATTTCATTGGTAATCCAAGTGCCAAATTCATCCTTGCGGTTTATGGTTTTACAATGGTGAATTACTGTTTCGAAATTTTGATTAAAAGTAATTTTAAAATTCCCTTTTTTAATAATTTGCTTCATGCTTTTAGAAACCTTTAATTCTTTAGGAAACAAAACCATGCGTTTTTTTGGCGCATACCAAATAATCGGTTCATCTTGATTGTACCACGGAAAAATTCCTTTTTTATATGCAAGTATTAACCTTTCGGTAGATAAATCACCGCCAACAGCAAGAATGCCATCTTCATTGGCAAGATCAGTATTTGGAAAAGGATCGTTTTTAGATAGAAAAATCATATTTCAAAAATACTTAAAATTGAAATATGATTTTAAAAACTAACTAAAAAATTTGGTGCTATGTCGAATTTGAGAGCATTAGATAGGCTTAACTTTGCGGCTTAGCGTCTTTACGAGAAAATAAATTACTCATTATAAATAGTATAGCCCCAAAAATTTGTACTAATCTTTTTGTAAAAAGGTAAGAATGATAATACCTAATCTACCAACTAAAAAAACAACGGCTCCAAATGCAGGAGTTAATAAACTTATTTTTAAACCAGCAGCAAGCATACCACTAGAAATTTCACCAACGCTTTCAATAGCATCAAAAGCAGTTATTAAACCAATAATTTGACCTAAAAAACCCCAAACTAAAGCAAATAAAGTAACAGAACTTACTAATTTAATTGTTTTGGTAGTTTCTTTTTTAAGAAACCCTTTTACTAATAAAACAAGTACTAAAATTAAAAGTAATAATAGAGGATACATAAATATTGGTCCACCTTCTTGTAATAATCTCATAATATTTAAATTTAAATGTTAATAATGATTCAAAAGTAATTGGATTTACTTTTAGGATTTTCTATTTGCGACCAAATATCATAAACAAATAGTATTCTACCAAATTAACACTATTTTTATCTTTTCTTTGAAGAAACCTGTTAAAAATTGGTAGTTTATCTATTTTTTAAAATAAAACAATAAAAAATCATCACTTTGCACTAATGAATTTATTTAAAAAAATTAGGAAGTTTACAAGAATTCCAATACATATATTGTTTTGGGTTTTAGTTTGGGGTTTTTTTAATTATTTTTTTAGTTTTAATTCTAATAATGAGAATTATGTTTTTTGGTTTTCTAATATTTTATTGCCAATAACAATTGCAAATACCTATGTAACGATTTATTATTTATTACCTAGATATTTGATAAAAAAGAAATATAAAACATTCCTTTTATATAGTATTTATTTACTTATTGGTTCGGCTTATGCTATTTCTATCACTATGTTTTTTGGGTTTATTTATTTATCCGAGTTAGATTTTAAAACAATGCCGCCATTAAGTAGAAGTTTGCCTTTTATTTTAATGAGTATTTATTTAGTGGTAATTGCAGTTGCTGCATTTAAATTGGTTGTTTATAATTATCAATCTTCAGAAAAACATAAAACGCTAGAAAACAAATTTTTAAAAACACAATTGCAACTTAAAAAAGAAGAATTAAAGTTTTTGAAGATGCAGATTCACCCACATTTTTTGTTTAATACCTTAAACACATTGTACGGTTTTGCTTTAAAAAAAGCAGATGAAACTCCTGAAATGATTTTAAAATTATCGAATTTATTAGATTATATTTTATATCAAATTGATAAACCAAGAGTTCTATTAACCGAAGAATTAAACCATATTGAAGATTATATTTCTTTAGAAAAATTACGATTTAGCGATACTTTAAAAGTAGTTATGATTAAAAACAATATAGATACTACTTTTCAGATTTCGCCAATGTTATTAATGCCTTTTGTGGAAAATAGTTTTAAACACGGCAATTTAATTAACGGTGTTTTAACCATTAAAATGGAAGTGACAACTACTAAAAACAAATTGATTTTTAAACTAAAAAATTCCGTTACTAATGAATTAGAAAGCACAAAAGGCATCGGACTTAAAAACATCAAAAAACGATTAGAAATGTTGTATCCTAATCAATATAAATTAGACATTAGTAAAACAGAAAAGGAGTTTATAGTAATCTTAAAACTAACAAAAGATGTCGCATAAAGTAAACTGTATTATAGTAGATGACGAAAAAATTGCCAGAGAAATATTAATTTCTTATTTAGAGAAAACGCCAAACATACGTTTAATAAAATCCTGTAAAAATGTAAAAGAAGCATTAGAAATTACAAGTACTACTAAAATTGATGTCATTTTATTAGACATAAATATGCCTGAAATTTCAGGGCTAACTTTAGCCAAAGTTATCGACAAGAATATAAAAGTAATTTTTACAACAGCATATCGCGAATATGCTGTAGATGGTTTTGATATCCAGGCAGTTGATTATTTATTAAAACCAATTTCTTTTGAGCGATTTACACAAGCAATTACAAAATATTTTGAACTAACTAAATTTTCAATAACTAAGAAACCTTCCGATTTAGAACCATTAAAAAATGATTTCATTTTTGTACGTTCCGATAGAAAAATGGTAAAAATAAATTTTAATGAAATATTATATATTGAAAGTTTAAGTGATTACATAAAAATTTACACCAAAGAAAAAATAGTCGTAACAAGAGAAACCATTTCTAATATGGAAGCAAAGTTACCAGGCACTAAATTTATACGAATTCATCGTTCATTTATTATTGCTTTTTCTAAAATAGAATCTTTCACTAATGAATTTATTGAAGTGCATAAAAAAGCATTACCGATTAGTAGAACTTATAAAGAGTTTGTTTTGCAAAAATTAAGTGAATTTTAATAGATTTATTCACCAGTATCATAATCCTTAATCTCTTGCACTGGTGCTAAAACATTATAACCTTTCCAGATTTCCGAACTATATTTAGGTATATTTTCTATGTTGTATTTTTCTTTTTCTGTAATACTTTTAAAGTTTGCGTTAGTAATTTCGTCACTTTCAATAAAAAACAATTCATCTTTTTGTGTTTGATTCGCTTCTATTAAAAAACGCATTTTTAGCATTTTCTTTTCATCAGATCTAGATTTACGATTTTTTGTAAACTTTAAAGGTCTACTAACATAGGCATAACCGCCTGTTACTTGTTTGATGAATTTGAATTGGTATTTGCCATTTTTATTCTTTTGAAATAAAATTTCAGATTTAAAAACATTATTAATCATTTTCATACCTAAAACAAATTTCAGATTTATTTTACTAACAATTTTTCCTTTTGCCAATTGAAATTTTGCTTTTACAACAGCAAAATCATCTGCATTTACGTACATAGTACCAACGTATTTAGCCGAAGATTTTTTAGGTTTAAAGTCAATTATATAAACAATATCGCCATTTATATAAGAAGTATTATTTAAAGTATATTCGTATTTATTGGTTTTAAAGATAAAATTAAGTTTACTGTCTTTTACGATGCTATTATTTTTAAAAATCCTATTATAGTTTGATCTTAAGTATTTAGTTTTAGTTTCCTGTTCTTTTTTATCTGTTTTAAAATCTTCTTCCATATCTAAAGAATCTGTTACTTTAAATAAGCCCGATTTCACTTTATAAGTTTCGCCTTTTTCTAAATGTTTAGAAAAGACATTTAAAAAAACATCAAACATTTTTTCGTTGGATTTATCTTCTTTTTTATTGATTAAAGATGTTCTTTTTATTACCTCTAATTTAGTGTCTTTTTCACCA
>Ga0256834_1000495_pt1 | contig 28135 bp, 25 predicted proteins | sample 4281140metaG_FD_190536 | JGI IMG/M metagenome (GOLD analysis project Ga0256834, IMG submission 190536) | Hydrothermal vent microbial communities from East Pacific Rise, Pacific Ocean - 4281-140 | ecosystem: Environmental > Aquatic > Marine > Hydrothermal vents | place: Pacific Ocean: East...
ATCGAGTGCCCCAAGCATCATCAGCAATTGGCGGGCAGCAGCCATGTGGCCGTCTGGAGGGACATCCCGCCAGGTCAGGTTGGTAACATCCTGCACACCCCATTGGGCGAGTTCAAAGGCAAGTGGTGCCAGGTCAGCTTGGCGGATCTCTGGGGGTGCGAAGGGCAGTAGTGCCCCTTGGGTTCCTTCAGTCCAGAGTCGATAACAATGGCCAGGTCCAAGGCGACCTGCCCGGCCGGTGCGCTGTTCTGCACTGGCCTGGGAGATGCGTACGGTCTCCAGGCGGGTCATGCCGCGTGCTGCATCAAAGCGTGGACGTCGTTCCCAGCCGCTGTCGACCACGGCTTCTATTCCTTCAATGGTCAGACTGGTTTCGGCAACATTGGTGGCAAGAACAACTCGCCTCTGTTTGCCGGGGAGAATGGCGGCTTCCTGGTCGGCAAAGGGCAGGCTACCGTAAAGAGGACGCAAGGCGATTCGGGATGAGAGATCTATGAGTTGATCGTGACAACGATGAATCTCGCCACTGCCAGGCAGAAACGCGAGGATATCACCGTCAGTTTCCTTGAGGGCATGACGAATCCCCTGTGCAGTTGTCACGGCTATCTTGTATTGGGTGGCTTCTGCCAAATGTTCGATTGTGACCGGGAAGGATCGACCCATAGTCGTGATTATCGGGCAGTCGCCTAATAAGCGAGCCAAGGGGTTGGCATCAAGAGTTGCCGACATGATGAGGATGCGTAGATCATCACGTAGACCCTGCTGAACATCGCGGCATAGAGCCAGGGCAAGGTCGGCTTGCAGGCTGCGTTCATGGAATTCATCGAAGATCACCAAACCGATCCCTTTGAGTTCAGGGCCGCTTTGCAGACGTCGAATTAACAAACCTTCCGTCATGATTTCAAGGCGTGTGTCTGGGCCTGTTTTACGCTCATATCGGATTGTGTAACCGATCGTATCTCCAACCGGTTCGTTGCGCAGTGATGACATGTAACGTGCAGCATTGGTTGCCGCCAGACGACGTGGTTCAAGCATCAGGATACGGTGACTATCCAGCCATGAGTTGTCCAACAGAGCTAACGGGACACGGGTGGTTTTACCTGAACCTGGTGGAGCTTGCAGGACCACAGTTCGTGATGTTGCGAGGGCTTGGCCAAGCTCGGCCAGAATCGTTTCTACGGGGAGTTGTGAAGTGGTCTGTAACATAGATAGGTATTTTGCCATAAATGGGTGGGAAAGTCTGCCCTACAACTTGCCCCCACGCCTAGAAGGGATTAGAATAAACTAAAGGCTCACTTCTTCCGCTTGATCTTTATGGGGGGCCGCCATGTTAAAAATACATGCTCTTTCGAGAAATAACCGGATTCACCTCCTTCTGTTCTTTACCAGTCTTCTGCTGATCATTGTCCCGGTACTTAATAAAACTCCCAGTAAGCAAGTCTCAGAGAAATCATTCTTTGCTGCCGCAGAGTTTCTTTTCCTGGTTGATACTGAAGAATATGCAAAAAGCTGGGAGGTTAGTTCAGAGACCTTGAAAAAGATGCTGACGCAGAAAGCATGGAATGAGAAGATCGCGCAATTACGGACCTACCTCGGGCCGATTATCGAGCGAGTTCATCACGAGATCTCCTATACCGATTCGGCAAGTGGTGTGCCGCCTGGTGAGTACGTGGTTATGACCTTTATTTCCAGGTTTGAGTTCAGGGAACGTGTAACTGAAACTATTACTTTGCTGCTAGGTGATGATGATCAGTGGCAGGTGGTTGGGTATTTTCTGAAATAACTTTAAAGACAGTAACGAGGAACGCGAATATCCAAAGTCAAGACCAGATGGTCGCGACCCAAGCTGATCTCAAGCAAACGAAATTCGAGCCAGATATACAATCTTCACGAAACGTGGGTAGTTGCGTAGCTTTGTATTACTCTTGCCAAACAGCCCACTCCCCTCTATAACTCCCTTATATGATCAATCTGCCACAAAACCATTATTAATATCGACTTTAACTGACCTGGAGCTGATTCCCATGATCCAGAAGATGATTACATCTCTTATCTTCATGTTTTACTTTATCGGTGCTGTGACGCTGTCTGCTGAAACGGATCTGAGCGATCCTGATCGGTGGAACTCTGCTGAACTCGAGAAAATCATCATATCTGTAAAACAAATCAACGATCCAGGTGAACGGATTGTAGCTATTTCCAGTTATTTCATCGGTACACCTTATGTGGCAAATACTCTTAAAGGTGGTCCGCAAGAAACGGAACAACTGGTGATAAATCTCTCTGGGTTCGACTGCTTCACCTTACTCGATGTGGTTGAGGCGCTACGCCGCTCTTCAGCTATAGAAGATTTCCAGGAAAACCTGAAAAATGTTCGCTATCGCGATGGCATGGTTGAATATGCAAAACGCAGGCACTTCTTCAGCGATTGGGTTGCAGATGGTGCCGTTGAAATCAACGATGTTACCGTAGACGTCGGGCAGAGTAGCGCTCAAAGTGCAGCCAAACAGCTTAATCGCAAGAGTAATGGAACTCTCTGGCTTCCAGGAATTGCGGTCACTTCGCGCGATGTTTACTTTATACCTGCCAGCAAGATCGACGTGGAGGTGCTTTCTGCCCTGCAACCAGGTGACTATGTCGGTATCTATAGTAATCGCGCTGGTCTCGACGTCAGTCACACAGGATTGATCGTCAAGAGCAGTGATAACGTTATGCTGCGTCATTCTTCGTCGCACAGTGGTGTAAAACGAGTCGTAGATGAGGATCTGTTTAAGTATTTACAGGGTAAATCGGGCCTGATTGTGTATCGTGCCAGATGACGTGACTTGATTGGACTGAAAACGTGCAAATATTAATGCATTTTTTCGACTAAACTTGTATAAGTATGGTCAGCAACTGTCAAACTCCCTCAAAATTTAATCACAAGGTAGTGCCATGAAGAAACATAATCCACTATTGATGATCGGCCTGATTGCACTGAGTGTTCTGTCTTCTTTCCTCTTTATTTTGTATGGCATGAATATCGTTATGGACGACAAAATGGCCGGTGGAGTCATCGTTTTTGCTTATGTCTGTATCGCCTACGGACTTGCCAATGTCACTATACTGAGTATTGCCTGGAGTAGTTGCGAAGCTTGGGCGACCAGTGCGAGCAAGTTTATTGCTTTGTGCTTCCTCGGTGTTTTTGTCATGGATACAATAAACGCCGGATTAAAAAGCGGTCTTGGGGCCGTTGGTATTCTGGTTTTGGCTTTGGCTCTGTGTGCCAACTGGTTTGCTATAAAGATGGTTGTTGAAAGAGATTAGCCGCGATGAAAATCTGTCATGGGTCTATTTAACCCAAGAAGGTCAAAAGCAATATTTGCCGCGGTGAAAATCTGTCAAGGTCTGTTGTTAAACCCAAACCAAGGGCTTAGAGCTTTTGACTCTACAGATTTTCACAGATTATGACCGCGGCTAAATAAAAGGTTTAGCTTTCTAAGCCAACGGAATCACGTAGAAGAGCACGGCAAAGAAGTGCAGAATACTGCCGGTCAGAACAAACCCGTGCCAGATAGCATGGTTATAACGCAGTCTTTCCCAAAGATAAAAAACTACTCCTGAAGTATACGCCAACCCGCCAAGCAACAGCAGAATCAACCCACCTGGAGCAACCGAAGCGATCATCGGTTTTATAGCGATGACAACAACCCAGCCCATACCAATATAGAGCGCCAAAGAGATCCCTTGCCAGCGACGCAGCAGGGAGACCTGGAAAAGAACTCCGAGAATTGCCAGAGTCCAGACAATGCCGAAGAGAGTCCATCCCCATGTGCCGCGCAAGTTGACAAGCATGAAAGGGGTATAGGTACCGGCGATCAGGAGGAAGATCGCCGAGTGGTCAAAGACACGTAACACACTCTTGGCGCGTGGTAGCTGAATACTGTGGTAAAGCGTCGAAAAAGTGTATTGCAGGATTAGAGTCGTGGCAAAGATGGTGCAACTGACAACATGCCAGGCGTTACCCAGGCGACTGGCAAAAGCGGTTAAAACAGCTAGGCCGGCAATCGCCAATATCAGGCCGACACCGTGGGTTACGCTGTTGGCTATTTCTTCACCGGTGCTGTAATGGGGAGCAATCGTTTTGGATGACATCATTTTTCTCCTGATTCAGATTGTAATTGTCATTATGCTCTCATCCCGGAAAGTTGAAGGTAAAAGTTTTGTCAAAGGGGAAGGTGAGGGGGGAAGCGAGTACAACGAGCAGGGAGGTGTTCTTTTGACTTCTGTGATTGCCAAATAAATTCAAGCTGTTGTAAGTTAACCTGAACGTCCCGTGTGTTTCGAAGGAAAAGAAAGGCTTTTGCATGCCCAGCTCATCTAATAAAGTCATTTATGCCGTACTGATAGGCAACACGCTGGTGGCTATTACCAAGTTTGTTGCTGCGGCAATTACCGGCAGTTCAGCGATGCTCTCTGAGGCTATTCATTCGGTCGTTGATACTGGGAATCAACTGCTTTTGCTGCTCGGCTTGCATAAAGCGAAGAAACCGGCTGACGACCGTTTTCCCTACTCAGGTCACCGGCAACTTGATTTTTGACGGATTAGCTTCAATTGTTATTGGCTTGATTCTCGGTGGTACTGCGATCTGGTTAGCGTATGAGACCAAGGGATTGTTGATCGGTGAAAGTGCCAATCACAAGGTGGTCGAAGATATCTGATGTATTTTGGGAGATTATCCGATGATCGAGCATGTCAATGAAGTACTGACCATGCACATGGGACTGAAGTATATCCTGGCTAATCTGAGTGTCGATTTTGCTGACGACGTAACTGCTGTGGAGTTGGAACAAGCAATCGCCGGACTCGATTCCATGATCAAACAGACCTGCCCGGATGTTCAGCAGGTTTTTATCGAAGCAGAGGCGAGGGGGCGGTTATCAGCCTCAGAACACTAAGCACAGGTTATGGGTCTTTGTTAACTGATTCGAGACGTTCCTGACATTGCTCGATCCATTCATAAATTTCGTTTAGTTCAAATGGTTTGCGAAAATAGTGTATGCCCAAACCATTCAACTCATTCATGTAATGAATCGTCAGGTAACCACTTATGATTGCAATATTCCCATTTGTTAAAGGACGACAGCCGCTATCCTTGAGTTGCTTTAAAAAATCAAGCCCTTCTACATTGGGCATGACGATATCTGTAATCAGGACATCTGCACAGGAGTCAATAAGTGTACAAGGACAAGAGTTTTCGTGGAAAAACGGGAATTCTGTTGGGTCGGCAAAAGACGTTACCTCATAACCCTTGCCGCTAAGAGCTGTCTGTAGCAGGTTACGGATGTCAACGTCATCATCAAAAATTAGAACACGCATTGTTGAGAAGAACCTTTCTGTTGTTGGCGTAGCATGCTACGTTTTAGTTTACCATAAGATTTAACTTTATAACTTTTGCGGCATTTTGTGTTAATTCACTATGAACTCAGGAGTGAAATTATGAAAGCAAGTATCGAATATTGCACCATGTGAGGTTACGAAGAACGTGCTGCCAGTCTGGCAACTATGTTTAAGAAACATTTTAGGATAAAAGTAGAATTAATCAAGTCGAGTGGGGGAATCTTCGAGGTCGTGGTCGACGGCGAACTGGTTTACTCGAAAAAGGCAACCGGAGACTTTCCCGACGAAGTACAATTGTTGAAGCAAATCTCCGGCACATAAAGGCCGGTTTATAAAGGGAGAGTGCCTGATTATGTCTGTGAAAACTATTTTTATAACGGGTGCATCATCTGGCTTCGGTGAGGCTTGTGCCCATGTTTTTGCGTCGGAAGGTTGTCGCTTGGTTCTGGCTGCACGACGTGAAGGGAAGCTTATGAAGTTAAGCAAGGAACTGGTGGGTGATGCCGGAGTGCACATTGTTCAGTTGGATGTGCGTGACCGTACTGCTGTCGAAGCCGTGGTGGCGTCTCTGCCAGCAGACTTTCGCAATATTGACGTACTGGTTAATAATGCTGGCCTGGCGCTGGGTCTTAAGCCGTCTCACCAGGTTGATATTGACGATTGGGAGGTGATGGTCGACACCAATGTTAAGGGGCTTATGTACTGTACTCGCACCATCCTCCCCGGTATGGTGGAACGCAATTGTGGCCATATCGTTAATATTAGTTCCACGGCAGCTTCATGGCCCTATCCGGGCAGCAATGTCTATGGGGGTACCAAGGCCTTCGTTTCACAATTTTCCCGAAATCTACGTGCCGACTTGCTTGGTACCATGGTCAGAGTAACTTGCGTTCAACCCGGCATGGCTGAAACTGAATTTTCCAAGGTACGTTTCCATGGGGATAGTGACAAAGCGGACCAGGTCTACACCGGCACAGAGCCGTTGACGGCAGTCGATATCGCTGAAACGGTGAGTTGGGTGGTAAATCGACCGGCCCATGTGAATATCAATAGTTTGGAGTTAATGTCAGTTGATCAGGCTTGGGGACCTTTGGCTGTTCATCGAGGGGATTAGATCAGAGACGTGACGCATAAAGGTTAAATCATTCCACCTAACCAGTAAAGCAGCATTCCCAGTAGAACTGTTCCGCCAAGACTGCGGGTTTTCAGGGCAAAAGCCAGTGTGGGGATAGCAACTAGCAACTCCAGCTTGCCGAAAGCAAAGCTGCGTGTTGTGGTATCGGTAAAGAGCGATGGAGCAAGCAGTGCGCTGAGAATCGCGACGGGGATAAGGCTGAGCCAGTCGACCAACCACTGTGGCATCTTTTTGTGAGCCAGGTAGAGCAGCGGCAGGGCACGAGGCAGGTATGTAACCAGGCCCATGCCACCAAAAAGGAAGAGATAATCACTGAAGGTCATCTGTCCCTCCGTTCCCTCTGCGGCTTTCGCCCTCTCCGATAGTGCCGCTTCAACAGATAACCGACAGTCGCCGCACTCATCGAAGCACCGACTATATATGAGTCGCCCGGAATCACCAGGTACCAGACGACGGAAATTACTGCTGCAAGCAACCCGGTGATTATATATAGTCGTCCTTGCAGCTGAAAAACCAGCAGGCAAATAAACATCCCAATCAAGGCATAATCAATCCCCAGGGCTCCCTGGGGAACAAACTGACCGACCAAGGCTCCACAGATTGTTGCTATAATCCAGACGGAATTAGCCAGATGGTTGACAATCAGTGCCCGCCAACGATCCCATTTTCCCTTTCGAAAACGGGTCAGGTTGACAGCAAAGCTCTCATCAGTCACACCGTAGGAATAGAGGGCCAGGAATCTACGGTTTACTCCCTGCAGATAGACTGCCAGCGCAGAACTCATCAATATATGACGAAGATTGACAACGAAGGTTGTCAGTATGATGGCCGTGGACGAGGCGCCTGCTGCGATCATGGCGACACAGATGAATTGGGCGCTGCCAGCAAAGACCATCACCGACATCATGGCAACAGCCCACCAAGGCAGACCGGCTTTCTGTGCCAGAACGCCGAGGGCCAAGCCTATGGGGAAATAACCGAGACAAATTGGCCAGGCTGCCGCTGCTCCCTGGCGGAGGGTTTGTCTGTTGCTGTTATTCATTGCAACTTTTACAGAACCTGCCTTAAGAAAGCCTTGGTTCGCTCCTCCTGAGGAGTAGTAAAGAAATGCTCTGGAGTTCCTTCTTCGACTAATTTCCCCTGATCCATAAAGAGAACCCGGTCGGCTACTTCGCGGGCAAAGCCCATTTCATGAGTAACAACCACCATGGTCATGCCCTCACGGGCCAACTGCTTCATGACTTCGAGGACTTCACCAACCATCTCGGGGTCGAGTGCACTGGTCGGTTCGTCGAAAAGCATTATCTTCGGATCCATGGCCAGGGCCCTGGCAATAGCGACGCGCTGTTGCTGGCCACCGGAAAGGCGAATCGGATACTCGTTCTCTTTTTCAGCAATACCGACCTTTTGCAACAGCATTCGGGCTTTTCCCTCGGCCTCTTTATTCTTACGCTTGCGAACCACTTGTTGAGCGAGGACGATATTTTGCAAAACTGACTTGTGCGGGAAAAGATTGAACTGCTGAAAGACCATGCCGACCTCACGACGTACCAGGTTGAGATCTGTTTTCTTGGCCGTCAGGTCGACACCATCTATGATGATCTGCCCTGAAGTCAAGGTTTCCAGGCCGTTAAGGCAACGCAGGTAGGTTGATTTACCCGACCCTGACGGACCGATGATTACTACGACTTCACTCGGTTTGATATGCGCGGAAATGCCATCAACCGCATGCACCGTTTGACCGCGTCCGATAAAGGTTTTTTTTAAGTCAACTGTCTTAATCACTTACTGCAAGCCTCCGTTCCACCCAGGCGGCCACTTGGGATAATACTGATGTCAGCAAAAGATAGAGGAAGGCGACGACAAACCAGATTTCAAATGTGGCGAAAGTCGAAGTAATAACCTCGCGACCACTCTTGGTCAGGTCGGTAATAGCGATAATAGAGACTAGAGACGAATCCTTGATCAGGCTGATAAACTGGCCTGCCAATGGCGGTAAGGTTCGCTTGAAGGCCTGGGGCAGGATAATGTGAATCATCGCCTGGGGAATGTTCATGCCCAGAGAACGGGCCGCTTCCATCTGTCCCTTGGGGATTGACTGGATGCCAGCCCGGATAATTTCTGCGACGTAAGCACCTGCAAAAATTGCCAAGGCACTGATGCCAGCCATAATCCGGCTGATATCGAGTACGGTACCAAGGAAGAAGTAGAAGATGAAGAGTTGCACCAGCAGCGGTGTGCCACGAATCAATTCAATATAAGTGATCGAGAGACTGCGCAGGGTCGGGTTATTTGAGACCCGACATAAGCCGGTGACCAAACCTATAATCATACCGAAAATACTTGCAACCGCCGAAATCCAGAGAGTGTTCCATAAACCAACCAGGAGTGGTCCGGCGCGCCATTCGAAAGTTGCCCCGAGGTAATCGCCTTCAAAAAGAGTATCGTTCTCACTGACCTCAATGGCGTTACTGTCAACCTCGAAAACGGCCTCTTCGCCATCATCGCTGATCACCTTGATCCGCATCTTGTCGCCAAGCTTTGACAAGGTCGCGACATGACCGTCGAAAGGTGCCGGGATCTGGGTCTCATCATGGTAGACAAAATACTGGGGAACGCGGTTCCAGCGCCAGGTATAGTCAATTTTTTTAGTGGCAACCCAGAGCCCGGCGACCATCATAAAAAGGATGGTCGCCGTAAGCAAGTGCCAGGGCCAGGTGTTTCTGTATGTGTTCAACGTATCTATTCCAGCAGAAAGATGGCGGGGTTGTCCCAAACCAGAACGGCCCCGCCATAGTTAAATTAGCTTATTGAAGGTCTTTGAGCCAGGCATCGCTGAGAAACCATTTTTTATAAATCCTGTCGTAGGTGCCATCATTCTTGGCCTGGATCAGGAAGTTGTCCAGCCAATTGATGAAATCAGCGTTGCCTTTGTTGACCGCCCAGGCGAGTGGCTCATAGGTGAAGGGGTCATCGAGCAGGACTAGTTTCTTCTGGCCCTTTTCAGCAAATGCGATGGCGTTGAAAGGCAGGTCGTAGACGAAAGCGTCAACCTTGCCGTTGAGCAGATCCATTACGCCTTCCTGCTCGGTTTCGAAAGAGATGTAAGTAGCCTTGGGGATCATGCGCTTGGTGGCCTGCTCGCCGGTGGTGCCAAGCTTGGAGGCGACCTGGTACTTCTTGTTGTTCAGATCCTTGTAAGACTTGATTGTGCCAGCTAACTTCTTGTCGATCAGGATGCTCTGGCCGATGACAATGTAAGGCGAAGCAAAGGCAATCTTCAGGTTGCGCTCCTGAGTCAGGGTCATGCCGCTCATGATGATGTCAAATTTCTTGGTGAGCAGGGCAGGGATGATGCCGTCCCAGGCGGTGCTGACCAGTTCGAGCTTGACGCCCATGGCTTTTGCCATATGTTTGGCCATATCAACATCGAAACCAACAATTGCTCCCTTTTTGTTGGTCATTTCAAAGGGCATGTAGCCTGGCTCCATACCGACACGCAGGATGCCGCGATCAAGGATGTCGTCGATGGTGTCAGCCATTGCGACACCAGGCAGAACAACACAAAGGGCCAGCAGGCAAGCAATCATAAGTTTGACGTGTTTCATGGGGTTCTCTCCTTAGCAAAAAAAAAGATAAGTTGGCCGAACCGCTCGGCAAGTAAATACTCAGTATGATTTTCCTTCATCGAGAAGCTCTGAAATTGACATCCTGATTTTACATTGGGGACAGATGGGCAGGTCTTCGATTGGTAGATAAACGATCTCTGTATAGCGGCATCTTGGACAGATGACTTCGATCGGTTCACGCTTACCACGTTCCATTATAATCTCCGACACGCCTTTATTTCTAAAAACATATTTAAAAAAACAATTGAATTCAATGACTTCTGCTTATACCATAGCGCCCTCGCTTGAAACAAGACTCTAACAAGTTTTCTGTGATTTTCCATGAACCAGAAGTATAAAAAACAGTATTTTGCCGAATTCATGTTGGCAACTGTCACTATTTTCTGGGGAGCAACCTTTCCGATTGTCAAGGATGCCATCAATGAGATGCCGGTTATGGCATTTCTCTGGGTGCGTTTTGCCATGGCAGCTATACTTCTGGCCTTGATTACCGGTCGTAAGGGGTTTGCCACTCTTGACCGACGTGGTTGGTGTCTGGGGATTCTACTCGGTACGCTGCTCTTCCTGGCCTATCTTTTTCAAACCTTCGGCCTGGAACGTACTTCATCTGCTAATGCCGGATTCCTGACCGGGCTTGGTGTTGTCTGGGTGCCGTTGATGGCTGGGCCGTTTCTGAAAAAACCTGCGGCGTTCGGTTCGAAGGTTGGTGTTGTCCTGTCTCTGTTTGGCCTCCTCCTGCTGACCTGGCATACGCCGTGGACGATTAGTTTTGGCGATTTTCTGGTCGTGATATGTTCGATTTTTATCGCCCTGCATATCATCGGGCTTGACGCTTTTAGCAAAGGCTACGATGGTCGGGCTCTGGCCTTTGTGCAGATTGCCACCATGGCAGTGCTCGGTTGTTTTGGTAGTCTGGTTTTCGAACCTGTATCCTGGCCGCAGACCTGGAGCAGTTCACTGGTTTTCGCGTTGATTGTCACCTCGGTTTTTGCGACCGCTTATGCTTTCTGGGCAATGACCACTTTCCAGCACCGCACCACACCAACGAGGGCTGCTCTGATCTACACACTGGAGCCGGTATTTGCTGCTATTTTTTCGGTGTGGTTGGCTGGAGACCGTCTGTCTTCGATTGGTTGGGTCGGTGGCGCTTTGATCGTTATTGGTATGATCGTTGCGGAACTCTGGCCGCTGATGGCTCGAAAAAATCAATATGAAGACGTATGATATTTGTTGCAATGGTCTTGAACTGAAGCCGCGTAAGCGGTTGATCTGTAACAAGAAATAACTTGATTGCGTAGGGGAGAAGCAAGGTTCATCTGCTTCGCCCGTTTTTGATCTTGATTTGTCTGGTGCTGTGAAAAGGGCAAAGCAGGTGGATCGTTTGCTTTGCCCCTACCGTGAACAGTTATCACTCTGAACGGAGATAAGTCGCAGGTTTCTGTCCCAAAGCTTTCCAGGTTCCAAGCAGCCCCAAAACCAAAGTTAAAGCGATACCGATCAAGATCGTGGTGATGATAGTTGTCGGATGCAGGGCAAATGACATCTTCATCAAACCCTTTAAAATTGCCATGGCTGCCAGGCTACCAACAACCGCGCTGATACAGCCTGCGATCAGACCGAGCAGCAGAAACTCTGCGGCAAATGCTCCCAGAATACCGAGGCGGGTTGCGCCACAGACCTTAAAAATCACGGCATCGTGAATACGTCTATGTTGATCGGCAGAAACGGCTCCGGCTAACACCAGGAAACCGGTTATCAAGGCAATCGCGGCCATGCTGCTGAAAGCTGCGCCGATGCGGTCTAGAGTTCGGGAGACGTTTTTCAGAATCTCGCGGGTGCTGATAGTGGAGACGTTGGGAAATTTGCCGGTAATCGTAGCAAAGGCGGCTTCCTCCTGATTTGGCGGCAAGTGTATTGATGCGATGTAGGTTTGTGGGGCATTCTCAAGAACCCCTGGCGAAAAGATGATGGCGAAGTTTAAATTAAGGGTTGTCCAGTCCACCTCTCTCAGGCTGGCGATGGTGGCTGTAACTTCCCGGCCGAGAATGTTTACAGACAAGGTGCTACCAACCTTAACCCCGAATCCCTTGGCGATATCTGCGGTAATCGAAACTAGTGGTTTACCGGAATAGTCCTCTGTCCACCATTGTCCAGCGACAATCTCCGTCTCCGGTGGAAGTTTTGCCGAGTAACTTAGAAAACGGTCGCCACGTACGGCCCAGCGTACTTTTTGGGCGATCTTTGCCATACTGACCGGAGTACCATCTATAGCTGTGATACGTCCACGCAGGGTGGGATAACGTTCGATCTTGGTGACTCCTGGCAGGGTATGTGCTGTTGCTTCAAAAGCAGCCACCTGATCAGTCTGTAGGTCGAGAAAGAAGAAGGCCGGTGCTTCGCCGGGAACGGTTTCATTAATCATGTCGCCGAGGTTAGCTTGTACCAGCATGATAATAACCAGCGCTGTCAACCCCAGGCCGAGTGAGAAAATGGCACTGCCTGCCGGTGAGTTGCGTCGATGGATATTGCCGAGGCCAAGACGTAACGAGGGATTGCTCGGTCTTGGCAGACGGCGGGTCAAATTGATGACGAGAGCTGCGGCAAAACGAAAGATACCGAAACAGAGCATTGCTCCGCAAATAAACCAGAAAGCCATTTTTTGATCTGTGCTGGTTAAAACAGCCAATGCGGCAAGGCTGATTGAGGCAAGTGCGATGGCAATCCGGATGTTTTTGCCAGGATCCTTGTCTGCGTTAATGTTGTAACCCCGGAAAAGCACCGCTGGAGAGACCCGTCTGGCGATTCCCAGCGTTTTCAGCGAAAAAGCCAGGGCGATCAGGATGCCGAAGAGTGCCGCGCGCAAGAGAACCAGCCAGTGGATGGCCGGATCGAGTGGAACCGGCAGATGGGCACCTATGAGCCCGTCGAGAATAAAGGGCAGGGCGGCACCACAGAGCAGTCCAGCAGTTGAGCCCAGGGTAGCAAGGAAAAGGACTTGCAGCAGATAGGCCGTAAAGATAAGTTTTCCAGATGCACCGAGGCATTTCATGGTTGCGATATGAGTAATCTTGCCGGTCAGGTAGCCACGCACTGCTCCTGAGACACCGAGTCCACCGACCAACAAGGCACAGAGTCCAATCAGGGTCAGGTTTTGATTCATGCGGTCGAGGAAAAACCTGACTCTTGGCGAGGCTTCACGCCATGTTTGCAATCGCCATCCCGCCTCAGGGAAGCGTTTCGGCAGGTCCGTTTTGAGCTGTGCTGCCGTGTTTCGGTCGGGCAGACGCAATCGGTAGGCGTGATAGACCAGGCTGCCAGGCTGTAGCAGTCCTGTGGCGGAAAGTCCCGCAAGACTGGTCAGGAAACGCGGGCCGAGATTGAAGGGTCTTACGGAACGATCCGGTTCGCTGGTGATGACACCGCGGATCCGAAATTGTGCGGAACCGACCTTGACCAGATCACCAACCTTCACATTGATACGTGTCAGCAGAGGCGCTTCAACCAAGGCGCCTAGTTCACCATCGTGATCGAGAGCCAGTGTAATGGTTTGAGGTGGCTCAATATCGACTGTGCCGTAGAGCGGATAAGCAGCATCGACAGCTTTCAGTTCGGCCAGCACCCGCTGCGAACCAGCATAATTTGCAACCATGGTGCGCATGGTCGTGATATGGGAAAGTTTACCTTTAGAATCCAGGAAATCGATTGCGGTTGCTGGTAATTGCCGATGAGCCAGACGAACCTCAAGGTCGCCACCGAGAAGGGCGCTGGCGTCGGCGAGCAAGCCTGATTTCGCTGATTCGGTAAAAGAACCGATGGCGCTGATGGCAAAGACACCGAGAAAGAGACACATCAGAAAGACGCCGAAACCGCGTAATCCTCCACGTAGTTCGCGCATTACCAGACGTATTGCCAGCCTGAAATCCTGGGCCTGCAGAAGGAACGGGGCCTGTGGCATAAGGTTGGGGGTGTTCACACAACTGCTCCTGCAGGCTCTTTGACTTGTCCATCAACCATGTAAACAGAACGATGACAGCGCGAAGCAAGCGTTTCATCGTGGGTGACCAGAACCAGGGTTGTGCCGTGTTCTTTCTGCAGGTCAAAAAGCAGGCCCATGACCATCTGGCCGGTTTCACAGTCAAGATTCCCGGTTGGTTCGTCGGCCAGCAATAGTGAAGGCTTGGCAACAAAGGCCCTGGCCAGGGCAACCCGCTGTTGCTCGCCGCCGGAGAGTTCTCCCGGGTAGTGACCGAGCCGATCACCGAGACCGGTCTTTTCAAGGGCTGCTTTTGCCTGTTCGGCGGGATTGTCGGCAGCTGCAAATTCGAGGGGCAGGGCGACATTCTCCAGCGCTGTCATGGTTGGCACCAGATGGAACGATTGGAAAACTATACCGACGTGCTGACGGCGGAATCGGGCGAGATCATCTTCATTGATAAGAGTCAGATCGATACCAGCGACCCGAACTACACCAGACGATGGTTTCTCCAGACCGGAAAGGGCCATTAGTAGAGTTGTTTTGCCAGCCCCTGATGGACCTACAATGCTGATGGTTTCATTACGATCAATTGACAGGTTAATGCCACGCAGGATGTTGACCGGGCCAGCTCCACCAACTAGACTGAGATGAAGATCAATAATGCTTACCATTGGCTCTGTCATGCCTTTATCCTTTTTACGCAAAATGTTCCTGATATTAGTGCTGGCTGCTGTAACAGTATTTGCCAACCCAGGGCCAGCACTTGCCGAGTCACCGCCATCGACCCCAGTTACTATTCTTGTGCTGGGTGACAGCTTGACTGCCGGTTACGGTCTAGAGGAAAGTGAATCATTCCCCTTTCAACTGGAAAAAAGTCTACAGACCTTAGGATACAATGTGAATGTTATCAATGCCGGTGTCTCAGGAGATACAACTGCTGGCGGCCTGGCACGCATCGAGTGGGCCCTGGCAGATCATCCGGAGATAGTGATCGTCGAGCTTGGTGGCAATGATGCTCTGCGTGGACTTGATCCGGCACAGGTTTATGCAAACCTTGACAAGATCCTTACGAGGCTTAAGGTCTCAGAATGCCGCGTCATCTTTGCAGGCATGCTGGCACCTCGCAACTTTGGTTCTGAGTATTATACCAAGTTCGATCAGGTTTATCCTGACCTTGCAGAACAGCACGATGTCCTGTTTTACCCGTTTTTTCTGGCAGGGGTCGCCACAAACCCTGAGTTGAATCAGCCTGATGGTGTTCATCCTAACGCAGCTGGTGTGAGGCGGATTGTTACAGGGATAACTCCCTTGGTAGCTACTGCCCTGGATAAGTTAAGGTCTTCAATCCGTGTTGAGTGAAACCCGGCTCTCGCGTACTTTGCGTCTTTCCTCAACGAGTAAGTAAGCAAGGTAGTATTTATAGATATTGCTGACGTACTGAACGGTCTCCCGTCCAATGACTTGCGCTGCACCGCGTTCAACATTATCAAACCAGAGATTTCTATTCAAACCCATTTCGGTTGTTTTCTTGCGAATCTTTCGCAAATTTCCTGGTCCGGCGTTGTAAGCAGCCAGTCCTAACAGCAGTCTGTTTCTCTCATCGATTGCCGGGTCAGCCAGGTAGGTATCCATCAGATAACGTAGATACTTGGCTCCAGCATGGATGTTCTTTTTAATGTCACTCTCAATGCCCTTCAACCCGATAGGCTTGCTGGCAGCTGTTCTTGGCAGAATCTGCATAACACCGACTGCTCCTGCGTGACTGCGGGCAGATTGATTTAAGCGCGACTCCTGGTAGCCTTGGGCCATAAGAAGCAGGTAATCCAAAGAATAGATCTCAGCATATTCTTTGAAGGTTCCAACCAGTTCGTCAAACTTGGTTATTTCTTCACTGTTGGTTGCGTTCAGAACATACTTGGTCGAACCCAGATAACGTTTTAATAAGATGTTGGCCAAGCCCTTTTTTCGTCCTTCGACCCGGTTGAACTCTTTTAACTCGGCAAACAATTTTGGGCTGTTTTTGCGGATGGCCCAGGCAATTCTACCCTCCTGGTTAATAGCTAAATCCTCTCGCAGCTCAATATTATTAAAAAACTGCATCCAGAATCTTGCTTTATGGTCATCGACAATTGCCAGGGGCAGCAAACCGGCATTAACCATCTCCAGCAGGTCTTCATCTTCCAGAATTTCATCGGCAGGTCGAATGTCCAGGTCGAGACCTTGTTCTTTTGACAGCTTGGTAAGATGTTCGTAATAACTGCTTGACTCTCGCACGTAGATTGGGACGTCAGTAAGGTCTGCAAGTTGATGGATCTCAGGCGCACTTGGGCCGGTTACTACAATCTCAGTGACGTTTCTGATGCCGGTTTCTGTAAAGTCGACGATTTTTTGTCGCTCAGGGGTTATGGTCAGATTACCAGCGGCAATATCACCGAAACCATCAACCAGATCTTGCAGAAGGTGCTTTCTTGCCGTCGGTATGAAGATAACCCTCATCGGTAGTGACTTGTTGCCATGTTTAAGGTTGAGCCATTTCTCCAGTTCCATGCCAGTGTCATGGACTATGCCGCGTGCCTGGCCCTGGTCCAGAAAATATTGAGTTTTGTTATACGGGACGAGAATGCGGACCAAGCGACGTTGGCGCATCTCGTCCAGATCTCCAGACCAGGCCTTGGGGATAGGTAGGGTGCTTTCAATTTCTTCGATCCGATGTTCTTCGGATACAGGTGCCGCCGGATTCTGAACGAGGAGTAACCGCCATATCGTTAGAGTGACGACAACGATCACAAAAAGGGTGAACAGATAAGCGGTTTTATTTTTCATCACTGCAAGTAGGCTTCAGTCACATAGCGGCGCATCATGACATGCGTATTGAAATAATAAGCATTCTTGCCAATGGCGTTTTTCATCACTTTGGTCCATCCTGCACGGTCATTGTAATAGAGTGGAATTATCGTTTTCTCGAGTTTTTTGTAGAGATCCTTGACGTCTTCGTCGGAATGGTTGACGTCCGTGGTCGTCTCTGTAGACGGTGGACCAATCGACCAGCCGGTCACCCCTTCGATATGTCCCTCGATCCACCAGCCATCCAGTACACTGAAATTCGGCACACCGTTCAGAGCGGCCTTCATGCCGCTGGTCCCTGAAGCTTCAAGCGGGCGGAGGGGATTGTTAAGCCAGACATCGACGCCGGGGATCAAACGACTCGCCACATCCATATTGTAGTTCGGCAGATACACAATCTTTAGTTTATCTCCAAAGAACTTAGCTTGACGACGTATCCCCTGAATCGTCAGTTTGCCTTGATCATCCTGTGGGTGGGCCTTGCCGCCAAAGATCAGCTGCAACTTGCCGTTGCCTATTTTGAGTAGACGTTCTGGGTCGGTAAAGATCATATTGGCCCGTTTGTAAGCGGTCGCACGACGGGCAAAGCCGATAGTAAGGATTTCAGGGTCAAGTTTGGTGCCGGTTGTCTCTTCAATATATTGAAAGAGATAGGCCTTAGCTCCGGCGTGCGCATCATGAATTTCCTGGTCCGGGATAATATCCACTCTGACCAGTAATTCCGGTTCGTTTGCCCAGCCGGGCAGGTACTTATCGTAAAGGGGCATCAAGTAAGGCGTTGCCCAGGTGAATGGGTGAATTCCGTTAGTGATGGCATGGATCTCAAACCCTGGGAAAAGGGCCTGGGAGACTTGACCGTGCTTTTTGGCGACACCGTTAACATAGTGTGAAAGATTAAGCGCCAGCATGGTCATATTGAGTTCATCTTTACCCCCCAGGTTTTTAAGCAACTCCATAGGGACAACTTCACCCAGAATACGTTCCACCAGATCATAAGGGAAGCGGTCATGACCTGCCTCTACCGGGGTATGAGTGGTAAAGACACATTTCTTCTGGACAGCGCGTGTATCCCATGATGAAGCTTCATCCCAGGCGTCTTCCACGGGGCGACGGTGGTAATGGAGTAATTCCAGAGTCAGCAGGCTGGCATGCCCTTCATTCAGGTGGTATCTGCGAACCTCGAAACCAAGATTTTTCAGCAAACGGGCGCCGCCGATGCCTAGAACGATCTCTTGCTTTAATCGATAATCTTTGTCGCCGCCGTAGAGATGATCAGTAATTTTTCTGTCCTCAGGCAGGTTTCCGGGGATATCTGTGTCAAGGAAGAGGACAGGCACCTCGCCGCCGGTCGGGCTCTTGACCCGATACATCCATGCCTGCACTTTGACGTCACGATTTTCTACTGTTACCAAGGCTTTGCCTGGTAATAGCTCAAGTAAATCCTCGGGCCGCCAGTTGACAGCACTTTCCTGTTGCCAATCTTCATTATTGAAGGTCTGGCGAAAATATCCCTTACGGCTGATAAGAGTCACGGCAACCATCGGCAGTTTTAGATCTGCGGCGCTTTTGATCGTGTCACCGGCCAATACTCCAAGGCCGCCGCTATAGGTGGGGATTTCTGTTGTCAGGCCAATTTCCATGGAGAAATAGGCGATGCGTGAAATTTCAGTGTATTGTCTCCAGTCGTTCATTTGTTGCCTCGATGTCGGATCGGTTGTGTAGAGTCGGTAAAATTAATATCTGTTGTTTTCAGTTGTCGCCAGTTGTTGTTTTTTAATTGTCACTGACTGGGCAACTAATTTGAAGCATAACATATTTACCGTTCATTTTTCTGGGTAGAAACCATCTAAGTTCAAGGAAAAGCTTGCAAAATTATGCAATTTGTGGAAATAAATGTGTTTTTTAAGGATGGAAGACGCAGCTTTTTCTGGGGATGAATTATCAATGTATGAATCTTTTTTTGCTTTAAAAGAAAAACCTTTTGCGCTGACCCCGAATCCGCGTTTCCTCTTTTTGAGTAAAACCCACAATGAAGTTTATGCTCACCTGATTTATGGCATAGAAAGCCGAGCCGGTTTTGTTGAAGTAACTGGTGAAGTTGGTACCGGCAAGACCACCATTCTGAGAACTCTGCTTTCTCACCTGGATGAAGATAAATATCGAGTCTCTTTCATTTTTAACCCGAAGTTGACCGCTTTTGAACTCCTGCGCAATATTAACCATGAATTTGGCGTTGCTGACGATGGGCTCAATAGCCCCGATTTGATTCATGCCCTCAATGAATTCCTGCTCGCCGAGAATCAAGCAGGAAGGACCCCGATTCTGGTCATTGACGAAGCCCAGAACCTCTCAGGGGAAGTCCTTGAACAGATTCGTTTGCTTTCCAACCTCGAAACTGAGGAAGACAAACTTATTCAGGTCATTCTGGTTGGCCAACCGGAATTGCGGCATCACTTAAGTGATCACAGCTTGCGTCAGCTTAACCAGCGCATTGCTGTACGCTATCAATTGCGACCATTGAACAGTGAGGAGACAACCTCTTATATCCTGCACCGCTTGAATATCGCCGGTCGTCCTGATGGTAATGTGTTTACTCAAGCGGCCCTGAAAAAGGTTTTTCAATGCTCCGGAGGTGTGCCTCGGAGAATCAACCTGATCTGTGATCGCGCACTGTTAACTGCTTATTCTGAAGAACGGGTAACGGTATCTCCACGCGATGTTAAGCAAGCTGTTGCCGAATTGGCAGGCATGGGAGAGGGTAGTCAAAGAGTCTTTCAAGTTCCCTGGACTGCTCTTGCTGTGGTAGCGATATTGCTGTTAATTGTGTTGGCCGGATTTTACTGGTTTGAGCCTTTTGGTAAGAGTTCTGTTGATGCGACGGTCACTCAAACAGAAAGCCAGCTGGCCCCTGTTTCAAGTCAACCACCTGTCTCAAAGCAACCTGTCGCTCAATCAACATCCCCTCCATCTACTACAGCAGCACCGCTTCAATCTGACAGCCTGATTGCCAGCTGTAATGCTGTCTTATCTCAGTGGGGAGCTCCACTTCTGGATGGTAATGTCTCATCTGCCGGTTTTGATTTTGACCATGAATTTACCACTCGCGGGTTTGAACTTGTTCGTCTTCCTGGCCATTTCGATGAAATGAGAGTATTCAATGTACCGTTTCTCCTGCCTCTGTCTGCAAAACAGGGTGGTGGTTACCTGGCTGTGCTTGGACAAACATCTCCTGAAAGATGGTCTGTTGCGCCAGCTTATCAGGGTCATGAAACGCTGAGCACTGCAGAGCTTAATAAGCTCGGTCTGCGTATGGCTTTTGTGCCATGGGTCGATTTTGCTTCAATCGGTTATGTCGCAGTGCCTGGCGTTCGTGGTGATAATGTGCGCAGGCTGCAATTCCTGCTTGGCTTGGCCGGGTGTGTGGACGTTCCGACCAACGGCCGTTATGATGCCGCAAGCGTCAGATGCGTCAAGGATTTTCAACGCGAACAGCAGGGTCTGGTGGTTGACGGTCTGGTTGGCCCACGGACCCTTATGCTGCTCTATCAGGTGGCTGGTGCGTACGATATCCCCCGCTTAAAGACCCTTTAGAGTAAGCACCTGTTGCGAGAGAAATTACCCATTATGAGCTCGATCCTTAAATCACTAAGGAAAATTGAAGAAGAAAAACGTGGTGCCGTACATGCCGCCCCAGACCTGCGGGTGGATCAGGGTTTCGTCCCTGTAAAACCAAAGCGGCTTTTGCCCTTGCTGACCGGGCTTGCTCTGGGTGCCGTGATCGTTGGGCTGTTTTTTCTCTGGCCATCAAGATCCACTCTTCCAAATGTAAAAGATCAACTGCCAGCAGTCGTAAAATATCAGTCAGAGACAAAAGCAAATCAAGTTGTTTCTACCGTCAAGCAGGACCAGAAAGCTTCTGTTGCCAGGCAGGAGGAGAGGGTGGTGGCTCCTGTAAAAGAGGAGCAAACACCTGTTGTTGCAAAGGTTATCAGTAACCCTGTAAGTACCATTCAGATTTCACCTGTAGCTATGATGGCCACTCCAGAGGTGCCTGCCGAGCTTCCTGAAGATGTTTCTTTATTGGTGACAGAGATTTTCTTTCAGGAGGACAGTGCTAGCAGTATGGCTGTTGTGAATGATCTTCCTGTGATGATCGGCACTCGTGTTGATTCCGCAATTGTTACTGAGATTCATCCTGACCGTGTCATTTTTAAAGTTGGCGACAAAATCTATGTTGTTTATGGAGCCAATATGTCTAGGGGCCTGTCCGACAAGCCGTGATCGACTGCAAACCTAGTGTCCCGTGCGGCTAATCCTATCCTTTAATTATGGTCCTTTTGCCCGCTGTCTGCGTTGCGTCTCTTTGGCTTAACGCACGCTAGGCCTTCATCAGCACGCCTTGACAGCAACCAAAATGTCTCAGAATTATACGTCACGATTAACCGCACGGGACACTAGCTGTTTGGCCCATATCCCAGCTCCTTTCCTCATAGCTATCTAACGTCGAATAATCCCCAGTTGGTTGTAGAATATTCTTCTTTTTGCGTGTATTTTTGTTTTGCACAATTGAAAAAGCAGTGTTTAATTGAATACTTACAAAGATGGCACGCTATGTGTATTAGTAAATCGGAAATTTTGTATTAAAGGATAATTAAATGAATCGTCTACCATTTTTATTGAAGAGCAGTCTGGTTGCAGGAGTCCTGCTTGTTGCGCTGTGCCTCTACGTTAGCCCACTTCAGGCGGCTGTCCTGGATCAATTGGTTCAGGAGGCTTTAACAAACAATCCCGACCTGGCGGCAGCCAAGGCTCGCTGGCAACAGGCCACCTACAAAGCTCCTCAGGTCGGCAGTCTGAAGGATCCGATCCTCTCCTTTGCTATGTCTAATTATCCCAATGATAATTTTTCAAGTAACGAGACTCCGATGACTGGTAACGAACTGAAGCTGGCGCAAGCATTCCCGTTCCCCGGTAAGTTGGGAACCCGTGCTGCTCTTGCCGATGAGCAGGCGCGCTGGTTTGAGGCTGTCTATCAGGACAAACATTACCAGCTTGCCCGACGAGTCAAGGATGCCTGGTATCGGCTCTATTTCAAAGAGCAGGCCATTGCTGTGACAGAACGCAATCTGGCGTTGGTTGACGACATTATCCGTCTGACGGAAGTCCGCTACGAAACCGGTTCAGGGCTGCAGCAGGACGTGCTTAAAGTGCAAGTGGAAAGGTCCCGGTTCATGGAACGCTTGCTGTCTTTACGGCAACAACGTTCCGTGGTGCAAGCTGAACTGAACCGCCTGTTGGATCGGCCCCCGGGCGGGACTTACGATATTCCTGAGGAGCTTGACCTGGTGACTGTAGAGAAAGATCTTGAACTCTTCCAGCAAGCTGGTAGTGAAAACCGGCCCTTGAACTCTGCTTATCAGGCGCTGATTAACCGTTATCGTTATCAGAAGAAACTGGCTGATCTCGACGATTATCCAGACATGACCCTCTGGGCCGGTTGGCGTTTCCGTGATAATGACCTGCCTGATAATGGCACTGATTTTGTCAGCGCCGGAGTCAGTTTCAACCTGCCAGTTTACCGTGAGAAAAGGCGTGCCGCTACATCGGAAGCTAAGGCTGCTATGCGCATGGCCGAACGACAATCAAGAGATTTTCGAAATAGCGTTACTGAGTCCATTCAGAATGCCTATGACCGTATGGAAGAAACCCGAGAGCAGACCAGGCTTTACCAGGAAGGAATCATTCCGCAGACAGGCCAGGGTTTTCAGTCGGCTCTGGGTTCTTATCAGGTAGGTGAAGTTGAATTTATCAGTCTGCTTGATGCTCTGATGACAACCTATCTGGCAGAAATGGAGTTTTACCGCTTTAGCTCTGAATATATGAGAAGCCTGGCATGGTTGGAGGCAGAATCAACGGTACCTTTAATAGGTCCGCCACTGCAGATTGTTGATCAGAAGACAGCCGACTTAAGCAAATAAATGTTTCAAAATCGAACCCCGAGGACACTCATGAGTAAAACAAAACGTAAAATCTGGATCATCTCTCTGGTCGGCATCATGGCTGGCTTGGCCTTGAGCTTTACTTTTTCAGGCTTTGGCAAACCTGAACTGGAAACCGTGGTCGAATCGGCCGCGCCTTCCTCTGCTGTGGCTGCGGAAGAACCTGCACAACAGTACACCTGTGGTATGCATCCGATGGTCATCGTTGACGAACCGGGCTCCTGCCCGATCTGCGGTATGGACCTGGTTCCGCTTAAAGCCGGAACTGGCGGCGATGCTGTTGCCAAACCTGCCGGAGAGCGAAAGGTCAAGTACTGGCAGGCACCGATGGATCCGACCTATATCCGCAACGAACCGGGGAAATCTCCCATGGGCATGGATCTGGTTCCGGTTTACGAGGATGAAGCACCTGGTGGATCCATGATCTCGATCGATCCCGTGACCGCGCAGAATATGGGTGTACGGACCGCCATCGCCGAGAAGGCTGAACTGAGCCGCACCATTCGTACTGTCGGTCTGGTCGCCTACGATGAACCGAAGCAGTTTTCCATTAACAGTAAAATCGCCGGTTGGGTTGAAAGACTGTATGTCAATGAAACCGGTCAGTTTGTTAAAAAGGGCCAGAAGTTGCTTGAGATTTACAGTCCGGAACTAGTTTCGGCACAGGAGGAGTTTCTGCTCGCCCTGAATAACCAGGCGGTTCTGGCCAGCAGCAGCTTTTCGTCGATTGCTGAAGGTGCCAATCGACTGCTCGAAGCTTCTCGCAAGCGTTTACGGCTCTGGGATATCTCCGAAGATCAGATCCGTCGTTTGGAGAAGACTCGCAAGTCTGAAAAGACCCTGATTCTGCGGGCATCCTATAACGGCATCGTCAACATGAAGATGGTCAATGAGGGCATGTTTGTCAAAGCAGGCATGGAACTCTTCCAGCTCTCCGATATCTCCAAGGTCTGGGTTTACGCGGATATCTACGAATATGAGCTGCCATGGGTCAAGGTCGGTCAACAAGCTGAGATTATCTTACCCTTTGTCGGTGAACAGAAGTTGACGGCAAAGGTGACCTATATCTACCCCTATGTGGAGTCGAAAACCCGGACAATCAAGGCCCGCCTGGAACTGGATAACCCAGATTTTAAATTGAAACCGGATATGTATGTCAACGTGCGTTTGAAAACGGAAACCATCATGGATGCGGTAACTATACCCGCCGAAGCAGTTTTACATTCCGGTGAAAAACGGACTGTATTCATCGCTCTCGAAGAGGGTAAGTTTGAGCCGCGAGAGGTGAAGGTTGGCATACAGGATGATAACGGCATGATCGAAATCAAACAGGGAGTGCTGGTCGGAGAGAGGGTTGTCACCAGTGCCCAGTTTATGCTCGATTCGGAAAGTCAGTTGCGCGAGGCGATTGCCAAGATGCTCGAAGCCAGGGCCAATCCGCAAACCTCTGCCAGTGAAAAAGAGGCCGATAGCAACTCAGCCGACGGCCTGTCTGATAAAGAAAAAATGACTAAAAAAGACGATGCAGAGGATCTGTTTAAATAACGCTCCGATGGGTGGTAAATCCTCCTGAATTCCGACACTTAACTCTTTGGAACTGATGACATGCTTGAAAAACTAATTGATTGGTCTATAAAAAACAAATTCATGGTCGTGCTGGCTACCGTCTTCGTTATTTTCGGTGGCGTCTATGCCATGCTGCAAACGCCTATTGACGCTATCCCCGACCTTTCCGATGTGCAGGTTATTGTCTTTACCGAGTACCCTGGGCAGGCACCGCAGGTGGTTGAGGACCAAGTCACTTATCCGTTGACCACGCAGATGTTGGCGGTGCCGGGGGCCAAGGTGGTGCGTGGTTACTCGTTCTTCGGCCTTTCCTTCGTCTATATTATTTTTGAGGACGGCACCGATCTCTATTGGGCGCGTTCGCGGGTGCTGGAGTATCTCAACTACGCAGCCGGGAGGCTGCCATCTGGGGTAACACCAGCCCTGGGTCCCGATGCCACCGGGGTTGGCTGGGTTTACGAGTACGTGTTGGAAAGTGACAATCATGATCTGCAGCAACTGCGCTCGATCCAGGACTGGTTCCTGCGCTACGAACTGACCAGTGTTCAGGGCGTTTCTGAGGTCGCCTCTATTGGCGGTTATGTCAAGCAGTATCAGGTCGATGTCGATCCCGATCGACTGCTCGCCTACCATATCTCCATTCCGCAGATCAAAAAGGCGATTCAGCGCTCCAATAACGATGTTGGCGGGCGGATGATCGAGATGGCGGAAACGGAATTTATGGTGCGTGGTCTCGGCTATATTCAGTCGCTGGAAGATCTTGAGAATGTTGTTGTTGGTAGCGATCAGCGCGGTACGCCGATTCTGTTGCGCGATCTGGCCAATATTCATTTTGGTCCGGAGTTACGCCGTGGCGTGGCGGAGCTGGATGGTAAAGGCGAAGTTGTCGGCGGCATTGTGCTCATGCGTTACGGCGAAAATGCCCTGAAAACCATTGAGGGTGTCAAAGAAAAACTCGAGCAATTGCAGGCTGGCTTGCCGGAGGGGGTCACGATCAAGACCGTCTACGACCGCAGCGGCTTGATTGAACGGGCGGTTGACACGCTCACAGAAAAATTAATCGAAGAGAGTATCGTGGTGGCCATCATCACCATGCTCTTCCTGTTTCATTTCTCCAGTGCCCTGGTGGCAATTATAACATTGCCGATTGCGATTCTTATGGCGTTTATAGTAATGCACTTTCAGGGCATTAACGCCAACATCATGAGTCTTGGTGGTATCGCCATTGCCATCGGTGCCATGATCGACGCGGCCATTATCATGATCGAGAACGCCCACAAACACCTTGAGCGCGACCGCGGCAAGAAACCGCACTGGGAGATTATTGCCGATGCGGCCAAAGAGGTTGGTCCGGCACTCTTCTTTTCACTGCTGGTCATCACCGTTTCCTTTTTCCCCGTATTTACTCTCGGGGAACAGTCAGGCCGCATGTTCAAGCCCTTGGCCTACACCAAGACCTATGCCATGGCCGCTGCGGCACTGCTCTCGGTGACCCTGGTGCCGGTACTGATGGGCTGGTTCATACGCGGCAAGATTCCCGATGAAAAGAAGAACCCGATCAACCGGATTATGATCCGTGTTTACCATCCGGTGGTCGATTTCGTCCTCAAATGGCGCTGGCCAGTGCTGATTGTTGCTGTGGCCATTACATTAACCAGTATCTACCCGTTGAAAAAAATGGGCTCTGAGTTCATGCCGCCGCTCTACGAGGGGGATCTGCTCTATATGCCGACCACATTGCCGGGGATCTCGGTGACCAAGGCCAGGGAGTTATTGCAGCAAACCGACCTGATCATCAAACAGTTTCCCGAGGTACACCATGTCTTTGGCAAGGTAGGCAGGGCCGAAACAGCAACCGATCCAGCACCGCTGTCGATGATCGAGACCACCATTATGCTCAAACCTGAGGAGGAATGGCGTACGGTTCCCCGTAAACGTTTCTATAGCGACTGGTCAGATTATCTGGAAGTGGTCAAGGAGCCGTTACGCTGGGTTCTCCCGGAAGAAGGCACGATCACTATCAAAGAATTGAAGACAGAGTTGAATAATGCCATCCAGTTCCCCGGTCTGACCAACGCCTGGACCATGCCGATCAAAACCCGGATCGACATGCTCTCGACCGGGATCAAAACGCCGGTCGGCATCAAGATCATGGGCGACGACCTGGAAATCCTCAGCGATATAGGCGAGGAGATCGAGGCGATTGTCGCCGAGATTCCCGGCACTCTGAGCGTCTATGCCGAACGAGTGGTAGGTGGGAACTATCTCGATTTCAAAATAGATCGAGTTGCCGCAGCCCGCTATGGCCTGAATGTTGGCGATATCCAGGATATCATCCAGTCGGCCATCGGTGGCATGAATGTCACCCAGACCGTCGAAGGTCTGGAGCGCTACCCGGTCAACGTGCGTTATGCCCGCGACTATCGCAATGATCTGCAGTCACTTGGCCGAGTGCTGATTCCGTTGCCTAACGGCAAACATGTCCCAATTTCCCAGGTGGCCGATATCAGCATCACCAAGGGACCACCAGGCATCAAGAGCGAGAATGCTCGTCGCACCGCCTGGATCTATGTCGATTTGAAAGATATCGACGTCGGTACCTATGTCGAAAATGCGCAGAAGGTACTGAAAGAGAAAGTCAAACTGCCAGCCGGTTATAACATCGTCTGGAGCGGTCAGTACGAATATATGCAGGCAGCGGCGGCTAAGCTCAAGATGGTCATCCCGCTGACTCTGGTGATCATTTTCGTTATCATCTATATCAACACCAAGAGCATGGTGAAGACCGGTATCATCTTCCTCGCATTGCCGTTGTCACTGGTCGGTTGTTTTTGGTTCCTCTACATGCTCGACTATAATATGTCGGTGGCGGTCTGGATCGGTATTATTGCTCTGGCGGGGATATCCGCCGAAACCGGGGTAGTCATGCTGCTTTACCTCGACCTTGCGTACTATTCCTGGCAGAAGAACGGCCGCATGAACAACTTTGGCGACCTGACCCAGGCGATTCATTACGGCGCAGTCAAACGGATACGACCTAAGATCATGACCATCTGCGTTATCCTCGCCGGCTTGCTCCCGATCATGTGGAGCCATGGTGCCGGTGCTGATGTCATGAAAAGAATTGCTGCGCCAATGGTGGGTGGGGTTATCACTTCCGGCTTGATGGAGTTGCTGGTGTTCCCGGTTATCTATTTCATGTGGCGTGGCCTTAAACTGGAAAGATCTTACGTACCTACGGCTGAGGAAGACATTCATGATTAATAGTGTCTGGGAGTAGAAGACAAGAGTAAGAAACAGGAAGTATATTACTATCCAAAGTCAGCGCTTTGCTGATCAACTAACAAAAAAGGAGATAAAAGTTATGAAACGTTTAACTATTGCAATGATGGCCCTGGTATTTGCTGTTAGCATGCCAATGATCGCTACCGCAGGCATGGATCACGGTATGAAGATGGATCAGGACAAGGCCATGAAGATGGACAAGGCCATGAAGATGGACAAGGGCATGAAGATGGCGGCCCAAGATGGTGATTTCGTAGAAATCGGCAAGGACACTCAAGAGGGCGTCGTCGCAACAGTTAAAGTCAAGACTTATGACGAAAA
>Ga0256834_1000496_pt1 | contig 28122 bp, 28 predicted proteins | sample 4281140metaG_FD_190536 | JGI IMG/M metagenome (GOLD analysis project Ga0256834, IMG submission 190536) | Hydrothermal vent microbial communities from East Pacific Rise, Pacific Ocean - 4281-140 | ecosystem: Environmental > Aquatic > Marine > Hydrothermal vents | place: Pacific Ocean: East...
GCATCTTCTACAAAGTTTAGTTTAAACTCTGCTTTTAACTCATCAACCAAACTACCATCTATCTGTAAATCCCCAAACGGTGTCTCATACTTCTCATAATCAGATACACTTGTCCCTTTAAGATAAACCTGATGGCTAGGACCTATCACTACAACTCGTTTAGCATGAGTGTTTTTAAACAACCTAAATGCAATATTTGCTGTAAATGCAGAGTAAACATACCCAGCGTGAGGAACTATAATAGCTCTTGGTTTTTTTAAAAGTAAGGACTTATCTTTAAGTTGCTCATCTAATATAGAGTTATAGTGTGCAAACATCTTTTTAATCTCTTTTGTATCTGATGGATAAAACTCTCCACTTACAACACTTTTTCTTATACTCACTTCCATACTCCTTGTATCTCTGTTTTACATTTTGGACATCTTCCATCAACAAGATTATTAGCCGTTACCAAATACCCACTACGCTCTATCAATAACTCTTCACAATCTGGACAATAGGTATTGACATCTACTGGAACATTTCCCATATAGACATAATACAATCCAGCTTTTTTAGCAATATCACTAGCTCTTTTTAGTGTATTAAATCCTGTAGATTTATGATCTTGCATCTTATAGCTTGGATGAAAAGCACTCAGATGCCACGGTACATATCTACCCAAATCATTTGATATAAATTGTGCCATCTTCTCTAAATCTTTGTCACTATCATTCTCACCCTCTATAAGCAAGGTAGTAACCTCTACCCAAATCCCCTCACTTACCATCAATCTAAGTGTATCTTTAACCCCTTCTAATCCACCTTTTAAAACTTTTTTATAGTATGCCTCATCCCAGCTTTTAAGATCAATATTAGCCGCATCTAACCAACTTGACATATCTTTGATAATTTCTGGTGATAAAAAACCATTACTCACAAAAACATTTTTTAACCCTTTCTCTTTGGCTATAACTCCTATATCTTTAGCATAAGGATAGAAAATTGTTGGCTCATTATATGTATAAGCGATAGATTTTGAACCATGTTTTAGTGCCATATCAACCATCTCTTTTGGAGTTACTTTGATAGATTTATCAACTTTTTTCTCCTGAGATATATCCCAATTTTGACAAAACGGACATTTAAAGTTACATCCAACTGTACCAAATGACAAAGCAGTAGTACTTGGCAATAGATGATAGAGTGGTTTTTTCTCTATAGGATCAACATTCAAAGCTATAGGATGTCCATAGACAATTGTCTCTAAATTCTGTTTAACATTTTTATTAACACCACAGATACCTACTTGTCCCTCTTTTATCTGGCAGTAGTGGCGACAAAGAAGACAAGTAATCTTCTCTCTGCCAGAAACTTTTTTATAATATTTCATATCACTCTTTCAAAATAGGACAAATTAAAATATCTGTATGAAGCATTTTTAACAATAATAAAGAGATAGAGTCTATCGATAAGAAATCCCTATCAAAAGATAAAATAGTCAAATCAAAATGATTTGTATTAATAAAATTAGATAAATCCTCCTCAATCAACAAAGACTCCTCAATAAAATCACCCTCTAACTCCATCTCCTTTTTTAAAGCTTCAAACAACTCTAATTTATTTTGTTTTACCTCCTCATTTAAAGAGCTATTCATCACCGGTTCAGTTGCTGACATACCAAGATAGCCTGTATCTACCAAAGAGTAATCAATCACATAACGATAATCATATAAAAGCCGTTTATTAACCTGTGGAAAAATCATCTTTGCCAAATCAATACATCCATATGAACTTTTAGTTAAATCAACAGGTATAACTATCTTCTGATAATCTTTTATATCATTTTTTATAACCAATATAGGCAAGCGATTTTTTTGTACCAATTTTTGTGTAATTTTTTCATAATATGCCGTTATAACAAAGACACTAGTATCCCCTTTGGTTAACGCTTCTAATCTACTTACGGTATCATTAATATAGACCAAAACAGCACACTCTTGGCTGCCACTAATCTCTTTGATTCTATGCTTTAACTCTTTTTTAATCTTCTGTGCATCTATAATATCATCTTCAACATCATCTTGTAATTGAAAAAAATCAGGCAGATCAAATAACGGCTCTTCATGCACATACAACACCTCTAAAACAGCATCTTTTTGTGATGAGAACTCCAAAGCCTTTTTAAGTACAATATCAGCCTTTTCAAAATCGTTTAAAACAGCTATAACTCTTTTTATATTTTTCATCACAAATCTCCTTTAACTTTTTTATTTTTAAAATAATAAAACATTGATATCTCACCAAAAAATGGTCCAAAAATATTAAACACAGGCACAAAGTTAAAGAGTGCCGTTACAAAGCTAATTACCCAAGTTGCTAAATTATGCTCTTTCAAAGTCTTCTTATCTATCTTATCAAATAACAAAGATGCTGAGTCATATTTAAATGTATCTTTGACAAGCCACACCCATAAAATAATCAAAACAATAAAATTAACAACAGGAATAAAAAGAAGAGGAAATATAAGCAATGAGAGTATAAGAAAAATAACACTATCTCTCAAAGTATAACCTATAGATTTTAGTACATGATGTTTTAAAATTTCATCTTTTGGAAACTCTCTTTTTTCAATAGATTTAATAAGAGGCTTACTAAAAATACTTACAACAAATACCATCGTAACAACGATAGCACTATAAATAAAATAAAACCCCATCAAGTAGCCTATTCCCTTTTCTATCGTCTCAAAAGGAAGCCAAGTTAAAAGCTTTAAAAATTGATGATAGATATAATCTCCCTTAAAAAACCATATCACAGCCCAAAAAATAGCACTTAAAATTGCAACTATTACAGAAAAAGAGGTGTATCTCTCCTTAGAAACACTCCTCAAAATAAAATTTCCAAAAAATGCAAAAATCAAAGCAAATGTCAATAAAACAAGCCCAAACCAAAGAAATGATGAGAGCATCCAAGCACCATTTGAACGAACCATCGAAAAGGGCACAAGCTCTAATATATAACCACTCAACGAAACAATCTGATTCCAAAAAATAAAACCAATAAAAGCCCAAATAGCACTAACAATCACACCACTAACAAAAGCTAACTTCATAACTTCCCAAGTTAAAATCTCTCTAAACCCAAAAATAATCGCATGTACAACATCTCTCATAATATCTCCCTAATATTAAATATCTAATTGTACTATTTATACTAAATACCATCTGCTACTTTAGTTGCATTTAAAAATTATAGAACAACTCTTATTGGGTATTAAAAAACTGTCACGACTGACTTCAATAATGCTTTAGTATTTACTGCTGGTTTTATTATCTTTTAATATATACGATTCTTAAAGAGTTTAGAGAAACATGAATTGAAATTGTTGCTTTTTTGCTATGGATTAATTATATGAGGTTTTATTAGGTAAATTAAGGTCTTCCCCACTCAATACTTCTAATACATTGTTTTCCATTTTCTAAACAAATTTCTACCGTTACAGCTTCAGAATTTCCATCTTCTTCAATTGGAACATAAATACATTTATCATCAATTGCTCCTTCTTCCTCTACAAATTTTATAGCTACCCAAATATTACGATTATTTTGAAAATAATCTGTCATATCATTCATATTCTTTTCAAGCGATGTGGCTGTATATTCTTCTTGTTGAGATTTACACAACATATTAAATGCGTGTTTGTATTCTCTTCTAACCAAGAAAGTGGCAAATTGAATTGCCACTTTCTTATATGGCATTTGTTCTTCTTGAAAATTACCTGGAGTTGGGTTTTCATTAATTGGGTCTTCGGTTACAAATTTTTTAAATTCTTCTAATGTATATTTTGATTTGTTTGATTCTGAGAGCATTTTATATGCATTTTTATAATCTTTCAATTCAAGAAGCTCTACAAACAACAAAGGTTCTTTGTCATCAGATAGCATTGCTTTAGTAGATTGTATTATTATTTCTTTCAAATTCATATTATTAATCCTTTTACCTAACGGTGGACTTGAAAAATATATAGCTATCCACAATTGCAAAAATATCTATTATGATAACAAATTTTTTTGCTCAGTTAAAATAGTCATTGGAGCTACATATTTTTTTCCAAAGTGTTGTTATGCTTTAGCGACTATGCTACCTAAAATAGCTAAAATTTCATCAATTATTGTTTGATCTGCCTTTTCAACAAATTTTATTTTTCTCGTTTTATAATCAATAGATTTACACTGTTCAACCATTATAAAACCTGTTAAATTTTGACTTTTAACCTCAACATGAAAAGGAAAATCTCTTTTAGTATTTGTAATAGGACAAGCAAAGGCAAGTCCAAGATGTTGATTGAAAACTTTATTGCTGACTATTACCGCTGGTCTTCTTCCTTTTTGCTCATGACCACTTTGTGGATCAAAAGTTAAAATAACCAAGTCTCCAAGTTCAGGGATATATTCTACCACTCTTCTATCCCCATTTGAGTTTGAAATTCTTCATAAGCTTTATAATCTTTTGGAACTTTTTTAACTAAATCATGAATATTGTATTTTTTTTTATGTCTGATAGGCTCTAATATAACTTTGTTATTTTCGGTAGTTATTTTCAGTTCATCGCCAATTGATAAATTTAAATCTTTAACTATACTTTTAGGAAGTCTTAGACCTTGAGAGTTACCCCATTTTGAAATTATTGCTGTCATGATTTACTCCTACTGTTTTGTATATCCTAAGTATATCATATTAAAGTATATAAAATTAAATTTTTCTGTTATGTTGATTTTATACAAATTTGAGAGGCAAAGAAACCATCATAATAAGCTTAAATTTTTAGGTTGTTTATTTTTTCATAGGTAAATCCGATGAGAAGTTATACAACATTTAAACAAATATTAGATACCACAAGGTATGAAAATAAGAAACAAAAGAGAGCTACTAAAACAACTAGAGACGATTAAAGATTTCAGGACAGATAGACATAAGATAGAATACATACTCATAGTGGAGTCTTTTTTTGCACCACCAACACTTTTTATAACTATAGCACTACCATCTTGTATTATCTTAATTTTATCAATGTGTTTTGTATCCACTTTGACTACTATTGAGGCACAAGACTCTTCATAAATACTAATGTTAATTGATTGAATTAAACCTTTTGTAATATGCTGGTAGACATAATCTACCAGCTAAAATACTAATTTTGTAAAACCCAATCCGTTATCTTTATAAAAAAATCTTTCATTTATATCCCTCCTTTATCAATTTTATGAAATAAATGCCCCGTAAAAAAGAGAGTAATTCCATCAAATAGAAGATTTATCCCGATGAAAATACCAATCAAATATAAAGAGCTAAAAGGCCACCCCACAACAAAAAACACTCCCAAGGCAAAAGAGAGCAAAGCATTAACAAGCCAAACCCACCAACCTTTGTTTGGATACATAGCTCTTGCAAGCCCAAAACCTGCAAGAGCATCTACAAAAAAGTAGACAGATAGTACCACTCCTATCGTTCCTACCCCACTCATGGGATAAAACATCATAAAAAGTGCCACAACTATCAAAATAATACTTTTAAGCCAACCTAACCAGTCACCGCGGTTAGTTATCCAAGTAAAATAACTTGCTAAAATACCAGCAAAAAGCATTAGCCATGAGACAAACAGCACTGTAGCTAATGTTACAAAAGTTGGAAATACTACACCAATAATTCCCAATACAATAAAAACAGTACCAGCAATTTTTGCATCCTTACCAATTTTTGCTAAAAGAGACTCTTTTAATGGATAACTCCACATAACAACTCCTATTCTTTACTATTTTTATCAGCTTCTTTACTATCTGATTTAATTTTGTAAACTATGTTTCTAGTTTTATGTAAAAGTGATCCAAAAAACTCTTTGGTACGCTCATAGAGTTTTTCTACCTCATTTTTACCTTTAATCTCTTTTTGAATTACTTCAATCTCTTTTGTAATTGTTTTATACTCTTTTGAGTGCCTATCTGTATAACCTAGTAATAGTGCTTTTTCTAACTGCTCATTTGCATCTTGTAACAATTGATGAGCTTCTTTCTTTTTACTCTTATCAATATTTGAAGCTTTTATAAGCAAGTCCTCAGCCTTTAAAAGTGAAATAGGAATACGAATTTTTTGTGTAACTACAGTGCTAAGCCCAGATACCAGTATCTCCAATGCTGCATCTTTTTGCCCCTTATCTAATGTATCTAGTGCTTTTTTAGTGGCAATAGGATAAATCTCCATTGGAATAAAATTTGTAGTAATCTCTACATCATCTTTAAGGGGTATCAAAATATCTCGTGCATCTTGAATACGATAATCTGCCAGTAAATCTTTTACCAAATCAATAGTCTCTTTTATATCTTTTGGTTTTGCTTGAACTTCATTGATGTTGATACTATTTGTAATAGGCACCAATCCAAGTTTTGGATCATCTTTAAGTGCTTTGTTAAAGAGTTTGGTAGCTTGTGCAAGTCTATCTTTTGCATTTTCATCATCACCATTTTGCAATGCCCTAAGTGCTTCTAATGTGTTTTGTAAGCCATCTAGAACCTCCTTGGGTGCATTTTTAAACTCTTTAGTTTGTAGCTGTATCTCTTTGTCTACATAAGCTTTTTGTTGTTTGTAACCACTCATATGATGTACACTCTCAAAACTTTTAGTATGTTTAGAAACTTTTTCTGCTGACTCAGCATAAAGTGCCACTGCTCCAAATAAAATTGAAGCTACAACGGTGGAAGTAAGAAAATTTTTTTTCATTTTTTCATCCTAGTATATAATTTATTTAGTCTATATCGAATAAACTATTTGAAATTATACTAAGAATATTTCAGCAAGATTGCTACTTTAGTAACATTTGTAAGATTTATTAAAATTTTTATTGTATATTAACATCATCTATGAATATTAGGGATTTAGTTTGAACTTTGATTTTACACATATTTTAATATTTCATAGTTTTATTATTTTAGGTGAAGCTATTGTCATTTTAGTGATTGTACACATGTTGTATAAAAGACGCTCATCTGCCAACATGATAGCATGGCTTTTGTTTATAATCTTAGTGCCTTATATAGCAGTTATCTTGTATTTTATTTTTGGTTCTAGAAAACGCCAAAATAGATACAAAAAAAACCATATAAATCTAGAAAAATATAGTATTACAGATATAAATAAAAACCAATATTTTAAACTCTATACAGACTCTACAAAATCTTATGAAATATTAATTGATTGTATCAAAAATGCCAAAACATCAATATACATAAGTACTTATGTTTTCAAATATGATGATGTAACAGTTAAAATTATCAATGAACTTATAAAAAGAGCAGATGATGGTGTTAAAATACAGATACTTATAGATTCACTTGGCTCTTGGAAACTATATCTTTTTCAATATCATTTAAACAAACTAAGAGATTCTGGAGTAAAAGTTGAATTTTTTATGCCTATATTTAAAATGCCATTTAGAAACTATATAAATCTTAGAAACCATAGAAAAATATATCTATTTGATAATAATAAAGTCTTAAGTGGTGGTTTAAATTTATCAAATGAATATTTGGGTCCCATGCCCAATAAATCAAGATGGAATGATATACTCTTTTTAATTGAGGGAAAATCAGTTGAGTTATTTTTTGAGATATTTGCATCTGATTGGTTTTATGCATCTGGTGAAAATCTTAAATTTAAAAACAGAAAAAAAAGCAAAGAAGGAGATACTTCCTTACAAGTTGTACCTTCTGGGCCGGATATGAGTAGAGATGTATTGTATGAGACGCTTCTTTGTGCTATTTTTAGTGCGAAGAAACGCATATGGATAGTTACGCCTTATTTTGTACCTGACACTTCACTCTCACAAGCACTTATCATTGCAAAACATAAAGGTTTAGATATAAAACTCATCACTCCTAAAACTTCAAACCATCTTATTGCTGACTTAACGAGGAGCTCATACATGCGTGAACTTGAAGAAGAGGGTATTGAAATCGCTCTTCACAATGGTGAAATGTTACATGCAAAAGCAATAATTTTTGATGATATGAGTGTAATGTTAGGAAGTGTAAATCTTGACAATAGAAGTCTCTTTTTAAATTATGAAATAGCCACATTTGTACACTCTCACAGAGTTATAAAAGAGATAGAAATTTGGATGAAAAACCTATTGTCCCACTCAGAAATAGGGACAAAAAAAGCTTCTCATCCAAGAGTAATAATGGAAAATTTGATGAGAATCATAGCACCACAGTTATAAGGGCAACCCCAAAACTTACTCTGTACCCAATATCCATCTTTTAGCATCTTCTAACTGATTAAAAGAGAAATTATTAACTTGTGCATTAACAAAATGACTCCCAACATGTTTAGCAAACTCTCCAACAACAGAATCTGTAACAAAAGCCACATGTGACACTTTTTTGTGATGCTCTTTGATAAATTTCAAATGTTTAAGCAATGCCCCAAATGAATCCCATCCAGGAAACGATTTTGTATAAATTACAATACCATTTAGTTTCCCACTCTTTTGGATAAATGAGTCAATAACTTTAGTCACCAGCTGAAAATCATCCTCAGACAGCGAACCACTCGGCTCTAAAGTAGCTATAGACTCTTCCTCACTTAAATCGACTTTTAACATAACTAACACCTCCAATATATTTTATTTGATTTAATAAACCATTTGAAATTATACCAAGAGTATTTATCTAAGGTTGCTACTTTAGTTGCATCTACATACCTCTAAACATAAAAATACCACCAAATAGTGTCGCAAGTAGTGCAAAAATAAAATAGACAATTATCATTGCTGGTATAGAAGCTAAAACAATTTTAACCAACAAAAATACCAAATCTAAAAATGGAATATCAATACCACTTATTACAATTTTTCTACTATTTTCTTCCATAACTTTTTCTCCTTAATCTGTTTTGTAATAACTCTTTTTGTTATAAGTCTCAATCCAATCTCCAATATAAAAGCAAGTATAACCCCACCAGCTATAAAATATCCAACATTTGGAATATGCTTTGATGTATACATAAGTGCCAAAACAATCGCGACACTAATTGTCAATATTGCAAATAAAACCAATATTTTTGAAGCACCTGTTTTTTTAATCTTAAAAAGATGCCCAATATGCACAAGTGCATGAATAAACAGTATAGATATAGAACCGATAGCTGCAATCTCATCTAATTTAAAAAATAGTATAAAAAAGATTAAAAAAATTGCACTTATAACTAATCCTTCACTACTATTCCATACATTTCGCTCATAAACTTCGGGTAACTCTCCATTTTTTGCCATAGTGTATGTAACATTTGTAACGGCATAAAGATTTGCATTTATGGATGAAGCTGTTGATATAAGTGCCGCTGTAGCCATAATTGTAAAGCCAATTTGACCAAATACAGGTTTTGCTGCCTCAGCTAATGCATAATCTTGAGCCTTTATAATTTCACCCAATGTCAAATTTCCAAATACTGCAAATGCAACTGCCACATAAAGTATCATCACTAAACCTATAGATATAAACATAGCACGAAGCACTGTTTTTGACGGGTTATCCATATCTTCTACTGTATTAGTTATAACACGAAATCCTTCATAAGCAAAAAAAGTAAGTGCAATAGCTGAAAAAACATTCATAACAGGCGGAGCATCTTTTAAAGCTAAAAGTTTAGGATCTATATAAAAAAAGACAATGATTGTAAAAATAGTGATAATTATAAGTTTGATTATAACTACTATATTTTCAATCTTTGCAATTGACGAACTACCTGCAAGATTAATAATCACAAAAAAAAGTAATATACCCACACTATATAAATTTGCCCAAAACAGAGAGTATGAGCCCATCATCATCGAAGCATAAGTTCCAAATGTTTTAGCAACCATGGCAATTGCAACCATCGCTGAGAGATAAAAAAGCAGACAAATAGAGCCTGAAAATACACCCTCTCCATAACCTTGCACTAAATACTCCACAACTCCACCACGACTAGGATATGCTGAAGCCAACTTAGCAAGAGAGTATCCACTAAGTAAAGCGATTATACCACCAAATATAAAAGAGACCCAAACCAAATTTCCAGCAATAGCCCCAGCCTCTCCCAAGAGTACAAAAATACCAGCTCCAACCATAGAACCAATACCTAAAAAAATAGCACTCCAAAGCCCAAAAGCCTTTTTTTTAACTCTCATAAATATACTCTCTTAGATAAACTCATATATCTGCTCCTAGCATCTGTTTAATTTATCTAAAATTGTACTAAAAATATTTTTTTAAGAATGCTATTTTAGTAACATTTCTAAAAAATTTAGAGATGCTCTTAATATTATTTAAAAAGCAAACTATCCAAAGTTGTAGGTTTTCCTGAACTTGGAGAAGGTTTATACTCTATCAAAAACCCATCTTTTTTAAGTTTCAAGTGACAAGTTATACACTTTTGTAAACCAGCATGCTCTTTAATTCCACTTGCAGAAACTTTTTTAACATCATGACATTCCCAGCAGTCTTGACCACATCCGCCACCCATATCAATCCTCTCCATCTGCTCTTTTGTGTGGCAATTTACACAACTCTTTAACACTTGATGCTCTTTATCTAATTTTCCATCTTTTAAAAGCCCTGGATGGCAAGCCATGCAGTCTCCTTCACAAGCAAATAAAGAGATACTAAAAAATAAAATTGCTACTAAAATACGCATCTTCTCTCCTTCATTTTTCTTGTAAATTATATCAAAACTTTGTATAAAAAAAGTGAACTATACCAATTCACTCTCTTTAATTTTAACTACTTTTTTAGACTTTTTCTCATCAATTTGAAGTTTTTTTCTAAAATAATTATCAATATCAAAAAATATCTCTCCTGCTTTATTTTGATATGAGAGATGCTTCTTTTCCAACTCATTTATACTAACAAGCCCCATAACAGCTAATACCGTCTTTACACCTTTTAAAAGATTAGTATGATAGTTTGCAATCTCTCCTGCTTTTTTTGTAACAAGATAAGATGCTCTTTTTTTAGGATCTTGTGTTGCCATACCAATAGGGCATACATGAGAGCCTGTTCCTGAACACATACGAGCACGAATACATCCCCCACTCATCATAAATGCTCTTGCAATTCCAATGCCATCAGCTCCAATTGCTAAAGCCACAACAACATCATCAGGTGTCAATATCTTACCGCTTGATATGATTTTTACATCCTCTTTTAAATTGTATTTTCTAAGCATCATATCAACTATATAAAGAGCATTATAAGTTGAAAGTCCAACACTCTCCATAAGCTCTAACGGAGCAGTGGCACTTCCACCTTGTCCACTATCTACAGTGATAAAATCAGGTATTAACTTGGATTCTTCTTTATAGTCTGCCATCAAAGAGACTATCTCTTCAACTGATTTTATATCTGAAACTACTATCTTCATACCAACTGGTTTATCTGATATTTTTTTTAATTTTGCCATAAATTCAAAAAGCTCTCTAGTATCATTTGCATAAGGGAAACGATTTGGAGATATCAGATCTTCTCCCTCTTTTACTCCACGATAATAAGCTATATCAGGTGTCACTTTAGATCCAACAAGCTTTCCTCCCGTCTGCTTTGCTCCTTGTGCAATTTTTATCTCTGTCATACGACAAAATCTCATAGTTTTCTCATATCTAGCAGGATCAAAATTTCCATCTGCATCTCTAACTCCATATAAACCTGAACCAACTTGAAGTATCAAATCAGGCATATCTTCAGGAACATCATTAGGATATACATCTAGTGGAGCATCCCAATTTAATCGAAACAAGATATGAGTTTTTGAATCATATATATAGGTATTTTCAGCCTTTTCGTTGAGTAGGATTTTTCTATAAACTTTAACAGCAGCTGAACGATTGAATAAAAATGAAACTACATTGTAAGCAAATTCGGCAAAAGGTGTACTTTGGATAACTTCAAGATACTCTCTGTTTTGTGTATCTGGGCGATGTGTATAAAAATAGTTAGAAGTCAACCCACCCTCACCTGTATTTAAAGCAAAATTACTAAGTTCCGCCCCCATTGTAAAAGCACGAACTGCTTCTGGACTTAAAGCTCCATCGCTCATGGCTGAACGAATTATAGGAGTTTGTGCAACAAAAGGTTTTGAACAATCTTTTCCATAAGTGACTGAAAAATCATCTAAAACCTCATCATCATTTTTAACACTTGATGAGTGCTTAAGAATAAATCTTGAACCAGATGTAGCTTTCGATACAGAAAATGACATAAAAGAAGAGACATTTTTAGCAGATCTATAAACCCAATCTATCTTATCACGAGACTCATAAAAATTCTCATCTCCAAAATATTGACGAAGTGGGTCCCGAAGAGCTTCAAATAGATAACGCATCCTACCGACAATTGGATAATTAATCAACAATTGATGTTTTCTCTGAACAAAACGATCGTAAATATATAAATTAACCAACAACAAAACTATAACACTACTGATAAATAAACCAGCATTATTTGAGATAAACTCCATATAAACTCCTTAAGAATAATATGAAGTATCGGCTATCTAAAAAAAAGTTTTAACTCATACACTCACAAAAAACCTCTCCAGGTCTATCCCCTTTTTTACTCTCTATCTCACCCTCTTTTAAAACCTTATAAAACTCAACTCTAAACTTTACAGGACCCGTGATTATCACTTGATGAAATCTCTCTGGTTCTATAACTATTGGATTATCTACATCTGCATCTAAAACATTCTCTTTATCATCTTCCCAAATATACTGCAAACTCCCCTCTTCTACAACAACAAGAGCATATTTACCTTTTGGAGCTAAGTGATTTTTTAAAATCCCTTTTACAACTGTATCTTGGGTCATACTTGGAGTAGAACCAACTTTTACTGAACCCTCAGGTAATTTTTCATTTTGATAATTCATATAACAACTCCCAATTTTTTTGTATAAATTTTTATAACTTAGCCTTTATATAAAAGTCAAGTAAAAGCCTATAAGCAGGCACTAAGCGACATAATTCACTTAGTAAATATTATCAAAAAAGTGATAAGTAGCAGGTTAAACAACCCAATATCCAAAATAATGATACAATACAGCAGGCAACTTTTACAAGGAGTAGTTATGGCAACGGTAACCTCATATGGAGCAGCTCAGATGGTAACAGGTTCGTGTCATCTTCTAGAAATTGGAGATGTGAAAATACTCATCGATTGTGGTATGTTTCAAGGAAATGCAGAACATAAAAATTATGACTCTTTTGACTTTGACCCCTCTTCAATTGATTTTCTTCTTTTAACTCATGGGCATCTAGATCACATAGGTCGTGTTCCCAAACTTGTCAAGGAGGGTTTTAAAGGCACTATCATAGCTACTAAAGCTACTTTTGACATAGCTTCAATCATGCTACTAGATGCAGCAAAAATTTTAAATGAAGAGTATAAAACACTCTATAAAAAAGCAAAACGACAAGGCACTTCCAAAAATGTACCAAAACCACTTTATGATACAGAAGATGTAGCAAATACCTTCAAAAAAAGAAGAAAAAATGCAGACTATCATGCATCAGTTACACTTAGTGATGGGATTTCAATAACACTTAAAGAAGCTGGACATATTTTAGGTTCAGCATTTATAGAAATTAATTTTGTCGAAGATACCTTGTCAAAACGAATTGTCTTTTCTGGTGATATAGGTAGCCGTCATAGGCTTGTCATAAACTCTCTTGAATACGGGACAAATACAAATACACTTTTTGTTGAGTCCACATACGGAGACAGAGTTCATAGAAACTTGGATGAGAGTGTAACAGAATTTAAACAAGCCGTCATAGAGACAATTAAAAGAGGAGGAAATGTTATGATTCCTTCTTTTGCACTAGAGCGAACTCAAGAAATTCTTGTATTGCTTAAAGATATGTATGAAAATGGATTTCTTAATGGCTGCAAAGTCTTTTTGGATAGCCCACTTGCCATCAAAGCAACTAACCTATACAATCACCACCTAGAACTTCTAAATGAAGAAAATAAGATGAATGCAATTTTAGGAAGTAATCCTTTTAAATTTGAAGCCTTACAACTTACACAAAGCCCAAAACAATCCATCTCAATCAACAATATCCAAAACAGAGCCATTATCATAGCTGGTAGCGGCATGTGTACTGGAGGTAGGATATTGCATCACTTTAAGCATCGATTGTGGGATGAAAAAAATACATTAATCTTTGTGGGTTATCAAGTAAGTGGAACACTAGGTAGAAAAATCGTAGATGGCGCTGAACATATCTATGTACGCGGTGAAAAAATTGCTATCAAAGCAAAGATACACACAATCAATGGATTTTCCGCACACGGAGATAGAGAAGATCTAATAGATTGGATTTCACATTTTAAAGAGTTAGAAACAATCTACCTCATACATGGGGAAACTGACAAAATTGAAACATTTAAAAAGAGTATAAAAGAGCGACTCGCCATCAAAGTTCACATCGTAAAAGAGGGTGAACATATCTATGTTTAAGTCCCCTTAAACTTATCCCTTATTTAAAGCTCCAATTACCTCAACCACTTCTGAAGTTTTCTCTTTTACTAATCCGATATCTTTTGCTAAAATCCCTATCTCTTTTGCATTGTCATTCATATTCTCTGAAGTTTTCCCTATCGCCTCAACGACAGAACTTATGCTCATGTCTATCTCTATTAATGATTTTTGTGTCTTTTCAGCCAAACTCCTAACCTCATCAGCAACTACAGCAAAACCTCTACCGTGTTCCCCTGCCCTAGCAGCTTCAATCGCAGCATTTAAAGCTAAAAGATTTGTCTGATCTGCTATATCTCTTATAACACTAAGAACACCTTTTGCCTCTTTTGCTTGTGAATCTAACTCCATAATTTGGACTGCCATTTGGCTCTCTTTTTCATTTGCATTTATTAGTTTTTGTGTTGTTTTATCAACTATAGTATCTAACTCTTGTATGGTTTGTGAATTTAATTTTGAGATTGTTTTAGATAAATTTTCTGAATTACTCTCAAGAAGCTCTTTTTGCATCCTATTTTCATCTTCATTTTTATGCAAACTTTTACCTAGATTATTTACACCAACCGCCAACTCTTGCATATCTGCTCTTAAATTACTGATGTCTATACTTTTATCAAAATTATGATGCTGATAATCATTAAGCTTTTGTACAGTCTGTTTAAGAATCGTCTCCATGCTATCTAACATTGTGTTAAATGATTTTGCTAAAGAGGATGTTATATGATTTTCTGAATCACTTGTAATTCTATGTGAAAAATCTCCTCTACTCGCTTTTGCAGAGATTAAAAGAGTCTCTCCAATAATTTTTAAATCGTCCTCTTTATGTTTATCATAAATTTTTAAAATACCATTTAACTCTTGTAAAACTTCATAAACTATCTTGTTTGATTTAGGATTGCCCTCTATTGCATTTATACTATTTCTCTTAAAAGAGATATACTCTGCAAATTTTGATACAAACTCTTTTGCTTTAATAATCTCCTTATAAGAGCTATTAACAGCAAAATAAGCCAAAAGTCCAAAGAAAGTTGCAAAAAGCATAATAATTGCATTTGTTTTTATAAGTGAAGATACAAACTCTTCTCTTATATTTTCTAAACTCTTTTGAGCATTTACAGCTATATTGTCTATATCAGCCTCTGGCATCTCTTTTTTAAAATCAACAATCATCTCTACTTTAATCTTTTTTACTCTCTCTATATTTTTTTGATGTGCTATGTAAGAGCTTATATTAAAAATAACAGATAGAGAAACTACCATAAATACAATTGCAAATGTAAACCTTGATTTAAATGATCTAAACATAACTAGCTCCTTTTATGCTATCTCTTTTTTATTGTTCATCTCTTTATAGAGCTTTTGATGTATCTCTATCTCATCTCTTGTTGCCATCTTTCTAATTGAGAGATAACCTTTATCACCCTTAGAATTTTCATAAGGAAAAACAGTGGCAAAAACCCAGTAGAAATTACCATTTTTAGTACTGTTTTTTACATAACCTCTCCAAACTTTTCCATTTTTTACACTCTCCCATAAATCGGCAAAAGCAGCTTTAGGCATATCAGGATGACGAACTAAACTATGAGCTCTCCCCTCTAACTCATCTACTTCATACTCTGCAAAATGACAAAACTCTGAATTTGCATACCTAATAATTCCTTTTTCATCAGTCTCTGAAACAAGTAAACTAGTTGATGTTAATAATTTCTCCATAATAAACTGCCTTTATATTTTATTGTTTTATGTAAAAGTTAAAATATAATCGACACTTTAAATAAAATCTTTAGGTTTTTAATTTTTTTTTTGTATAATAATTTAAGATTATATAAAAAAAGGATATTTTTGGACATTTTTCAAGCCATCATTCTAGGAGTTGTAGAGGGGATTACAGAATTTTTGCCAATAAGCTCAACAGGACATATGATAGTAGTAGCTGATTGGATGGGCATGGATGAAAATGCTGAAAATAAAGCTTTTATGGTCATCATACAACTAGCTGCAATTTTAGCAGTTGTATTTAACTACAAAGATAAATTCACACTCTCTAAGATTGATTTATGGATAAAAGTTTTAATCGCTTTTTTACCTCTAGCTATCATAGGATTTATCTTTAGAGATTTTATAAAAGAGTCTTTTACAACTGTGATTGTAGCTTATATGTTTATAGTAGGGGGTATAATATTTTTAATTGTAGAGTACTTTTACAAAGAAAAATCACACCATATAGATGATGTTGAAGAGATTAGTTACAAACAAGCTGGCTGGATTGGCTTTGCTCAGATATTTGCACTCATACCTGGTACTTCAAGAGCTGGTGCTTCAATCATAGGAGCTTTATTGGTTGGTCTTTCAAGAAAGGCAGCAGCTGAGTTTTCATTTTTATTAGCTGTTCCTGTTATGCTTGCAACTAGCGGATATGACCTTTTAAAACATTATGATAAATTTACTGATGAGGGAGTTTTAACTCTAATAATCGGTTTTGTAGTATCATTTATCGTAGCTTACTATACCATGAAATTTTTTATCAAATTTTTGGAGAAATTTACTTTTGTAAGTTTTGGAATTTACCGAATTATATTTGGTGTTTTACTTTTGGCACTTTATCTTTAAAGGGGATGTATATATGTTAGCAGATGTAGTAAATTTTGTATTAAATTTTGTTGAGGCATGGGGGTATTTTGGGATATTTGCGATGATGTTTTTGGAGAGTACTTTTTTCCCTTTTCCTAGTGAAGTTGCTATGATACCTGCTGGTTATTTAGCATTTCAAGGAAAGATGAATATTTGGCTTGCCATTTTAGCAGGTGCTTCAGGATCACTTGCAGGGGCACTTTTCAACTACTATCTTGCTCGCTCTATGGGTCGAAAACTTTTGGTAAAATATGGCGGATATGTTTTTATAAAAGAGCAAACCATAGAAAAGTTAGAGATTTTTTTTAAAAGACACGGTCACATATCAACCTTTACAGGTAGGCTAATTCCAGGAATTAGACAACTCATCTCTCTTCCTGCTGGATTATCTCGTATGAATGTTATACAATTTTCAACTTATACAACTTTGGGCGCTGGAATTTGGGTTGCTATTTTGGCAGGTATTGGGTATTTTGCTGGGGCAAATGAGGAACTTTGGAAGAGTTATCTTAAAGAGATTACACTTGGGATATTTGTATTGTTGATAATTGGAGTAACACTTTATGTTTTAAATTATAAAAAAAGAAAAAAAATCAATCCTAACTCTTGACATATTACAATAAACAGAGTATATTGGGTCAACTATTTTTATCCAAAGGAATGTATAATATGTCAAATATACTCAAAATCTTAACTCTTTTTATAGCTATCTCTCTTTTGGGATGTGGAGGAGATGATACAAAAACAAAAGAATACGGAAAAGAGACACCATCTGACAAAACTCCAGATGAACAAACTCCAACTCAAAAACCATCTACTAAAACTCCCATCACAATAACTCCCCAACAAGAACACAATAGAAGTTTTCTCATACCAAAAGAGCATCTATCTCTAAGTGTTGGAACCAAAGAAAGACTCATAGTTACTGATAACAAAGAAGTTATTTGGAGTTCAAACAATCCTTATGTGAGTGTAGATGACAAAGGCTACATATATGCAAAAGAAGATAAAAGAGGAGACGAAGCAAAAGCTGTAATAACTGCAACTTTTAAAGATGGTTCAACTGCTAGATGCAATATAACAATTGTAGATTGGAGAACAAATCTCTCAACACTTACAATTGTATCAAACCCAAGAGATGGAGAGTTGATTGGCAAAAAAGATGATGGAACACTTCTTATATCAGCTGGACCAAATTTATATGAATCTACTGATGGCTGGAAAAGCTCAAATAGAGTTGGAGATTTTCCTTCGTCTTCTGAACAAACACCTATTTTGTTAAAAACTCCCTACAGCTACTATCTTCGTTCAGATGCAAAGATATATGATAGTTCAGATATGATAAATTACTCTGAAATTTTAACACAAACTGCTCTTGGTCATGCCACTGATCATCCAGGATTAAATCATGCTTTTGCTTATGACCCAATAGACGATTATATCTATGCAGGAGAGTACACCGTAGGAGATAGGGCTAATGGTCACTCTGTTTGGAGAGGAAAAGTTGGTATAAGTGGTGATATTACAAATTGGCAAAAAATTCTTGAGTTTGACTCTTTAGCAGATGCAACAACTAACACAGTTAAACATATCCATGCCACTGTAGTTGATCCTTATACTGGAAATGTCTGGGTAGGAACAGGAGATAGTGATGCCCACTCAATCCTCTACTATTCAGATGATAATGGAGAGAGTTTTAAACTATTTGCAATCGGTTCACAAAAGTACAGAATACTTGCAATGTGGTTTACAGAAGATTATATCTATTGGAACACTGACTCAGACTATGAAGATCAACTAATTTCAAGAATCAAAAGAAGTGATCATAAAAATAGAGGTGAATTAACACCAAGATTGGAAGTAGGAGATACAAAAGTTGGAGTAAAATACTATGTTCATCAAAATGGAGGAAACCTTCTAGATGGAAAAAACCGTCTAGTTACTGAAGGTAGTGTTTATACAGAAACACAGACAAGAACACTGCAAGGAAATGTAGTTTATGCCGTAGACGATCCACAATATGATTATCGCCAGACTGTTGCAACTTTAGCAAATGGTTCACATTGGTATTATGGCTGGTACAAGGATAAAAAAGATGAAGAGCTAGTTATCATGAGTGCTGCTGCTGAAGGTGAAAAAAGAGATAAAAGAGCAAGACTTTTTGGCATCAAAGAGTTAAAAGATGGAAGTGTTGATGTCCAGGAGCTTTTATCTATAGGAACTCCTTATAATGATCCGCTATCTCACTATGTTCAACTAACTCCAGGTTACCAAGATGATGAGGGTTATATCTATTTTAGAGGTCGTAAAACTGAACATATGATTTATAAAATGAGACTAGATTGGAAAGACCAAATAAATAAGATAGTTCAATGAAACTACTGATAATAGCATCTATTTTATTTTCATTTATATATGCAGAAAATAACCAAAGCAGGCACTCACACGGTGGGTATTCACACTCCCACCAAGATGCAAATAAAACTAAAAAACTACCTATAAATTTAATTAGTGATTTACCAAGAAGAGATATACCTTAAACTATGATAATTGAGCTTGATTTAAAAGAGGGGGAAATAGCTAGAAATGATGCTAATAACTCTTTATCTCATTATATAGACTATCTCTCAAAACAGGCTCATACCCACTATTTTTAATCAAAGAAACAAACTCACTCAAAGCCATACCATTGGCACTTTTAGCTCCTGCTGCTGAGTTTATAGACTCTCTTTCAATCGTGCCATCTAAATCATCTGCACCAAATTCTTGACTAATTAAAGAGAGATTTATAGTTGAAGTCACCCAATAAGCTTTTAAATGTGGTATATTGTCTAAGACTATTCGGCTAATTGCCATAGTTTTTAGTATCTCAGATGAGCTTAAAAAACCATCGACATTTAAAAAGTTATTCTCTCTTTGATAAACAAGAGGTATAAAAGTATTAAAACCATTTGTCTCATCTTGTAAATCTCTAAGTCGTATCATATGGTCAATTCGGTGTTTTTGCTCCTCTATGTGACCAAAGAGCATTGTAGCATTTGAGTGTCTTCCTCTTTTGTGCCAAAGTTTGTGAATCTGAAGCCACTCATCTGATGTAACTTTTCCTTTGCAAATCTTATCTCTTATCTCCTCATCAAATATCTCAGCCCCACCTCCAGGCATAGAATCAACTCCTGATTCAATCATCATATCAATTATCTCTTCATAACTATGATTATATTCACTAGCCAAAAAATTAATCTCTGCGGCTGTTAAAGCTTTGATATGGAGATTTGGAAACTCTTTTTTTATCTTTGAAAATATATCTAAGTACCATAGAAGTCCAGTATTTGGATTGTGAGCTGAGACTATATGAAGCTCTTTTACACCTTTGCTTTGTGATTCTTGTGCTATTTTTAAAATCTCTTCATGAGACATTGTGTATTGGTTTGGGTTTTTACGACTTGCAGAAAAAGCACAAAATTTACAAACATCTTTACAGACATTGGTAGGATTTATATGACGGTTTATGTTAAAGTAGGATTTTTTGCCCCACATTTGCACTCTTATGTTATCGGCTAAAGTGCCTAAAGTAAAGAGGTCTAAATCATAAAGCTTTAAAGCTTCATCAAAATTTAACCTCTTTTTTTGCTCAATTTTTGTAATTATACTATTCATCTAGCCATTATAACAAAAGCTACTATAATTTTGTAATAAATGCATCATCTTTTATTTTTTGAAGATTTTTTAACTCTTTGTGTGCACTTTGTGTGCTCTCAAATGGACCAACTAAAACTATTGTCGCATCTTTGCTTCCTATAGAAATATCTTTTTGAACACCTGTGTAACCTTTGCTTTGAAGAGAGTTTAAAACGATATTTTCATCACTTTTTTCATTAAATAAAGCTATCATTTGAACATAATAACCCTCTGTCTCCTCTTGACCTACTCTTTTAAAACTCTCTTCAAATGTTGGAACTTCTTTAGACTCAAATGCCAAAGTCTCTTTAGACTCAAATGCCAAAGTCTCTTTAGATTCAGATGCCAAAACTTCTTTAGATTCAGATGAAGCTATATCTACACTCTCATTTTCAATTTGTGCTATTGTCTCAATATCGCTATCGCTACTTTGTAAATCATTATTATTATTTAAACTTTGTAACTCTTTTTCAAATATATTAGGCTCTTTAATTTCAGCTTCATACCCTCTTTGCCCAAAAGTATATCCAAAACCAAAAGTAAACATATAATCAAGATCACTTGTATCAAGTTTTTTTAAAGCCTTAGCTTCAAGAGTCGCATTTACAGCTGAACTCACTAGATACTTAAACCCTATACCTCCATTAAAAAAACCTTGACTAACATCTTTTGAAGTTTGAGCACTCAACATCTCATATCCACCACCTAATAAAAAATATGGAATAACACTATACTCTTCTTCTCCATTAACCAAAAGATCGGCAGTAATTCTCTGCATATTTGTTCTTTTTTTGCCACCAACTGTTGGGCTATATTTTATATCATCAGCTCTTAAGTATCCTAATCTATATCCATAAAGAGAATTCATATGAAGAGTACCTCTAACTCCATATAAGATATCATCACTCATGCTAGAGCCACCATCAAAGCTATTATATCCAACTACTGGCATAATTTCATACTTTACTTCAGCTTGAAGTAAAGTAACACATGAAATTGATAACAAAGTGCCTATAATTAATTTTTTCATAAAGTTTCCTTAAATAATTTTATTTTCTTATGTGAGCATATCGACTTGAAAAAGAAAAACTTTAACTATTTGAAGAAAAAAGAGAAGATATTCACAATAGCTAAGATGCTATCGTGAAGTTTAAGATTAGTCTAAATGATATATAAAAGCATCTCTTTTCAATCTTTTAAGATACTTCATAGCAACAGCTGCCTCAGCTTTACTCTCATAAGGTCCAACAAGTATTAAAGTTGCATCTCTCCCTTTTCTATCTACACTATGAAAAATATAAGGATAATTTTTCTGCTCTAATCTATCAGGTAATGCCCCACCATCTCCATCAAAAAATGCAGCCATTTGAACATAATAACCTGACTCTGAAATAGCCTCATAAGTAACACCAGTATCTTCGATAAAATTTGTATCTTCTACATAAGTAGCTTCTTCAATTATGATAGGTTCAACTGAAACATTTTCAACTACAGTTACAACACTTTCAGTTACAACAGCAGGAGCAGGAGAGGCTTTTTGTGTATTTATCTCTCTTAATTTTGCTAAAGAGATAGCATTTTCAACTTCTGAAGTCTCAGTAACTGAAGGTACAGTAGTAGCTGCTACACTCTCACCTCTTGTAGTTCCTCCTAATTTTATACCCAAACCAATAGTTGCTATCAAATCATTATCACCATTCTCAAACTTTCTAAGCCATTTGCCCTCTGTAATCAAATCAATACGATCACTCAATGCAAACTTTAACCCTCCACCTAAATTAAAAAATAGTTGTGAGTCATCATCAGTTGGGCTACTTCTATGAACTTTCTCTCCACCAAATCCAGCTAATGCAAAAGGACGAACTTTATATCCGTTATTTAATTCGTAAACAGCATTCAATGAAACTCTCTCTAAATCTGTTAACCCACCATCACTCATTGTGTTATCAGTTGAAGCTTCAACACCTACCCCAATAGCAACATTGTCATTTATATAAACATTTCCTCTCACTCCAAAAAATATTTTATCATCTTGAAGTGGATCACCATCTGTTTTAGCGATAGCTTTACTGATAGTTGGCATAATCTCAAAAGAGACACTATAAGCCGATGTTGCGAGTGCGGGTAGTAAAAGTGCAGCTAATATTTTATTAACTTTTTTCATAAAATTTATCCTTTTATATTTTAAAATTTGAATATATTATATTTTTTTTTATATAATGACCCATTGAAAATAATTAATCAATTAATTTATATAATTTAATTTTAATATCAGCAAAGGAAATTATTTGAACCTTGACCTTGAAATAGAAGATTTAATCTCACAAAACAAAAGTGATTTTGAGGTTTCAACTCACATAAAAAAAAGTATAAAGTCATATAACAATACACTAGAAAATACATTTCAAAAAACCCAAGGCAAAAGTTTTCTTATAAAACATACAAAATCTATAGATACATATATAAAAACTATATTTAAGTATACACTTAGGAAACATTTTGGAGATTTTCTACCACTTATAAATACTCTACCAATTACTCTAGTATCTTTAGGCTCTTATGCAAGAGAGCAGCTTTGTGTATACTCTGATATTGATCTTATGATTGTATATCAAGATGTTGAAGGATATAATCTAAAACCTATCATTGAAAGCATTTTGCAAATTAGCTGGGATAGTGGATTAAAACTTGGACATAGAGTCCACTTAATCGATGATCTATTTGATGCTAGTTTAGAAGATCAAACTATAAAAACAGCACTTTTAGAATCTAGGTACATTTGTGGGTCTAAATATCTCTGGATGAGTATTGAGCTTAAACTAAAAAAAATAGCTGAAGATGATAAAGAAAAATATACTCTTGCAAAAATAGATGAGAGAAGATTCCGATTAAAAAAATATCCATTCAACATGCAAGCAGATATAAAATCATCAGCTGGAGGATTAAGAGACTTAAACACTCTTGTTTGGATTGCAAAAGTTATATATAATGTAGATAAAGTAAAAGATATATCTCAGTATCTTATCTCCGATTTAGAATATACAAAACTTATGCATAGTATTGAGTTTTTATTTCGAGTTAGGATAGCTTTGCATCTTAGTGCTTGCAAAAAACAAGATAAACTTCTTTTACAGTATATTCCTGATGTGGCAACTAAATTAAAACTAACTCAAAGAAAACTTGTAGAGAAAACATTTGAGTCTATGTTAAATATAGAAGTTATTTGTGAATATATGATTAAAAAAATTACAAGTAAAATTTTAACAAAAAAGATAGATTTTAAAAACTTAAGAAAAAATCGTATATCTAAAAATATCTATCTCATAGATAACAATATCTGCTCCCCAGTAAACACAAAAGCTAAAAATTTAAACTATTTTTTAGATACTTTTTTAAAAATGAAAGATGAAAAAAACTTCTATAACATAACTTATGTTTACTACTTGAAATATTCAAAAAGAGGTGAGACAGACTATAAAAAGATAAAAGAGATATTTTATAAAACTTATCTTTATGACTTTTTTATTGCACTTTATAAAGCAAAAAAACTAAACTCTATCTTTCCTCAGATGCGAAAAGTTATGCATCTGCCACAATTTGACGGCTATCACACTTATCCTGTTGATATACACTCAATTAGAGTAATTTTAAGTCTTGAAAATATTTATGATGAAAATGTAAAAAAAATTTTTGATACATTTACCAAAGAAGAGAAAGCTCTTCTTCGAGTTACTGCATTTTTGCACGATTGTGGAAAAGGGAGAAAAAAAGACCATAGTGAGTTAGGTAGTAAAATTGTAAAAAACTTTGTTAAAAATTTAGGATTTTCTGACTCTTTTGTTCAAACTTCTAGCTTACTAATTCGCTACCATACACTTATGAGCCATGTTGCTAATAGTGAAGATATTTATAGTGAAAAAGTAATTTTTCAATTTATCGCAAAATTAAAAAATGTTAAAAACTTAGAATTTTTGTATGTATTAACTTATGCAGATGTAAATGGTGTAGCAAAAGGAAGATACTCAAGCTTCAACCAAAAACTTTTAAATGAGCTTTTTACTCTCTCTTGCGAAGCTTATGATAATACTTTTATGTTATCTGAAGCTACAAAAAGAGCAAAAAAAGAGAAGATTATCAAAAACACAAAAGAGTTTAAAGCTTTAAATAATATTTTGAAAAAGAAAATACTCTCTATTGAATCAAATCTTCTATTTTTTAAATACAAACCTACTGAGATTATAAAAATAGCATCTTGGGTACATAAACTAAATAGAGCTTACGATTTCATCATCATAAATGAACTATTTTTAAGTATTGAAATCATAAGAGGTAAAGAGTTAAACTTAGGTTATCTTCTTGGAAAACTTACAAATTTAACTATAACTTCAATGGACATTTTTAAGTTTTTTGGTACTATAAAGTATTTTAGGGTTGAGTTTTCACAAGCCGTGGAAGAGTTAGATATAAATTTAATTGAAAATATCATAAAAGAGTCTTTTGATATGGAGAAAAAAATAAAACTAGCTCCAGCCCAAATTAAAAAAGAGGATATAGAGATAGATTGCCACCACTCAAACTCATATGCAACAATGAGTGTGCATACAAAAGACCAGAGTGCACTTTTGGCTAATATAATGTCAACTTTTGACGATATAGGGATAGATATTGCTAGTGCAAAAATACAAACTATTAAAAATAGAGCTAAAAATCTATTTTTAATTGAAAAAAATGGTAAGTTTTGCAGCAATCAAGATGAGATAATAAAAAGATTAACAAAGGATAATTAAAATGTGTGGAATTGTCGGATACATCGGTAAAAAAGAAGTTAAGGATATACTTGTAGATGGATTAAGAGAGTTAGAGTATAGAGGTTATGACTCAGCTGGTATCGCTGTACTTCAAGATGATGAGATAAAATCTTATAAAGCCGTTGGAAAACTTAAAAACCTAGAAGATAAGACAAAAGATTTTGCATCTGATGGTCTTGCTATGGGCATTGGACACACTCGCTGGGCAACTCATGGAAAACCAACTGAGCTAAATGCACACCCTCATCTTGGAGAGTTTTCATATGTAGTTCACAACGGCATAATTGAAAATTACCAAGAGTTAAAAAGCTCACTCCAAAAAGATGGTGTCAAGTTTTTAAGTCAAACAGATACTGAAGTTATCGTACATCTTTTTGAAAAAAACTACAAAGAGTTAAATGACCCAATGAGTGCATTTGAAAAAACCATAGACACACTTCACGGTGCATATGCTGTACTTTTAATCACAAAAGTTGACCCTGAAAAAATATACTTTGCAAAACACGGCTCTCCAATGATTGTAGGAAATGATGACAAAGGAGATATACATTTTGGCTCTTCAGATGCAGCACTTATCGGAAAGGCTACTGAAGTTATCTATCTTGATGATGGAGATTATGGTTATACTTCACAAGAAGGTATCTCTATATTTTTTGATAAAGAAAAAAAAGCACTCAACAAAAGAGCTCTTACAGGAGATAAAATCTCTGCACAAAAAGGTGGTTTTAGGTTTTTTATGGAAAAAGAAATCTATGAGCAAGGTGAAGTTTTAAGTGATACGATAATTGGAAGAGTTTTAGATGAGAAGATAAATTTTGAAGAGTTACATGAGAGCTTTTTTGATGGAATTGATGAGATAAAAATCTGTGCATGTGGTACAAGTTACAACTCAGGATTAGCTTGTGCATATCTTTTTGAGAGACAAGCAAAGATAAAAACCGTAGTAGAGATAGCAAGTGAATTTAGATACAAAGAGCCACTTATGACAAAAAACACTCTCTTTGTAGTAATAAGCCAAAGTGGTGAAACAGCTGATACACTTGAAGCTTTAAAAATGGCAAAAAGAGCAGGTTTGAAGACTTTAGCAATCTGTAATGTTGATAACTCTTCAATTGTAAGATTAGCAGATCACACTATATTGGCACGAGCGGGTATTGAAAAAGGGGTTGCTAGTACAAAAGCTTTTGCTACACAAGTTATGGCTATGTGGATGTTATCAATCTATGTTGCTCAGATAAAAAATACAATGAGCAAAGATGAGATAAAGTCAGAGCTAAATGCGATGAGACATATCCCAAATGCAGTTATAGTATCAGATAAACTCCATGAGAAGATAAAAAGACTCTCAAAAAGATACCTTCACGGTCACGGCTTTTTCTTTATAGGAAGAGATATGTTTTTTCCACTAGCACTAGAGGGAGCTTTAAAACTAAAAGAGATCTCCTATCTTCACGCTGAAGGTTACCCAGCAGGAGAGATGAAGCACGGCCCAATTGCTCTAGCAGATAGTGAGCTTTTCACAATCGCTCTTATGCCAAAAACTCTTCATTATGATAAAGTAAAAAGCAATGTAGAAGAGCTTTCAGCAAGAGATTCAACTATACTAGCTATCAGCCCGTTAGAGTTTGAATTAGCAGATGATTTTATCAAAACTACCCACTGTGAACACCCTATGAGTGAGTTTTTTGAGATGATGGTTATAACTCAACTTTTAGCACTTGAAGTCTCTGTAAGACTTGGAAATGATGTAGATATGCCAAGAAACTTGGCAAAATCTGTTACGGTAGAGTAGAACGCAACTCTACCACCCCACGGTAATGCAAAACTAAGCCAAAAAGAAGTATTTTAATAGAAAAGGTCTAAAGATGGCACAGTTACTAAAGTAGATACATACACAAAAAAAGACACTGAGAAAGATTGTAAAAAAACAACATTTCGTAGCACAAGTAAAAGGGAATCAAAAAGAACTTCTTAAGTGGAGTGAATTTAATAGTTCAGTCTCTGAATCTATAGATACCTATCCAACTTATGACCAGACAATTTAATTACTTGACAAAGAGTATTTAGTGGTGCTCATAAATATAGGGAGGGGTTTATATTGAAAAAAAATGCGTAGAAAGCTATGTCTTAAGCAGATACCAACTCAACACAAAAACAGCTCCTGCTACCAAGAAGTATTTGATAATTGTTCCTATAATATTTCCCATTTGACAGCTACTGCAGGAGTTTTGATTTTTGGACTCATAAAGAGCTGTAAAAAAGTAGCCTATAAGCAATAAAAATATAGCAATAAATCCATATTTTGTAAATGTATAAAGTGAAGTTAAACTCTCATTGGAGAGGAAAAAGCTAGCTATATTTGCTAAAATAATAAAAAATAGAATTTTTTGAATAAAACTTATAAAATAGTCTCTTTTAAAAACAGTAGAAGTATCACAACTTGCAGATAAGCTATCTG
>Ga0256834_1000497_pt1 | contig 28121 bp, 39 predicted proteins | sample 4281140metaG_FD_190536 | JGI IMG/M metagenome (GOLD analysis project Ga0256834, IMG submission 190536) | Hydrothermal vent microbial communities from East Pacific Rise, Pacific Ocean - 4281-140 | ecosystem: Environmental > Aquatic > Marine > Hydrothermal vents | place: Pacific Ocean: East...
CGTGTGCTGGGCTTGCGGAGATTGGACATCCAGGACGAGCGCTGGCAGCAAGCAATGCAGGCGATCAGCGATAGCTTGCAGGTGGCGGGCAGTAAAGAGTATTTGCGCATCTATTTGCGCAAGGGTGATGGCAGTTATCGGCAGATCAAGCTTGATGTCGCGAGCTTTTAACGGAGGTCTCGAATGAATTGCCCAGAATGCAAACACATTATCGAAGAGGAAGATTTCGACCTCTATCCCGGACAGCCGCTGCCCGAAATGGTTGACGTGGAAATTCTGTGCCCTGGTTGTAGTTGGGCAGGCTGCGCTGTTTTGTCAATCAACAGTTTTATGAGCTACGCAGGTATTGATGATCCGGAGACCGCAGCATGAACTACGGCGACGGCACAGCGGTGGAGCTATACGACACCGTAGAGGTTTTGGACGCAGAGTTTGAACCAGAAGAGGCGCATGTGATCAAGCTTGGCAAGAAGAAAATCAAGATCGAGTGGGACAACCCACATATCAAGCCAGCCAAAACCTTTGTGTCGCCTGAAAGCTGCGAGCTGCTCTTCCGAGTCGGCTAACTCGAACCATGGGAGCGGTTTGGTGGCCGCTCCCCTCTCGCCCGGTGGTTACTCTCCTGGCCACCGGGCATTTTTTAAACTATGGCAAGCAACGTTAAATACGAAACTGGAGCATCACAAGCCATGAGTTATTGGAGGGCAGCCAAAGCGAGCAAATTTGAAGAGGGTTTGCTGGCTTTGCCTGGAGAGCGCAATCCGTATCCCGTAACGTCGTTCGCTGGCCTGCACTGGCGGCGGGGGCAAGCGGCACAAGCTGATGGAGGTAACGATGGGACAGAGTGCTAGTCATTACGCCAGCATCGAAAGCAGCGCACGGCTGCAGCGTGTCCACAAATTGCTCAGCGACGGTAAGTGGCATGGCACCCGCGAGATTATGCGCACCGCTGATGTCTGCGCTGTCAACTCGATTATCTCCGAGCTGCGTTCCAACGGCTACGATGTGATCACCCGTTGTGTTGGTCGCGGTCGTTATGAGTATCAGTTGGTGATCGATAGCCAAGGTGGGTTGTTTTAAATAAAAGCCCAGGCACCGGAGGGGTTTGGTGCCTGGGCTGGCTTCTCGGAGGGGCGTGAGAAGCGAGAATCAATATAAGGGAGGTTTAATGTCTGGTCAAGCAGAAAAATACCGCAGAGCTGAACTAGCTAAAATCCATATTGCCAAGAAGGATCTCGGCCTGCCCGAAGATGTCTACCGGGCCATGCTGCTGGAGATTGGTGGCAAGGAGTCCTCCGCAGATCTCGACCGCGCCGGGCGCGGCCGAGTGCTCGATCACTTGAAGGCTCTCGGCTGGCAACCGAAGCATAAAGGCGGCAAGCGGCCACACAACATCAATGCCGGGCGTATGAGCCGCCAGCAGCAGCTGAAAAAGATCGAGGCGTTGCTCACGGTTGGCGAGAAAGGCTGGGCCTATGCCGATGCTCTGGCGTTGAGGATCTGCAAGGTTACGTGCGTTGCCTGGGTGCCGGATGACCAGCTTTACAAGATCATCACCGCGCTGCGGAAACAGGGGCTGCGGGAGGGTTGGGATTTGAGTGGGGAAGATCGATGAAACTCCGTTGCCCCGTCTGCCATAGCGCCAACAGCCTTGAAGCCTACACAGAAGATGCCGCCCAGCGCGAACTGTTGGCGCTGCTCGGGCAGCACAGCCAGCTGTTCTGGCCGATGGCGTCCTATCTCGGTTGCTTTCGCTCGCCAAGCCGCGATCTGTCCGCCAGTCGGGCTCTTAAACTGGCCCGAGAGGTGCTGGCCCTGATTGCCGATCAGAGCGCCCTGGCCGTGGCCTTGTCGGAAACTGTCGAAGCCATGCGCGGCAAACGCGAAGCCGGGGACGTGCGGCCTTTGAAAAACCACAATTATCTCAAGCGCGTCCTGGAAAGCACCCTGGCGATACCGGGCACCAGCCTGCAGATCCCCAGTGGCACCCCGGCCAGGCGCGGCAGAAAATCCGCCGGGCTGGTAGCCGAAGCTGTGCTGCAAGAGTGGACAGGTAACGACTGGCTACGCATTGAGATCAGCAACGGGTTGCTGGCTTTGCTGGCCCTGCCGCTCTACAAATCCCCCGATCCGCAAACCATTGATCGTACAGCCAGCCTCTGGGAGATGGAGTTGCGTAAAGGCAGAATCATCCTCGTTGAAGAGATTGACCGGCTGCGTGTTCAAAAGGGCTTTGCATCCCTTTTAAGTGCTGTTAAAGAGCGCTTTCCTGAACCTTCGGTGTTGCGGGATTTGATGCCGCGTCGACCAGAGCAACGGAAAATGGAAGCCCCGCCGATTAGTGATGAGGATCGAGAGGTTGGTTTAGGAATATTGCGGAGTTTTACCGATCAACCAGGAGGAACAAAATGACAAGTCTTGCGACCGAACAAATCAAACGGCCGGAGGTAATCCAAGACATCGCCACGGCGATTGAATCGGCGATCATAGAGCATGGCACCTTGGGTGGTCAGGATGCCGCTGATATCTCTCTGTTGGCGGCCGACATCGTCTGGGAGCGTTTTGCTGGCGAGCAAGTGTATGTGCAACAACAGATCAGCAAAATCCACCGAGAGATCTACAATAGATTGTGCCGCCCACATGCAACCCTGGAGGGTGTTGCCAAGGATTACGGCTACACAGTGCGCTACATCCGGATCATCTACAAGCAAATGGCCGTCGCCGAAAACAACCGATTACAGCCTGGCTTGTTTGAGTAGATTTGACATCCTGCCCGGTTTTGTGAGATACGGTAAGACTACGAAACAATACCCTGTCGCCCAAGCCTCTTCCTTGCCGGAAGGGGCTTTCTCTTTTTGAATAATCTCCCTTAGCTATGTCAGCGCCACCGAATATTCTTACCCCTACTTGACCGGCAGGGTCGAACCAATTACCTCCTGAAGCAGTCGGTGGAGAGGCCACTCTCAACCGGCACCCTGCCTGCCGCTTTTGTAAAGCCGACCCCATCACATGGTCGGCTAATCGAGTAAACGGGGCAAGCCATGCCAGAGAATCTATACAGCGGAGACTTTGAGAGGTTTTTTAAGCGGGTGTTTGAATCTGAGGGCGGGCTCTCTATGGATCCGGCAGACTCCGGCAACTGGAGCGGCGGCAAGGTTAATGTCGGCGAACTGAAGGGCACCCGGTACGGCATCTCTGCAGCACAGTTCCCGGGGCTGGATATCAAAACCCTCACCGTCGACCAGGCGCGTGAGATTTACTATCAGCAATACTGGCTTTCGCCAGGCTTCTGGCGGCTACCTGCACCGCTGTCGATCCGCGTGGCCGATGTCGGTGTTACTGCTGGCCAGGGCACGGCAATTAAAATGCTGCAGCGGGCGGTTAATGTGGTTTGCGCTGGCGAGGTCGCGCCACAGCGACGGGCTCCATGGCGGCAAGCTGTTGCGGATTTGTTGAGCGGTAGGCCATTACGTGTCGACGGTAAGCTCGGCCCGATCACCGAAGGCGTTATCAGGACCTGTCCGTATCATCGAGCCCTACTTATTGCGTTCCAAGGCGAAGCTTACATCCACTATCGCCGCTTAAACCCACTCTACATACCAGGCTGGCTGGAAAGGCTTGGCTCATGACCTATCAACTCTACGCTCCAGCCAGTTTTATAGCTGCCTCTGCTGAGGTTCGTGCTGCGGTGGTCAATGGCTGCGGCGCGGGTGGTTGGAAGATCGACCTGGTTCCGGACTCCATTTATGGCCTCGACGTTTCCGATGTCTGTGACATCCACGATTGGATGTATGAGGCTGGCGAAACCCTGGCAGACAAGGAAGAGGCTGACCGGGTGATGCTCAACAACCTGTTGCGCAAAATCAACGCTAAAACAAAGTACGCCTGGCTCCGCTGGCTGCGCCGTAAACGCGCATTGAAATATTACCAGGCCGTTGCCGAATTTGGAGCTCCAGCGTTCTGGGCAGACAAAAACAAACCAGAAAACATCATCAACGTCCCGGCGTAACCGGGAGAAGGAGGCAAACATGAAACCCTGGTACAAATCGAAAACACTGTGGACCAACGCCCTGGGCGTAGCGGCAATGCTGTTGCAATCCGAAGTTGGATATCTACTGCCTCTGGAATACCAGGCGGTCGGTTTGGCGGCAGTCAACATGCTGCTCCGAACAACGACCAATGCCCCGATCGCGTGGAAACCGCCAGGCTCAGGCGTTGTTGGTGTCGCATTGATTGTTGGCAGCTTAATGCTGGCTCCGCTCATCACCGGTTGCTCGGCGCTCCCTGATTTTATGCTGCCCACTGCAAAAATCGCCAACACAATGCTCTCGGCACAGATCGCCACCATGGAAGCCGCCATGATCCTGCCTGACGATGATAGCCGAGCCGATGTCCTTGCTGCCCTCACTTACGTGGCCTCACAAGCGACCCCGGATGAAGCGTTAAGTCTAGACGAGATAGAAGTCCGCATCTTATCTGACCTGGCTAAAAACCCCGCTTACGACACAAGTCTACCGGCAGTCAGGATGTTTATTGATCAGTTCATGATTTCATCCGAGAGCTATATCGAGACTCAAAACTCATTGTTTAAAAAGGACAGTGTGCAGTTTACCAACTATCTGGCATCGATGATCAACGCCCTGCGACAGGTTGGGTAACACATGCCAGACCTGTTTGACCGAGCCCAGGAGGCAAGTGAGCGGCTGTTGGCCGATGCCCTGGGCGAGCACCAACGGAGCAGGCCGGAGCACAAAACCAGCCGCGTTGATTGCCTCGATTGCGAGGAGCCGATTCCAGAGGCCCGGCGTAAAGCAGCGCCGGGTTGCCAACGGTGCATTAATTGCCAGCGGATTTTTGAGGGAGGATGTTGATGGAGGATTATACCGCCTGGAAGTTCTGGCTCGATGTAGCACAACTTTTAGGGATTATCGGTGTGGGAGCTTACACCTGGTGGACAAACAGGAGCAAAGCAACTCAAAAAAAGTTTAAAGGGCTAGAGGAGCGGATCAGCGTGGTCGAGTTTGAAGGGTCGAGTTTGAAAAAAGCATTTAAAGCCCGGCCGCCCTGTCTGCACCATGCCGAGTTTGACTTACGGCTGAGAGGAGTCCAGGAGGGTGTCAGCAACATCGAAGGGCGCATGGTTGGGATTGGTAACAGCCTCGACCTAATCCAGACCCACTTGATTGCCGGAGGCAAGAAATGAGTTTTAAAACGATCCTCACAGAAGATCAGCGACTGGTCATGCTACGCGCCCTAGAACAAGACGCCGGGTACGACCTCAATGAATCGATCTTGCAGTCTTTTCTCGGAGCCTATGGTCACTCGGTCAGCCGCGACAAAGTGCGCACCGAGTTGCGCTGGTTGGAGGAACAGGGTCTGGTCACGATCAACGAGGTCGCCGCGATACTGGTGGCCACCCTTACTGGCCGTGGTGCCGATGTCGCCAAGGGGCTTGCTGTAGTTGATGGCGTTAAACGCCCGAGACCGGGGGCATAAATGGCAAAACAGCCCAAAAAACAGCAGTCGTCGATTGACCGGTTGCCGCCAGAGATCCGGGAGAAGCTCCAGGAGTTGCTCCGAGATCCACGCGTTACACAGATGGACGCGACCCGGAAGATCAACAAAATCCTTGAAGCTGAAGGCCATGAGGAAAAGCTCAGCAAGTCGTCGGTTAATCGTTACGACCTGCGCATGCGTTCGGTCGGTGAGAATCTGCGGCAATCCCGCGAGATGGCCGAGATGTGGATCGACAAACTTGGCTCTGCGCCCCAGGGGCAAGTTGGCAACCTGGTCAACGAGATCCTGCGCACCTTGAGCTTCGACATCACGCTGATCCTCCAGGAGGGCGGCATCGATGCCGAGAACGCCCCGGCGGTGGTCGACATGCTTAAAGGGTTGTCGCTAACCACGCAACGGCTGGAGAAAGCCGCCAACTTGAATCTGGAGCGTGAAAAAGAGATCCGCAAGCAGGCGTTGGAAGAGGCGGCAAGCAAAGTTGAGAAGACTGCCAAGAAGCAGGGAGTCACCCCGGAAACAATTGAAAAGATTCGCGAGGCGTTTGGTATCTGATGAATAAGGGCAATGCCAAAATAATCCCAGCCAATGCAGACGGCGTGTTCTTGCCGTATCAAAGCGCGTGGATCAGGGATAACAGTCGATTAAAGCTTATGGAAAAAGGTCGACAGATCGGCCTCTCCTGGAGCACGGCCTGGGCATGTGACGAACGCACAGCCATGCAAGACAACAAGCACGACCAGTGGGTCTCGTCTCGAGACGACATCCAGGCGCGACTGTTTATCGAAGATTGCAAGATGTGGGCAAAGGTGCTGCAGCTTGCCGCCGACGATCTCGGCGAGGTCGTGATCGACAAAGAAAAGAGGCTTTCTGCTTACGTTCTTGAGTTCGCCAACGGCAAGCGCATCCATTCTATGAGCAGCAACCCCGACGCCCAGGCTGGCAAGCGCGGTGGCCGCGTGCTCGATGAGTTTGCCCTCAATCCAGATCCGCGCAAGCTCTGGTCAATCGCTTACCCTGGCATCACCTGGGGCGGCAACCTTGAAGTGATCAGCACTCACCGTGGCAGCAAGAACTTCTTTAACGACCTGGTCCGCGAAGCCCGCGAGCAAGGCAACCCGAAGAATCTCAGTTTGCACCGCGTCACACTGCAAGACGCTCTCGATCAGGGGTTCTTGTGGAAGCTGCAGCAAAACCTGCCAGACGATGACGAACGCCAGGTGATGAGTGAGGTTGAGTATTTCGACTTCGTCAAGGCCGGGTGCGCCGATGAAGAATCGTTCCTTCAAGAGTTCATGTGCCAACCTGCCGACGATGATGTCGCGTTCCTCGAATACGACCTGATCGCCGCGACTGAGTATGGCCGTGGTATCGACTGGCAAACCAAAGAAGGCGGCAGGCTGTTCGCCGGTGTCGATATCGGCCGCAAGAAAGATTTGACCGTGCTCTGGCTGCTGGAACTGCTCGGAGACGTCCTTTATACCCGCGAAGTCATCTGCCTGCAGAACATGCGCAAGAGCGCGCAAGAGGCCATTATCTGGCCGATCATGGCGAAATGTGACCGGACATGTATGGACTATACCGGACTCGGCATCGGTTGGGGAGATGACGCCCAGGACAAGTTCGGAGAGGATCGTGTGGAGTGTGTCACATTCACGGCCCGCAGCAAGGAGGCTATGGCGTACCCGGTGCGAACAAGGATGGAAGATCGCTTGTTGCGCATCCCGCACGACAAACATGTCCGTGCCGATCTGCGCAGCGTAACCAAGCAGACCACAGCCGCTGGCAACATCCGCTTCACCGCCGAGCGCACTCCCGATGGCCACGCCGACCGCTTCTGGGCCTTGGCGCTGGCGGTTGAGGCTGCAAGCTCACCGGCCCACGAATACGCCTACCACGCCGTCCCCCGCCGGGGATCTGAAGATGACAACCGACCAATCAAATCCACCGCAGGTCTCGGTAGCGGAAAGGGGCTCTGGTAAATGACTCAGCTTGTCGATCAATACGGTCGCCCGATCAAAAAGCAGGAACTCGTTAAGGAGCTAGCAGGGCCAAGCCTCACCGGAATCCGCACGATCTGGACCGACACAGTCGCTTCGGGCCTCACGCCATACAGCCTGGCCGAGATCCTGCGCTCTGCGGCCGATGGTGATCATTACGCCTACCTCACCTTGGCCGAAGAAATGGAAGAGCGCGAACTCCACTACGGTGCCGAGCTTGGTAAGCGCAAACTGGCAGTGAGCCGCCTGCCGATTTCAGTCGAATCGTACAGCGATGAGCAGAAAGATAAAGATCTGGCCGATGCCGTACGGGATCTGGTGCGCAGGCCTGGCTTCCGTGGTCTTTTGAAGGATGCCCTTGACGGTCTTGGTAAAGGCTACAGCGTCACCGAGATCATCTGGGACCGTAGTGGAGAAGTATGGAAGCCGTTGCGCTACGAATGGCGCGACCCGCATTTCTTCCAGTTCGACCAGATCGCCCGCCGCGAGATCCGGCTGCGCGACGAGCAGGATCTGATGGATGGCCTGCCCCTGGAGCCCTACAAGTACATCTGCCATGTGCCAAAACTTAAAAGCGGCATTCCGATCCGTGGCGGCCTGGCTCGCCTGGCGGCATGGGCGTTCATGTGCAAGGGCTACACGGTTAAAGACTGGCTGGCTTTCGCCGAGGTCTTTGGCATGCCGTTCCGCATGGGCAAATACCACAATGGCGCGACCCCCGAAGATATCAACGTTTTAAAAATGGCCGTAGCCAACCTCGGCAGCGATGCAGCGGCCGTGTTCCCCGATTCGATGAAGGTGGAGCTGGTCGAAGCCGCCAAGGGTGGCAGCCAGGCTTTCTATAAATCCTTGGCCGAATATCTTGACGACCAGGTCAGCAAAGGCGTGCTTGGGCAAACCGCATCGAGCAGTGGCACACCCGGCAAGCTTGGGGATGAGCAGTTGCAGTCTGATGTGCGCGACGATATCCGCGATGATGATGCCGAGCAACTGGAAGAGACTCTCAACCGCGACTTGGTTGTACCGTTTATCGATCTCAACTTCGGCTCCCAGGAGAACTATCCAGAGCTGCAGCTGCGCTCGATCGAAAAAGAAGACGTTGCCGCTCTGGTTACAGCGCTGAAAGAGCTGGTACCGCTCGGTTTGAAGGTTGAGCAGAGCGTAGTGCGTGACAAGATCGGCCTGCCTGATCCAGCCAAAGATGCCAAACCTGAAGATCTGCTCAAGCCCCCTGCTGTGGCATCGCCTGAGCCGGGGACCACAGAGACAGCGGCAAACCGCGAGCAGTGTAGCTGCCCGAGCTGTGCAACTGCGCTCAACAGAGTCCAAGGGTTGTCATCAGATCCAGCCGACCTGGTTGCTGCTCGCCTCGGGGATGAATCGATGGCCACCATGGACGCCCTGATTGCGCCAATTGCCGAACTGGTCGCCACAGCCGAAAGCCTGGAGGAGATCCGCGACCGTTTGACTGAAACCTTTGATGGGCTCGACGCGGCAGAGCTTGGGGAACTGATTGGTGAAGCCTTAATGTTGGCAAACGTCTCCGGCAGAGCGGAGGTGCTCGATGAGCATTAACGCCGCATTTCGCCTGCCGTTTCTCGAGGCGATCGCATTCTTCCGGGGCAAGACCAATATCCCCACCGAGCGCTGGGATGACCTCTGGCAAGAGCAGCACGCCAAGGGCTTCATGGTGGCCGGAGCGATCGAAGAGGATCTGCTGACTGATATGCGCTCCCTGGTCGACCGGGCGATCGACGAGGGAATTACTCTCGAAGAGTTTCGCAAAGGATTTGCCGAAACTGTGACCAAGCATGGCTGGAGCTACAACGGCAGCTTCGGTTGGCGCAGCAAGATCATCTACCAGACCAACGTGCGCACCGCCTACATGGCCGGGCGCTGGAAGCAACTCACAGATCCAGAGTTGTTGGAGTTGAAACCGTACCTGCAGTACCGCCATGGCGACAGTCGGGTACCGCGACAGCAACACCTGGCGTGGGATGGCCTGATCCTGCCCGCCGATGATCCATGGTGGCAAACGCATTATCCGCCCAACGGCTGGGGATGTAAGTGCAAAGTTTTTGCCGCCGGGCCGCGTGAGCTGGAACGTGCTGGCAAGAGTGATCCGGACACCGCACCGGCATCGCCTCTCGATCCGAAAACCGGAGCGCCAGTTGGTATCGGCAAAGGTTGGGCATACAACGTAGGCCAGGCGGCCTGGGACGAAACGGGAGCATAAAGTGGCACCAGCAATCAAAGCCAGACTCGAAGATCGTGAAGTTCGCGCCACTTTAAAGCGTGCAAGAGCTGCCCTGGCGGATCTCAGGCCAGCGATGCGTTCGATTGGCGAGTACCTGCTTGAAGAGACCGAGAATCACTTTCGCGACGAGCGCGATGCTGACGGTCGGCCCTGGACACCGCTTAAGGTTCGCAGCTACGCCATCGGCTTTGGCAAAAAGAAAAAGGCGACCCATACCCAGAAGGGCATGCTCACGGCAGCATTCGAGAGTTATCTGGCTGGCAAGAAGATTTTGACTGAGAGCCATGAACTGCGCGGCTCGATTCGCTACATCGCCGGGAAGTCTGTTCTCTTGATTGGCAGCAACAAGCCGTATGCAGCGATCCATCAGTTCGGAGGCATAGCCGGGCGTGGCCGGAAGGTCGAAATCCCGGCGCGGCCGTTCATCGGCATTGGTCCAAAAGACCGCCGGGAGATCCTCGGCATCGTTGGTGACTATGTGGCGCAAAAAACCGGTGCTCGGTTGGCGTGAAATACGCCCTGTAAGGGCAAAGCTCAGAGAATAGCTAGGTAGGGGCGCGCACGGCCCCGTTCGTTGAACACGGGAAAATTTAAAAAGGGTTTAAACGGGGTTCTTGGTTGAGCCATGGAGGTTAAATGAGAGTTTTTGTTGAGGAAAGCCATAAAAGCGTTGTCGAGGAGCTGATTGCGGCTCTGAACGCGATAGAGATCCCGGAGGGCTGCGAGGTCATCGCGCTCAACTTTGAGTTGCCGTCCGACGGTTCGGTACCGGCGATGATCGAACTGATCCAACCGGGGATGGAAATTGTCGGCCGGGATGGTCGGCAGTGGATAAACGACAAACCACAGGCGGTGGTTGACGCACTGAATGCCACTGGCGTCGACCTGGTGATCGACTTTGAGCATGCCACCGAGCTGAAGGCTCCAAATGGCGAGAAGGCTCCCGCTGCCGGGTGGGTTAATGGCTTTGAAGTTCGTGATGGTGGTGCCGTTTGGGGCGAAGCCTCATGGACACCAGCAGGCCAAGAGGCGGTTGCCAATCAGGAGTACCGCTATTTAAGCCCTGTGCTGCTGTTTGAAAAAATATCCAAAAGAATTCGTTCGCTCTCCAGCATCGGGCTGGTCAATAAACCGAACCTTTTTAACACGGCGCTTAACCGCCAACAAACCCCAGCAGAGGAGGTAAAACCCATGCTGAAGAAACTTCTGGCAAAGCTCGGCCTGGCCGAGTCCGCAACCGAAGAGCAGGCGTTGAACGCTCTCGGTACCCTGCAGACTGACCTGCAGACCGCTCTTAATCGGTCGGAAACCCCAAGCCTCGACAAGTTTGTGCCGCGCGATGATTACAAACTGATGGAGACCAGGGCTCTCAATGCCGAGCAGAAGCTGGCAGATGGTGTGAAAGCCGAGCTTGAAACTGCGATCAATGCCGAAATCGACGCGGCACTTAAGGCTGGCAAGATTACCCCTGCCACCAAGGACTACCACATCGCTATGTGTCGACAGGAAGGCGGGCTCGAAAGCTTCAAAACGTATGTCGCGGCCGCTCCAGTGGTTGGTGATCCATCCGACCTGGGCGGTAAAGACCCAGGCGATGGCGGCAAAGCCATGAACGCTGAAGAGCAGAACATCGCCGATCAGTTCGGCAACTCCGCCGAGGATCTCAAAAAATACGGCCAGGCCTAAGCCCTGCCCACAAATTCCTTTAGAGGAGGAAAAGCACCATGACCTTATTAACAGCTGACCGCAGCACGAATCGTTCGGCAGGCGTCGAGCACATCGACCCCGTCGCCGCTGCCAAGAAGATCTTCGCTGGCAGCATTGTCTGCCTGGATGCCTCCGGCAACGCTACCCCGGGAGCCGCCGCGACCACTCTGACCGCTCGCGGGGTTGCCCAGGAGCAGGTCGATAACAGCGCTGGCAGCGCTGGTGATCTCACCGTGAGATCCCGCACGGGCGTTTTCCGCTTTGCCAACAGCGCCTCGACCGACCTGATCAGCCGTGCCGAAATCGGCGACGACTGCTACATCGTCGATGATCAGACTGTCGCCAAAACGAATGGCACAAGTTCCCGTTCGGTGGCAGGAAAGATTGTAGACCTCGACAGCTACGGCGTTTGGGTTCAGATCGGCATCAGCAATTAACCCGCAATTAAACCACTTTTAAACGGAGGATTATATCATGAGAAAACTGTTTACTTTCGGGAGCTGGCTCTTGCTGCTGGTTGCGGCGATCGCAATGTTCCCCATGGCCGCCATGGCCAACGTGCCGGACTCCGGCATAGCTGTTCTGCCGTTTGCTGGCCTGGCTGGCCTGATTGTCAACAAGTCCAACCTGACAGCAGTTTTTATTAACCTGAAGACGACTTTCAACAAAGCCTTTGAGGGTGCGCCGTCGACCTGGGAGAAGACCACGATGAAGGTCCCCTCTGGATCGAGCCAGAACGATTACTCCTGGTTGAGCCGTTTTCCCAAAATGCGCAAATGGTTGGGGAGCAAGGTCCTTAAAGCCCTCTCGGCGTTTAAGTACACAGTTGTCAACGACGATTACGAGGCCACGGTTGTTGTGCATCGTAACGATCTTGAAGACGACAACATCGGCATCTATGGCCCGATGGCTCAGGAAGCCGGGTTCTCGTCGAAGCAACTCCCGGACGAGATCGACGCCGACCTTAAGAACGGCGCTTTCGCTAACGAGTGCTACGACGGCCAGTACTTTTACGACACCGACCACCCGGTTGGTGATGGTGAGGGCGGCTCTAGCAGTTACTCCAACCTGTCGACAGCGGTTCTTTCGGCGGCAACCCAAGCGTTAGTCTTAGCCAGTTATGGGGCGGCGCGTACCGCGATCATGAAGGTCACCGACGATGAAGGTCGCCCGCTGGCCCTGGTTCCGAATCTGCTCGAAGTGCCTCCGGCGCTTGAGGCTACCGCCAGAATGATCGCCTACAGCGATAAACTGGCCGACGACACGCCGAACCCCTACAAGGGCACCTGTGAGGTGTTGGTGAATCCTCGTCTCACTTCCGATGTTAAGTGGTTCCTGCATGTCACCAACCGTCCTCTCAAGCCGTTCGTCTATCAGGAGCGTAAAAAGCCTGTTTTCGTCTCCCAGACCGGTATGGACTCCGACGACGTGTTTGATCGGGCCGAGTACAAGTTCGGTGCTGAAGCGCGTGCCGCTGGCGGTTATGGCCTCTGGCAGCTTTCCCACGGTTCCACTGGTGCTGGTTAATTCACCGCTGGTTAATTTTCCGATATCCCCAGGCGGTGAGAGCCGCCTGGGGACAACGCCGTAAGGAGGCGATATGTCCATTGTAATCAAATCGAAAAGAGAAGGTTTCCGGCGCTGTGGCGTTGCTTTCAGCAAGGAACCTACCACGTTCAAAGACAACAAGTTCAGCAAAGCAGAGATGAAAGTTCTCGAAGCTGAACCCATGTTGTCGGTTGAGAAGAGCAAAAAAGACTAGGTGGCCAACGCCTGAGTTGCAGGCTAATGCAATCCCCAGGGCGGCAAGCCCGCCCTGGTCTTTTTGAAAAGAGGAAGCTATGTACAGCACACAAGACGACATCCTGGAGCGCATCCCTGAAGAGACGGTAATCCAACTCACCGACGATGAGGATACCGGCGCAATCGTTGCGACCAGAGTGACCGCTGCAATCGGCCGCGCTGACGGTGAGATTGATTTCTGGTGCGGTCGTCGTTACAGCGTGCCATTTACGACAGTGCCGGACATCATCGCCGAACTCTCGACCGATATGGCAATCTACTTTCTCTATGGCAGAACTCTGGACGAAATGCCTAAAACCCGCGTTGATGCCTACAAGAACGCCGTGCGAATGCTGGAGAAGATCTCCGAAGGCAAAGGTGTTGATCTCGGCGTTGCCCTGGCGACAGTCACACCTTCCGGAACCAGCGCTAGCTTTACCGGCAACGACCGACAATTTACACGCGACAAACTGAGGGACATGTAAATGCTAACCGAAGCAAACGACCTGATCCTTGCTCAACTTGACGCCCTTGGGGTGTTTAAAAGCGTCGACATCTATGTCGGCGATGCTGAGGACTTATTGAAAAAAGCCGCAAAGCTGCCAGGGGTATTCCTGGTCTATGGCGGCGCTGTCTACATTGATGGCCCAGTCACCCTGGGGACAGATATCGCCGCTACGGCCCAGACCTGGACGGTGATCTTACTCTCGAAAAATCTGCGCTCAAAGGGCGATGGTGCTCTTGAGTGCTACACATATATCGAACAGATCCGCGATGCTTTGACCAAGTTCGCCGTTGGCGACGGTTGGTTGTGGCCAGTGCGGGAAGAATTGCTCCTGGCCGAGAAAGGCTCTCTCGCCTACGGCCTCGACTTCATCCTTGAAACGGAGGTTTAACCATGAAGGTGCTCTATACCACAGGCCCGAAGCGGGTCACGATGGGTGCGGCCGGGGCGTTTGAACGCGGCGTAGCCAAAGATGTCGACGACAAGCTGGCGAAGAAGCTTACGGCCAAGAAGTCGATTGTATTTTATCCAGAAGGCACGGTGCCGCCAGAGGCTAAGAAAGCGCTGGCCAACCTCGTGGCCGCTGAAAAAGCCGCAGCCGACAAGCCTCAGAAAAAGGAGGGCTAACCGATGACCCAGGCCAAAGGCTCAAGCCAACAGACAATCATCCAGGAAGAAACTACCTATAAGACCGATCCGGCTGCTCCAGATGCGCAACTGCTTTACGTGAGCAGCAATACGCTCAAGCTGAACCGTGGTCGGGAGACGTCGGAGATCCTCCAGTCGGGCCGCAACCCGACCAAGTCGGCACGCGGTGATGACGATATCTCCGGCGCGATCGGTACAGAGCTCCAAGCCTACATGGGCTTAATTTTTAAGGCGATCCTTGGATCGGTGGCCACTACCGGTGTAGGACCTTACGTCCACACCTTCAAGGTTGGCTCGAGCCTGCCGAGTTACCTGATCGAGCGCGGCTTTACCGGTATCAACCAGTTTTTCAAGTACAACGGCTGCAAGGCCAGCCGGTTCAGCATGGACGTGACTCGCAAGGGTTTCCAGAAGATGAGCATAGACTTCCTGGGAGCTAAAGAGACCGTTGGCTCGGCCTCTTTTGACGCCACACCAACCGACCTTGGGAAGGTCTCTTTCGACGGTCTGACTGTGACCACGATCGAGGAAGGTGGAGCAACGATCGCTGATGTCGTTTCTATCGACGGGCTGACCTTCGACAACGATCTGGACGGCGATCAATTCGTAATCGGTGGAAATGGTGTGCGGGAAGATATCCCGGAAGGCATGGTCAAGGTCTCCGGGACGCTAAAGGCTCGCTTCAAGGACTTGGCCCTCTACACCAAAGCGACCAACGATACTGAGTCGAGCCTGAAGATCATATGGTCTCTTGGCGACACCTTGGGCAGTGCTGGCAATGAGAGTATCGAATTCAAACTTGCCGAGCTGGTTTACGGCGTGAGTTCTCCGGTGGTCAGTGGCCCGAAGGGTGTCGACGTGGAGTTACCGTTCGAGGCTTTTTACGATAATTCGAGTGAAGCCAGCGCTCTGCAGATCATTTTAAAGAACGCCCAGGCGACGATTTAAGGGGCTTTAAACGGGAGTTAAAACGGTATGGAAGCACAGGTAAAGAGTTACCAATTTGGTGACAAGACCTACGAGCAACGGCCGCTGGTTCTTGCGCAGTGGCGGCAACTGCAAGAGGTTCTGGACGGTCTTGAGGTGCCAGAGGATATTGATGCGATTAAAGGTTTGGCGACAGCTTTAAGTCAATCTGGCCGCCTGGATGCCGCGTTGGCAATCTTGATCACCGAGCAAGGCGTGCTGTTGCAGAATAAAAAGCTCAACGCTTTGGCTGAGGAGTTGGCCTACGTTATGGCCCCCGAGGATGTTGCCAAGGTCTTTATCGATTTTTTCGACTACAACCCGGCCAACTCGGTTTTGAGCGCCGTGGCCGGGGTGATGATGGCGCTAACCAGGTGCATGGAGAAAATAGCAAAGGAGAAGAGCTCGACTGGATTGAGCACATCTGTCTTGTCCTCTCCGGAGGAGACTGGACCAAACGAAATGAAATCCTCTGGGGAATAACCCCAGCGGAAGCCTTGCCCTGGCTCAAGTACAAAAAGCCAGAGCAGTTGATTCGGGAAGCTATCTTAATGTTGTTCGACGCCTTCACAGAAAAAGACCCTACTGAGTCATATTGCGACACCTGTCGCGAGCTTGGCGAGGATGACTGCGCCAATTGCGATCAAAACATCGAGGAGCTCAATGTCTAAGATGCGCCTACAACTGATCCTGGACGCGATTGATAAGTCTAAGCCTGGGATGAATAGTTTTGATGGGAACGTGCGTCGCTCCAGTGGGGCTGTGTCGAGGCTGCGAGGAACTGTCTCTGCCCTTAGCGTTGCCTTTGGAGGTCTTTCTCTCGGCGTGCTGGCCAAACAGATATTTAATACCGGCATGGAGTGGGAGGGGTTGAATAGCGCTATGCTCTCTGCTGCCGGTGGTGCTGATGCAGCAAAAGCCGAGCTTGCCTTCGCCCGTGAAGAGGCTTACCGGCTAGGCCTGGATCTGGAAACGTCAACAAAGGGTCTGATTAAGCTCCATGCCGCCTCGAAGGGTACCGTACTGCAAGGACAGGCCACCCGCGACATCTTCTCCGCGTTGGCTGAATCGTCCACTGTGTTGAACCTCTCTGCTTACGATACAGCTGGGGCGCTCCGGGCTGTTGAGCAGATTATGAGTAAAGGAACTGTGCAGGCTGAGGAGTTGCGTGGCCAGCTTGGCGAACGTATCCCTGGGGCGTTTCAGATGGCCGCGAGGGCAATGGGAGTAACGACAGCCGGACTGAACAAGATGCTCGAGCAGGGAGAGGTTTTATCAACAGACTTCCTGCCGAAGTTTGCAGCTGAACTCCGCCGAACTTATGGCGACGCCTTACCGGCGGCGACTGAGAAAGCACGAGCCAGCACCAATCGCTTGTCGTCTGCGTGGTCCGAGCTAACCAGAACCCTTGCGGAAAGCGGGTTGATGGAGGCGGCCAAACTCCATATCGATGTGCTAACCGAGGCTGTTGATCGGCTCCGGAGGGCAATCCGCGAAACAGACGAAGAGAGGCTGGAAGGGCTGCGCCGGGAACTGGCTCACACTTTGGAGACGCTTGCGCAAGGGGAAAAGACAAGCCCTTGGCTACGCTGGACCTATGGCATTGATGGCTTGCGGGAAAAGGCGGTAGAGCTTCGCAAGGAGATTTCTGCACTCCAAGGGGTCGTGGATAAAACGAAGCCCTTAGCTTCTGGTAAAAAAACACCGTCTGGCGAGGCAAAAGAGACCCCAGCGGAGAAAAAAGCACGACTCAAACGAACCAGGGGATATGTCAAGTCCGGAAATGATGTGGCCGACGACCCATGGCTTCAACAGATGAAGGACCGCGACCGAATCATCGACAGCGAATACGCCGTCCTCGCAGAAAAGGAACGAGAGCTACAGGACGAAAGGGATCTGTTGTGGACGGAATCGACCACAAACTGGGAGCAACAGCTAAAAGATCGTGAAGCTGTTACCGATCGCCATAACGAAGCAATTTCGGAAAAAACCAATGCGGTCAATCAGGAGATGACCGAATTCGGCATACAGGCCGCACGCAACATCCAGGACGCCTTTGCCGACTACCTGTTTGATCCGTTTGAATCCAGCCTGGGCGGCATGCTTGAAAGTTTTGGCAAGATGCTGCAGAAGATGGCCGCGCAAGCTGCATCACAACAGATTCTCTCCGGGCTGTTTGGTGGCCTGGCCAGCAGCGACAACTCGTTTTTGTCTGGCCTGGGCGGCATGTTTGTCAATAAAAAGCACAGCGGCGGTCCGATCTCTACCGGTGATCGCCCGATGTTAGTGCCCCGCTACCATCTCGGCGGCTTGATGCCGGATGAGATCCCAATCGTCGCTCAGACCGGCGAGAGGATGATGAGCCGAGAGCAGAACAAAACCTTCGAGCGTCTCGCGGCTATCATCGATGGGTCGGGAGGCTACGCAGGGAACGGTGGGGGTCTTGAGGTGCATGTCCACAATAACGGCGATAACAAAGTGACTGCCAAACAAAGCCAAGGGCCAGGCGGTAAATCGATCCTCGATATCGTGATCGAAACGGTTGAGAACGGCATGAACCAGGGCCGTTTTGACCGGCCGATGGGGACGAACTTTGGTGTGAGTAGAGCGGGGACGCAACGATGAACGCACAATGGCCAGCCACATTGCCACAGAAACCCTTGGCGAACGGCTTTCAGGAGGTTCTGCCTAACCAGGTGATCGGTACGCAGATGGACGCCGGGCCGAAAAAACTCCGCCGCCGGTTTACCGCTGCCGTGCGGCCATTCGCAATGACGATTAAGGTACGTAGCGCCCTAGTAGAAACGTTCGACAGTTTTTTTGTAACCGATTGTGCTGCCGGGTCTCTCCCGTTTGATTGGGTCCACCCTCGCACTGGAGCGGCGTCGACCTATCAGTTTGTTGCTGGCCAGGTGCCACAATACGCCCCGGCCGGTGGCGACTGGTGGCTTATAACTATGACCTTGGAGCTGTTGCCATGAGAAACACCTCGCTAACAGCACGCCAGGCGATCAACGCCCAGCAGACCGCCGAGGTTTTTCTGTTGATTCTCACCATCGACCATGCGGACTTAACAACTCCGATCCGTGTTGTGAATAACACCGAGAATATCGACTCGCGTGGGGATACATATATCGCCTTCCCGTTCCAGGTTAATCTGCCCGCCGATCGCGATGATCAGATCTCGCAGGTCAACCTGTCGATCGACAACGTCGACCGGCAGATTGTCGAGGCGGTACGCTCCTTATACTCACCTGCAGATGTGGCTCTCGAGGTGGTGCTGGCCAGCTCTCCGGACACGCTTGAGGCCGGGCCGTTTGATTTCAAGCTCAAGTCAGCCAATTACAACGCCTTGACTGTGGAGGCGTCGCTTGGTTACGAGGATATTTTAAACGAACCTTTTCCGGGCGACAGCTTTAACCCGGCCAATTATCCAGGACTCTTCTGATGGTGCCAGCTTGGGTGAGTGAATATATCGGGATCCCCTTTGCCGGCCACGGTCGAGATCGCAACGGCTGCGACTGCTGGGGGCTGGTCCGGCTGGTGCTGGCCGAGCAGTTCGGGATCTCGGTGCCGAGTTACGACGCGGCATATTCGGATTGCTGCAGCAGCGAGGTTGGGCCGCATATTGATCGTGTGGCCAGCGAGTGGCAACAGGTTGATCCTGCTTTGCCCGGTGATGTGGTGGTGATGAGGATCACCGGTCGCCCTTGGCATGTGGGGTTGGTAATTGCCCCGGGGCGAATGTTGCATGTTGAACGTGGGCTCGATGCCTGCCAGGAACGTTTTGATGGACAACACTGGAGGAACCGCATTGTCGGCATCTACCGCCACAGATAACCAGCTCCAGCTGGTAACCTGCCCGCATCCATTGACCATGGAGCGGCAGCGTATGGCTTTACCCGTGGGCGGAACTTTGCGCGAGATGCTGGCGGATGGGGGGATCTATACGCCTTACGCGTATGTGTTTGTTAACGATGAGCTGATCCCGTTTGAGCAATGGGAATTAGTCCGACCAGAGGCGGGTTCGATCGTGACGGCGCGGGTGGTTCCTTCAGGTGGTGGAGGGGGCAAAAACCCGTTGCGGACGGTGTTGCAGATTGCTGTGCTGGTTGTTGCTGCCTATGTTGCTGGCCCGGCAGGTGTTGCTGTATTAGGTAAGGTTGGAGCCGGGATCGCGGCAGCAGGGGTTGGGATCGTCGGCTCTCTGGCTATCAACGCCCTGATTCCACCCCCGATGCCGAACATGTCGGGCGGTGGTGGATTGTCTCTCGATCGTGGACATGCCATTACCGGTAGCCGCAATCGGGCAGTACCGTTTGGTACCGTGCCGTGTGTGTTGGGTACGAATCGGCTCTATCCTCTGATGGCTGCCATGCCGTACACCGAGACCCTGGGTGACAAGCAGTTTTACCGGATGCTGTTTTGCGCAGGCTATGCGCCGTTAACAACCTCGGCCTTCAAGATCGGCGAAACCGACCTGGCCGAGTTCGATGGCGTTGAGATTGTGGAGGGCGTCTCAGACGTCAACCCGCCGGAGCTGTTCTCTAGCGACGTTTACGAAGAGAGTGTCGGCGTTAAGCTGCCGACCTATGATTATTCTGGCGGCAGTCCGGATCATTCGTCTGTCGCTTGGACGCAGCGCACGACTCAGGCAAACGTTGACGAGATATCTCTCGATCTGGGGACGTTTTCCGGCCTGTTTTACATGTCCGAGAAAGGCAAGCGCAAGCAAGTTGATATCGACATACACGTCCAGAGTTCACCTGCCGGAACTGGTGTGTGGACTGATGTTGTCCCTGCCGAAATTACCGGGCCGGGCACTGACCAAGGCGGTGGAGTTATCCGTCTTACTGCCAAAGAGGCTAAAGTCTTTTGGATAGGGTTGCGCTGGGGCGTGGTTGGCGGCCAGTATGACGTTCGCATGCGACGTGTGGCGATTACTGTTGCTGGCAGCTCGCCGTGGAACGACAAAGATCAAGATTCTCTCTTTGACGATGTTCACTGGGCGAGCCTGAGATCGATCACCCAAGTGCAGCCGGTTGCTATGCCTGGTGTGCATCTGATCGCTCTGCGGATACAGGCGACGGATCAGCTCGAAGGGATTGTCGACCGCTTCAATCTTGTGGCCCAGGCGCATGTACCGATTTACGACGGCATAAGTTGGAGTACTGCTGCATCGAATAGCCCGGCATGGGCATATGCGGCGGTGTTGACTGGCCCTGCCAACAAACGCCCGTTGCCGCTGGCTAGGCTCGATGCGGCCGCTCTTAAGACCTGGGCGGATGATTGCACCTCGGCTGGCTTTACTTTTAATGCGGTGATCGATGGGCGCACCACGGTGCTGGAGATGTTGAACAATATCACGGCGGTGGGTCGCGCTGCGCGGGCTATGAATGACGGCCTCCACTCTATGGTCCAGGATGTAGCCCAGGCGGTGCCGGTGCAGCTGTTTAGCCCCCGCAACTCGTGGGGTTTCAGTGGCACCAAGGTTTTCGCCGAACAGGCGCATGCGCTGAAAGTTAAATTTGTTCGAGCGGCAAATGGTTACCAGCAAGACGAGATCACCGTCTATGACGATGGTTATGACGCTGGCAACGCTACCCGCTTTGAGACGATCGAGCTGTACGGCGTGGATAACGCCGACCAGGCCTGGAAGCTGGCCCGCTACCATATCGCAGTGGCCAGGCTGCGTCCGGAGAGCTACGAGCTGTCGGTTGATGTTGAACATATCGTCTGTACTCGAGGAGACCTGGTACGCGTGGCGCACGATGTGCCGAAGTGGGGTAGCAGCTGGGGGCGCATCAAGTCGATTGCCGGTCTGGATATCACCCTGGATGAGCAGGTGCTGGTTGAGGCTGGAGAAAGCTACGTTGTAAGAATCCGCACGGCTGACGGTACGATCCTTACCGAAGGGGTCTCCGCTGCCGCTGGTGAAACCAACACGCTCACCCTGGATGGTGCTCTGGCCGGGATCGCTGATGGTGACCTGGTGCTGTTTGGGCTGCTGGGCAGCGAAAGTGTGGAGCTGATCGTTAAAGCGATCGAGCCGGGTCCGGATCTGACCGCCAGGCTGCGCCTGGTGGATGCTGCTCCGGGCGTACTACTTGCTGATCAAGGGACCATCCCTGTCTATAGCTCCAACATGACTGGCCTGGAAGATCCGTCGATCTGGATACCGCCGGTGCCCAACATTGTGTCGATCTCGTCAACATTACGCGCTCCACAGCCCGGCATAGAGGGTTTAACGGCTGCTTTAAAGGTCTGTTACACGGCTCCGGCTGGGGGCAAGATTGCACCCTCCTGGGTGGAAGCACAGGTGCGGTTGTCGGGATCAGACTCCTGGTCGACCGTTCCGGCTGTACCGGCAGCAATTGGTGAGATCGAGGTCGATGGAGTGATCCCGGACGAGGCTTACGATGTGCGGGTGAGAGCTTTATCGCACTATCGCACGCCATCTGATTGGTCGGCGATATCAATCTATACACCGGACGGCAGCGCTCAGGATGCGTACCTGGAATCGGTGGCCAACCTGCGGGTGCTGGAAAGTGCGGGCACATCGTTCGAGGGTTGCGATTGCAATCTGGTGTGGGATGGCTTTTCCGCAATGTTCGCGCCGCCGGTCTGGTTTAAGCACTTCAAAATCGAGATCCGCGATCTCGACGACACGCTACGACGTACCGAAACAGTTCAGGAGCCACACTACACCTACACGTATGGCATGAACTATGACGATGGTGCCGGAATGGTCGAACCATCGTTCAAGGTGCTGTTGCAGGTGGTCGACGTGGAGGATATAGCGACCGTGCCGATAGAGATAACGGCTATCAATTCGTTGCCTACAGGAGCCAGTGCTTTACAGACAGTTGGTGAGCTGTTTGCGATCCGCCTGCAGTGTAGTTATCTCCGGCCAGCAGATTTCGACTTTTTGGAAATTTGGGCGGCTACGAGTAATGATCGCGCCGGAGCCTCGCTGGTGGGGGCCTGTTTGACCGATGAATTCCTGCACTCAGGGCTGACGGCAGCGGCCAACTTTTTCTATTGGGTCCGTGTGGTAGACCTGTATGGCCAAGCCGGTCCCTGGTACCCAGCAGCCGAGACCGGAGGGGTTGCTGGTACGGTGTCTGCCGTTGTCGATGGACTCTTGACCCAGCTTGCGGGGGCGGTCACGGAGGATACTCTCAATCAGGCCCTACAAAATCGGCTTGACAGCTTTGCCAGCGTAGCCGGTGCGGATTTCGCTAACGGGCAGCAAGGCTGGACCGCTTCGGGGGCAACGCTTGCCGATCAGACCGGCAGTGTGCGGATTACGTCGACTGGAACAACACCGTTGTTTATCGGTACAGACCTGTTTCTCTCGGGGCAGGCTGCTCCAACAGTACGTGTCACCATCGAACGCATTAATGGAGCTGGCTGGGCTGGTGTTATGCAATACCAAACCGCAGCCGATCAAACTTGGGACACTGCCAAGCAGATATCGTTCAACGAACCGGACACGTCTGCGGGCTTTGCTTTTGTCGACATCGACACAACCAGTGATGCCACATGGAGCGCTGGAGTTATCACAAAGCTCCGGTTCCAGTTTGGCAACACCTCTAGTGATGTCTTTGATCTACAACGTGTAGAGATCGGTCGCACGGTGGGCGTCACTATGGGGCAGCCGGTGATTGATGCGTTGCAAGGGCAATACACTGTTAAAATCGATCAGTATGGCCGCGTGGCCGGATTTGGTCTCGCAAATTATCCGCCAGACCAGGACAGCGGGGACCCATCGTTTAGCGAGTTCCAAGTGCTGGCCGACCGGTTCCAGGTGGTTATCCCCAGCGTTAATGGTGGTGATCCAAAGATCCCATTCGTAGCTGGGACAGTGGATGGTGTTGCGGCGGTCATCATGCCAGCGGCTTTCCTTGGCGATGCTTCTGTTTCAACGCTCAAAATAGGGGTTGATGCTGTTACAGTCCCGGAATATGCAGAAAAGACAACTGATTATAGTAACTCATGGACATTTACATCATCCACGGCTGCGTGGGGCGCTTACGATACCATTTTCACCTCAACTGTGAATACGCTCGGCCAACCATTGACAATTTTTATGGATGGTTTTGATCTTAGCACTTCCATCAGCGACGCTCCGGTGGGCACATCAAGTCCTGATCAAAAAGTGGAAACATCCATACTTGTTGATGGGACTGAGGTATGGATGCAGACGTTAACCTATGAGGCTTATTTTAATGATCCCATGTGGGAGTGGCGACTGGCATCCACCGTTGGCGGTGACCCTCATTTTATACACGCCAACCATGCAATGGGTGATGATGTGGTTGTGCTGCTCAGAACAAGAGTGTGGGGGGCCAAAGTGACCGGGGTAAATCAAGTGACAACCGTGACATTGGCGGCGTCATCAGCAACCCCGTTTAAGTTTTTCCACTTAACAACTAAGAGGTAGCAATGCAACTAACAGTATATAGGCAAGCTACTGGCGAAGTGCTGTATACGCAAACGACACGTATTGAACCGACGCTGTCGGCTGGTAAGGCGTACATTGTAGGCCTTTATCCAGGACATGAATATTTCATCGCTGAAGAGCTCCCTGTCTTACGTCCATCCATGATGTGCTCTATCGACAAAACTGATGTTGCTGCTGACGAGAATGACTTTTGTACGATCAACGGTATGCCTAACCCGTGCCGCGTGTCAGTGTTTGGCCCGGGCGTTGAGTTGTCAGTCCTCGCGACAGGAGGGACCGAAACATTGACGTTTGATCATCCTGGTGAGTACCTGGTAACCATTTCGGAGTTCCCCTTTTTAGAAAAGGAATACCAGGTAAATGCCAATTAATGTAAAAGCTTCACGGGCCATTAAAGAGGCTCGGGCGACTAAACATGATGCAGTAATGCGGCAGTTGGCCAGTGCTCGGCCCGCCCAAATCGATGCCTGGATAGACAAGAACGTGACCGATCTGGCGAGCGCCAAGGATGTCCTGAAGGCATTGGCTAAGGCTGTGGTGATGCGCGAAAGGCAGTCATCAAAGGGGCAAGAGCGAGAGTACAAATCCAGAGACAACCATTTTTAAGGGATTGTTATGTCAAACAAACTCAAAAACATCATCCAAGGCGATACCAAGCGTTGGCGTCTAACCTGGCCGACCAATATCGCAGGAGCAACTGTGCTGTGGACGATGAAGCGCCGCAAATCACAAACTGACCCAGATCTGCAGATAAGCGGCACCCTGGATGCTCCCGACGGCGCTGGCGATGTGTTTGGTGTCGCGTTCCACGTTTCTCCTGCAGAGAGCGCCACGCTGGCGGTTGGCAATTACCACGCTGAGCATGAGATAACCCTGGCATCCGGGGATGTCGGGACGATATTACAGCAGCGGATAGCTATTGTAGAGGACCTGGACTAATGGCAGATGACATCGTTAACGTCGAGTTAATCGAGGAGACCATTGTTGTTGAGCCTGTAGTGACGGTTACCGGCCCGGCTGGTGATAAAGGTACTGATGGCAATGATGGGCTAGGCGTCCCCGCCGGTGGTGCAGCCGGGCAGTTCCTCAGTAAAAAAACTGCAACAGATAACGACACTGAGTGGACAAAAACCCTGGCTGGGGCAGATGAGGCAATCACGACGGTTGCTGTTGTAGATGCTCAGGACATTACTGTTAATTATGATGCAAACGGCCTGGTGTTGGATATTGACGAGACGGTTGTTAGTTTCTCCCTGACGCAGGGCGTAGGTTGGTCTGACACAACGCTGGCATCGATGCTTATCTATATTCGCGAGGTCGGCACGCTCGGCTCAGCACCGGCGATCATATTTAACGCAGGATGGGGCTTTCACGCGGCGCACACACCGGCGTTGGCTGACGGGCGCACTGCTGATACTGGTTATGCGCAGTTGGAGCTGTATCGGATTGCTGGGGACCAGTTTTGCAAATTAGTGGAGGAGACGTAATGCACGGGCATCATGCGAGGCGGGCGATGGGTCAGGGTGGTGCCATTGGTGCAATAAACACTACATTTTTGATGGGATTTGACAATTTAACCGACTCCGTTAGTGAGCAAGATGGGGTGTTGGTAAATGGTGGGTATCTGTCGGCAGGCGCATTGCGTGGAGTCACAGAAGGTCTTCCTGCCATGCAGTTTGCTGACACACAGATCATGGTAACTCAAGAGATGTCCGATTTTCATACATTTACAGTTGAGTTTTCTATTTATTACACAGCGGGTGCTATAGCAAAAACAATATTAGATAACGCCCACTTTTTTGCTCGTTTATATAATAGCTCTCTGCATTTTGGGTTTTATGACATAAACGGAAGTCGTACCGATGGCTGGAATCTATATATTTATAATTTACCGTACTATTCAACTAATCATATCGCTATGACGTATTCACCTGACAAAGTACTACGCTTATTTTTAAATGGAAATCTCTTTGATGCAGTGCTTAGCTCAACTGGTTTAGGAATACGACCAGGTGGTGTTTCATTAATCCAAGACTTTATTGACAGTCCCAGGTTTACGTTGCACTGGACTAGAGTTAGCAACATCGTGCGATATACGTCTAATTTCACGCCCCCAACTTCTATCCCGGAATTAGACTAGGAGTTAATAATGCTATTCACATATCAAGGCAAGGCACAAGTACTGCCGCGAAGTTTTAAAGCGCCTGACGGTGCTGTACTTCCGCTCCGGCAGCAATACGAGCAAGGGATCATCACGATTGAGGATCTCGCAGGTCGCGGCTTTACACTATACACAGTACCGACCCAAGAGCCATTAACCACTGAACAGTTATTGGGTCAGCTTAGAGACGAGTGTGGCCAACATATCGAGCAAACCCTCGGCTGGTCAGACCGTATCCAACGAAGCGCAATTGCCGGACTCTATAGTCAGCTCAATCGTGATGCAATGTTGGCCGCGATCAGTCTGTCTCTGGCAGAGTGCAACCGATGTGAGGATTTGATTAACGCCGGGCTTGATTATACCGCCATGTGGCCTGTTGCTGCCGATGGCGCTCTTAGCTGGGAGGAGGCAAAACAACTATGAAACCGATAGGGAAACCACCTGGGCAGAGCCACGCACATGACCCCCAGAAACGGTCAGCGAAGCGAATCGCGTATACACAGCAAAAAACCAGAGTCAGCAAAAAGCCTTTCCAACAATGGTCTGCGGCGGATAAAGATATCGTTTTAGAAGCGCTGGCCATAGAACATGGGCTGATTGATGTGAAAGGATAACCGTACAAAGGGAGCGACCGGGCGGTACTACGAATACCACCCGACCGCCGAGATCACAGAGCAAACCTGTGAGCCCAGCCAAGGCTCCCCCGCCGCGATCGCAGCGCGGAGAGCCTACCATAACTCTACTCGCACAGCAATGGAGGCAGGCTCATTATGTCAAAACCAATTATTCCGTGGATCGGAGGCAAACGCCGTCTGGCCAAGCATATTCTGCCGTTGTTACCGGCACACACATGTTACGTGGAGCCGTTCTGTGGGGCGGCAGCAATCTTCTTTTTAAAGGAGCAGTCAAAAGTCGAAGTGATTAACGATATAAATGGCGATTTGGCCTGCTTGTATCGTGTGATCAAAAATCACCTGGAAGAGTTCTGTAGGCAGTTTAAGTACATTTTAGTGAGCAGGCAATTATATAGCTGGATGGGTGATACCCCACCTCATGTTTTAACAGATATCCAGCGAGCAGCCAGGTTCTACTATTTGCAGAAGATGGGTTTCGGTGGACGGGTGGACGGTCGGACATTTGGTGTCGCAACAACAAGTCCGCCTCGCTTGAATTTACTGCGCATGGAGGAGGATCTTAGCCAGGCGCACTTACGGTTGACTCGGGTGTATATCGAGAGCCTTGATTGGCTGGCCTGTATCAAGAAATACGATAGGCCCGCGACACTCCATTACCTCGATCCACCTTACTGGCAAACCGAAGGCTACGGTGTGCCATTTGAATACGATCAGTACGAGGAGATGGCTCGGGTGATGAGAGAGATGAAAGGCAAATCAGTGCTAAGCATTAACGATCACCCTGATATACGTGAAACGTTCAAGGGCTTCACTATGCAGTCAGTCGCAATAAATTATACTGTTGGCGGGGCTGGCAAGGGGGCCAATCGGCGGGAGTTGATAATACAGAACTGGTGATTGGAAACTCGATATAAAAGGCGATAACCCTCTAAAAAAGTTCTGGGGGCGCATAGCAGAAACAGTCGAGCAGAGAGAAGTCGCAGCACAGAGCAAATATGACAGCGGTCTTTCGGCTCCGGCCTGCTAAAAGTTGAGAAGAGCACGAATACCGTGTTAAGTATTTAGGGGTCTGAGATATGACGGGACGAGATCTGAAAGCGATCCGGATCAAGCTGGTTGGCGATGCTCGAGGAGCTGTCAAATTGATGGCCAATAAGCTCGAAACGCCGTACCGAACCTACCAGGATTGGGAAGCCCACTCAGGATCGATTCCAGGGGTCGCATCAGTGGCCATAAAAAGCCTCGAAAAGCTGGCTCAAATCACCCAGGATGAAGCCTATTTGTGACGTCTGTTTAAACGGCTATTAAGGTGGTGTTTAAGAGTCGGCAATCTGAGTGGTTTTGGTGAAGGATTTCACCTGCCAGGTGGTGCCATACCGAATGACAAACGGTGCCATACCGATCGGCGCGTTACACTGAATGGGACAACTTATTTGTAGGCTATCAATAAAAAAGGCCAGCCGCAAAACGGCTAACCTA
>Ga0256834_1000498_pt1 | contig 28114 bp, 27 predicted proteins | sample 4281140metaG_FD_190536 | JGI IMG/M metagenome (GOLD analysis project Ga0256834, IMG submission 190536) | Hydrothermal vent microbial communities from East Pacific Rise, Pacific Ocean - 4281-140 | ecosystem: Environmental > Aquatic > Marine > Hydrothermal vents | place: Pacific Ocean: East...
ACCACTCCCACTAGATAAAGTTTTGCTTTTTGCAAATACCGTAATTTCTACATCTTCTCCAGATATTCTCTTTGCACTTACTTTATATGGTGGTAATGGTTTTTTAGCTTTAAACTTAGGTTCTACATAAATAGCTTGAGCATCTTCTAAACTTCCTGAAATATTTCCATACATAGGGACTACTTTAACATAAAATGGAGTAGTATAAGGAATAAATAGAATGTTATCATCTGTTACATAAGTAATAAAGATTAAATCTCCTGTATTCCAAGATTGTTCTTGAGTCCAATTGAGTCCTCGTACAATTCCACTTAAATGTACTTCAGTAGGCTGAGAATTATCCACTATTTCAAAGTTTTGAAAAGCAATTAATTCTTCTTTATCATATGTAGGAGGAACTAAAACTGCTACTCTATTAGTTTTAAATAAATCGTCTCTTGGGATATTTGGATAAGCTATAAGATAATCTACTGCAGGAGTATAATATATTCCTATTTCATCGTCAATATCTTTAGTTATAGGATAATCTTTAGTTAAAGTTCCTACAGTTCCAAATCCTCGACTAGTAGTAAATAATTCATAATTTTCTCCATCTAAACTAGTATAAACAGCATAACCTGTTATATATCCTGCTTGCTTAGGTACAAAAAGCACATATGCTAAAGCATCTTTAGTGTAATTATTATAATCTAATTCATACAAATACACATACTTAAATGGGTCTAAAGTTATAGAAATTCCAGAATTTAAACTTTCTCCAGAAGATATATAGTAGGAATCAAATATTTTTTCACTATGTTGTATTAAAGATAAAGATAGTTCTGTGTCTCCTGGCTTAGGTTCTTCTATTTCGACTACTCTAAAATCTCCATTGAGTCCTATTTTGTTATTTATAATAGTAACCACATCTCCTATAGATAAAAAAGCATATTTAAGAGGAACTTTCACTTGTAAAGTACTTTTTGGGTAGCTTAACTTTTTCATTATTTTTGTTAATAATTTATAGGCTAAATTTCTATTAGATATAGCTGTTAAATCATAATCTTGAGTTATTCTTTCTCTTGAATATTGCAATGCTGCAGGATTTTCTAAAACAATTGTTCTTACTACTCCATCTTCTACAAAATTAGCTCTAAAAGTGTTTGTTAAAGTAGCCCATCCTTCTCTACTTAAATTAAATTCGCTAAAATTGTCTTCTATAGTAGTAACAGCTGTATCTGTATTTTTTAGTATTCTTAAAATTATTTTTCCAGATTCATCATAATCTAAAATTGTTTCTGTTAATTTACAAATTTGTTCTATAACATCTTGAATTTTTTGAGTAGAAGAAAAGACATAATTTAAACCTATTTGTTCACTATTAAAGTAATTAGCTGCATCTACAAAACTATCCCAATTAATGTCTATAGGGTTTATTTGAGCAAAATTAACTAATAAATCATAGATAATAGCCGCAGGGTTGTTTCCTAAGTAGTTTCCATCAGAATCATATACATCTTCATTTGGTAGTCCTGTTTCTAAAACCCTTCTAACAGTATAATATACTGCAGGAATAGATGTAACATTTTCTCCACAAAGGAATCGTTTAAAAAATATATGAGTTACTCCATATAACTTAGGATAATAAGGTAATGATATTAATTGAGATAAGGAAGAAGTATAACTGTAAGTTGTAGAAATAGGAACTTGAATTTGTTCATCCCAAATATCTTGAGTTCCATCACTCCATACATAAAAACTACAGGAAATTTGCTTTGATTTATCATCAGATAGGTAAATTTCTTCAATAACTGCTTTACCCATACAAAGTGCTTGCCACATATCAATATAGTACTTATACCCAGTTAAAACCTTTTTAGTATGATGAAATACAAATAAGGATGTATAGTGAATAGATTTAGTAACTTCTTCTGTCTCTAAATTACCATACCAAATTATATTACCTAATAATTTAACTCTACCATATATAACAGGAATAGGTTGTCCTTCATTTGCTTGAGTAATACTGAAATCTGCAAGAGATGCTGGTTTTAATTTTTTAGTAGAAGGAACTGAACTTGATAACTCATAAGTTAAAGCAGCTAATCCACCTATTACAATAGCAGCAAGTAAGGAAGCTCCCTCTAAGTAAGCACTACCTGCAGTTATTAAACCTACTATTAAAGCCTCTGCCATGTATTACTCCTCAACTTTTTCACACAATCTTAAAGTAAATTTTAAATATTTATTCCACTTGTTATTAAGATTTGATATTTTAACTCCATACTTACCACAATGAATAAACTTATCATTTGCTATATAAATTCCTAAATGGTCAACTAACCCTCTTTTTGAAAAAATGTTAAAACACAAAAAATCCCCTAAAAGTAATTCTTTATTAATTATCTTTTTTAAAAAATACTTAGAATAATTAGTTATGTGATAATACAATAAATCTAGTATTAAACTTTTTTTATAAGTATAATACCAAGTAGGGCTATAATAAGGAATGTTTATTTTAGAAATAATGTTACATTTTTTCATTGCTATTGCTATAAAAGTTCCACAATCAGTTCCTACTAAAGGAGAATTTCCCATATGTTTATATGGAACTCTTAACCATTTTACTAACTCTTTTATGAAATTGTCTCTTAAATTAATATTATATTTAAATACTTCTATATAATTAGGCAAATTACCATCCCCACATAACAGGATTTTTGGTAGGAATGTAAGGAAATCCTAAATAGTTATCTAAATTATTAAATCTATTTTTACAAGTTTCTGGAGTTTTATCACATCCAGGATATACTAAAATAGTTTTTCCCTGTATATCTTCATCAAATGGAGCATGTAAGTAAATATATCCATTAGTACTATCTTGATTTGTTATCAATCGATAATCGTTTTCATAATTAACATATCCATTAACAAAGTAAGTAGAATCACTCGTTTTAAATGCATCTGCATACAAAATTTGTGGGTTTCCATTTACATAGGATGCTGTAACACTTACTCTATAAGTTATAGGATTTACTTTACATCCTAAATCAAATAAACTATGATTACAGTATGCACTATAAATGTATGGTGGAAATAATGATTTATTTAAAGATAGTATATCATTTACTTTCAATGTTATAATATTGTTACTTACTCCAATTACATTTCCATCTCCAACAAAAAGAACTTTTACAAAGGAATCTTCTAAAAAGTATCGTCTGATAATAACCCTGATTTTAGGGACAGTAACATCAAATAAATTATATTTAATTTCTTCTGTAATAGCAATAGATAAAGTTATGTTTCTATCTCCATAATTTTGTTTAGATATAGTACTTCTAGTTATAGCAGAAGGAACATAAGTATTGGAATTATACTCTATTTTAGAATGGTATGTAGTTAAATAAAAAGTTTTGCTTGGGAAAGAAATATCGTATAAATCTACAAAAAAAGGAAGTTCTATATTATTTAATTCAGTTTGATAATCTGTTGCCATATTTAAGTCTCCTTTAACTTATTGCAGGAAATAAAATATCATATTCAGTAGGAATCTCTATAAATGAGCAAGAAACTGTAGCTAAAATTTTATCATTTTTAGTAAAATGCCAATTTATAGATATAGAACTGTCTAAAAATCTAGCTACAAGTAATTTGCTAAAAACTTTTACTGAATTTATGTTTATTGATATTGGCATACTTGTATATAAAGTAATTTCTTCTTCTCCTGTTGCAGTTGAAGTTATATTAGAAACTCTTCTTGTTATAAAAGTTCCAAATTCCCAGTTTAAAGAACTATCTCCACTAGATTCACTTGTGGGAATAAATAAAAAAAGTGTTAAGTAGGATGCTAAGTTATATCTTAAATGAACATCTTTTATGTAAATAACAGTATCATTAATTATTACATTTCTTGTTAAAGTAAAATCTTTTTGCCAACAAGGTAAGTAAAAAGTTTTATAACTTCCTTTACAGTTTTCAAAAAATTGTAAAAATGCTTTTAGTGAAGTTCTTGAAGTAAAAGTAAAAGAACAATTAATTTTATAAAAGTTTTTTGTAGTATTTGCTAAAGCTCTTTCAACTGCAGGAAGTAAAGAAATATATTCTCCACTATTTATTAACTCTACAGTATAATCGTTAGCATTAGGAATCCAAGCACATATAGGAATATTACTGTCTAAATTATCTGTATAAATCATACCTATTAAATTCTTGATATAATTTTATAAATTAGTATTAGCTTCTTCTAGTTCAATAGAATATTTTGAATACTTAGAACCATAGGATTGAAATTTAAAAGATTTAAACTTACATATTAGCATAGGAAAAATGTAAGTACTTCCTTTATAAAAATCTTCTCTTACAGGAGTAGTAATCTCTATGTATTTTTCTTCTGCATTTATATAGCTTACAGTATAAGCTCCAATATGCTTAGTTTTTTTATCATACATCAAAATATAATTAGTTTTATATAAGTAGTAATAATCTGAAACATCCTCTTTAAAAGGAATATCTAACAAATTTATAGCATTGTCTGTATTTAAACTTAAAGCTTCTGGAGTATAAGGAACTCCAACAAAAACTCCAGAAGCTTTCTCTAAATTTTGCTTAATCCAGTTAGCTCCTTCATCATCTATAAAAATTTCTCCACTTATTTTTACAAACAATTTATCTGATAATAAACTACGCTGTTCAGAATAATTTAAGTCTTTAAATATTCCTACTAAGTATTTATGTTCAACAGTTAAATTATCTGAAATGAAATCTATAAAAGGAAGTAAAATAACTCTAATTCCAGTAAGCTTAATATAATAAGTTCCTATATCTGTAACAATTTCTATATTACCATTTACTATAATTTCTCCTTCTTTATCTACTTCTATAGTGGCAGAAATACTTTGTGTAGGATTAATTGTAGTTAAAATACTTGGGATTATTTGAACATTAGATAAGTCAATATAGTTGACAGCAGTAATAGTTGCAGTTTTATTTAAATAAGCATTCCAAATTGTTAAAGGAACTTCTACAGTATTTACTATAAAGTTTAATTCATATTTTTCTTGAGTAATCCAAATATTGTTGTACAAAAGATTAAAGTAATCTGAAGGAATTAAAAGATTTTGTGTTAAAGGATGAGAAGGGAAATTTGTAATATTAATATTTCCTAAAAATGTTGGAGATGAAAATACAAAAGATACAGTTTCTAAGCTATATACAGTTCTAGCAGATAGATTAGGATTTGCTAATGGAATAGCTGAAGTAGGAATTATCCAAGCCATTAGTTTACCTCAATCATTACTCCATAGTTACAATCATAGTATAATAAAGGCATTGCTATAAATTTGCGAGTTCCATAATATATTTCTTGTCCTGCTATAAAATAAGGATTATGAACACTTAAATAATAAGGAAGTTCTCCTATAGGGAAGAAATAATTATACCCAGCAATAGTATGTTTAATAGAAATTATAGGTTTAAGTAAAACAGCTTTATTAGTATAAGAATTAAAAGTTAAAGCTTTATCATAATTAAATCCATAATAAGTATTAGGGGGATAATAGTCCCCTCCTTTAAAAGCTGATTTATAAGAACCTAAAACATATGCATAACATGTAGAAGATAATCCAAGTAGTTTAGTATAATATCCACTAAATTTTGTTTCGTTTAAATAATATATACTAAACACAAATTTAAATGAATCAGTTGCTAATGTGTAATATGGGGATGACATAGGATTTCCACCTAATCCTGAAGTATAATAAACATTATTATTAACATTAAATGTTTGTCCAGAAATAATATGTAAATTCCCAAAGGTTTCACTGTTTCCTAAATAAGAATCAATACTACCAATAACAATATGATTTATAATTCTTTGAGAGGAAAATGTAGTAGAAGTTATTGTAGTAAAAAGATTAGCAAATAAAGTATAATCAGAAAAAACCATTAAACAAGAAGAGTTAACAAATATATACTGTTTATTTACTGGAAATTGAATAGGTTGCATCTTAACTGGAGTATTATACGAAGATATTGATGACCATACCCCAGGTTGGTTATTTACTGTTAATGAAGAATCAAAACCAAGATTGGAATATAATCTTATATCATAAAGATTACTTCCATTTACCACATAGCTATTGTTTCCTGCATAAACCCATTGAAAAGAATAGTATAGCTTTTGATTACCGTTTCCTAGAGAATGTAAATATAGCTCTCCCTCATCTCCAGAAACATACTTATCAATAGTCCATCCATTAAGATTTGCTACAGAAACTAGGTTATCAAAAAATTGAGAAGGGGATTGTATGTTAGAAAAAGTATAATAATTAAATGTTGCCATAATTTACTCCTTATTCACATTTTATAGCCATATAACTATCATATGTATTTCTAAAACAGTCTTGAAATACTATATAAGTATCTGTACCAATAGTAATAATACTCTCTGTAGTAATTCCTACATAAGGCGTAAAATAACAACTTTCAAATTCTCCTAAAACTTGGTTGTTGTAAGTAATATAAATAGGAAAAATTACTGGAGAATACCCAGAAATATAATCTATAGTTAACCAATGAGCTGTATTATTCGTTGTAGGAGATAAAGTAGCATTTCTTATCCAAGAACCATCTACATTAATTAGTTGATTATTATAATATCCTATGGTTCCAAAATAAGCTTTTGCTATAAAATGTCTATTAGTATCTGTAGAATCATACCATTTAATATAAGTATTTGCTACATTACTATAACAGATATTTAAATCTCCTATGCAAGTATATGGATAAGGATATTCTGCAGGACTGCCAAAAGGAAAAAACTTTCCTATATAAGCAAAAGAATAATAAGTATCACTTCTAACTACTATAATAATTCTTTGTTTACTTGAAAAAATCCACATATCCATATATCCATTCCACATCCCAAAAGCTGATTGAAAAGTTCCATCACTAGTTACATTGTTAGGATTTCCTACAGTGGTATCAAAAAAGTTAGTATATCCTGGGATAAACATTTTATAAGTTTTTAATAATACATTAGCTTTTCCATAACCAGCACTACACAATAACATTCCAACATTTATTGATTCTGTACCTGAAATTCCCGTATTATTTAATACAATTTGAACTCTTCTAAAATTTACTGAATAAGTTACTACTGTTCCTGTAGTAGTATTAAGTAAACTAGAAATAGTGTTTATTCCACTTAAAAACTTAACTCTCCCTAATAACCAATCTACTTGATAATCTACTCCTTCTGTTAAAGAAATAGTTCCTACACTAAAATTATAGTCTGTAATACACCCTACAGGCAAGTCATACCAAGTATCTAAAGCATATATTGTTATACTTCCTGAAAAAGTTATATAATCAAAATTTGTATCTTGTGTATCTACTTCAGAATGTACAATTTGCCAGTCTCTTCCAGGAGTAGTAGAATCTCCTGTAACAAATCTTAATATTTCTGTAAATGCTTGTGCAAATCCTGTTACTGATATTTTCCCACTATATGCCATAGTTTACTCCTTAAGTTGCTGTTAATAAAATCTTACGCACTTTATCTGCTTGTAATCCTATAACATTTAGTACAGTTTTTTGTCCTTCTGGAGTACTTAAGTATTGAGCTATTAGTTTAGGGTCTAAAACATTAACTATGTTAACATGTGTAGGAGAAGATTGTGCAGGAGAACTTTGTTGATTTTTATCCCCTACAAATTTTACAGGAATTGCTTTCCCATCAGGTAAAGGTACAACTGCTTCAGGATTTTTTCCTTCCCCTATAATACCTATAGTAGGTCTATTTACAACTCCACCATATGCAAATTGCTGAACAGGAATAAATTCTCCTGGGAATATAGCACCTTTAGCAGCCATTGCTGCAGAAATTCCAGCTTTAGCTAATGCCTTGTATATGGCAATTTTAACTAAAGTGTTTACTATAATTTGCATTATAGATTGAGTAAAATTAGCAATAAAATCTTTGAATTTTTTAAATTTCTTTGTCATTAAATCCATAATTAAATTACTAATAGTAGAAGCTGTTACATTTACGATTTGAGAAATAGCAGAAACAACCATTTTTGAGGTAGTTCCCACTTGCTTCATCCAATCTGCTAAACCCGCTTTTAAATATTGAATAGTTATTCCAAATTTTCCTAACTTTTGATTTAATTCGTCTATACTTTGTTGTCCGTATGTACCTAATAAAGAAAATAAAGAGTTAAAAGTAACATAACTCATTTTACCTTCTATAACTAATTGTATAAACTTTTCTTTAATTGCATTTAAAGAGTTAACAATTCTATCATAATTTAATTTAGCAGTAATGTCTCCTTGAGTTTTCCACTTTTCATTTAACTCATCTAAAATAATTCCTAAATTTTTTCCTTGTGATTGTAAAAACTCTATGTATTGTGAAGTTTTATATAAAGAAATTTTAGATTCTATAGGTAATTTTTCTAATAATTGAGTAAATTCTTGTAAATTTAAGTTTCCTTGTGAAAATTCTTCACTAATTTTTTGCCCAGCAGATTTAAACTTTTGTTCTACATTAATTCCATGTTTCTTTAAAACTTCTAATTTATCATTTAATACTGTTAAAATTTTATCGAAAGTATCAAAATTTTTAGCACTTTCTATGCTTTTATCTAAATTTATAGATAAGTAATGTAATGCTTGAGCAGAACTATATCCTAATTTTTCTAATTTCTTTAAATTATCTATAGCTACATTTAAATTACTTGCAGGACTTAAAATTAAAGATTCTTTTAACTTATTTCTAAGTTCTTGTGGAAGTGAATATAAAATCTTTTTCAATGTAGAAGCTTTTAACAATCCTGCATTCCATAATTGAAGTGTTTTTTGTAATACAACTTCATAAGCTTTTGCAGGAGAAATATTAAGTACATCTTTCAAGAATCCTTTATAAGTACTAATATCTTTTATTACCTTTAATAATTGTTTACCATTAGTAATTTCTTGATTAATATAATTAATAAAAGATTTTTCCATAGATTTTGAAACTACCGAAGCAGAAATACCTGCTTTTTCAAAAGCTAATTTCAATTGAATTAATTGCTTAATTGATAAAGAATTATTTTTTAAAAAGCTATCAGTAACATTTACTAGTTCTTTATATTTTTTATTTAATTGAGCTAATGCAATAGCTTCTTGAATACTACTATCTAAACCTTTTCCCTTACTTTGATTTAATTTTTGGACAGTAGATTCTAATTGTTTATAAGTTCGTAATAAAGCTTTAATATCATTTATATTAGATATAGGATATTCAGTAAGATATTTCCATTGTTGATTTAAAGTTTCAATTTTGTCAGATAAATTTTTAATAGAGGCAGCTACAGATTCAAAAGATTTATTTTCTTCTTGAATTTTTCCTTTTTCTTTAAGAATAGTTCCACCTAGGTTTTTATATGCTTTTTCAAGATGATTAATTTCTTCCTTTAACTGATATAAAAGTTTAACTTGTCTAACAAAATGTTGAGAAGTGGGAGACAAATGGGAAAAAGTTTTCTCTAAATTTTCTCTAACAGATTTACTTAAATCTGCTGATTTTGCTTCAATTTCTGCAAAAGCAGCTAGTTGTTTAACTTTATACTTTCCATAAAATTGTTCATATTTTGAGCTAAAGTCATTTATTAAAGTATTTATCTCTTCATCAATATTTTTCTTTACAGCACTAAACACATTGTCTAAATTATTAAGTAATACCTTTTGTAAAGCTTTAGCATTTTCTGTAGAAGGTAAGCTTAACAATTTTGTTACTGCATCTTTATATTCTTGATAAACTTTTTCTCCGCCATATTGTCTAATTAAGTTTCCTATTTTTTCAAATGAAGATTTATATAAAGGAACAGATTGAGCTAAACTTTGAGCAGGTAATTGCAGTATTTCCCCAAATTTAATAAGAGTTTTTAAATTATCTTGAATCCAAGCTGGAATCATTTGCTTTTGTCTTTTAATTATACTTTCTACAAAAGAAAAAGCACTTCCTAAAGTTAATAAAATTCCTATTACAGGACGAGTTTTTATTAATAAAAGACCTATAGATGCTGTAAAAATTTCTATAGCTTGACTAGCTTGCAGAACATGGGTTTTTAAAGCTATAATAGTTCCTAAAAATGTACTTAAAACTGCAATAACTGTACCTGCTTTAGTTGCTAAAGATGCAAAACTTAAAGTTCTTATAGCGATTCCTAATTCTTGAACACCATTCCTAAATGCTACTAGAATAGGTAATGCTACTTCTAAATTACTAGTAATAGTTCTTATATTTCTAGCTAAAAGAAGCATTCCAGCAGTCATCAATCCTGCTTGACCAAAAGTACTTCTTAAAAATCCTGAAAATATTTTAAATGAGTTAGAAAGACCACCAATTAAGTCTAAAAATAGTGGTTTAGCAAAATCTCTTAACTCTGCAAAAGTACTTCTAATTTCATTTCTAAACAATTTAAATTGAGCATCTATAGATTGGGTATAGTTTCGTATCATTTGATACAAATCATCTCCAGATATTGTTTCAGCTAAATCTTCAGCTTGTGCTTTAAGAGTATCATATCTTTGAATTAATAATGCTAATGCACCAGCAACCCTAGTCCCCATTAAGCGTAATACATCAAACGCTGTAACTCCCTTTTCTTTTAGTTTTCCTATAACTTCTACTAAACTATGAGTTTGTAAATTTAAGTCTTCAAAATCCTTTTTAGTAAAATGCAAGTTTTTAATTAGATATTGTTTAAAAGCAGGACTCATATGAACTAAAGCTCTATAAATTTGTCTAATAGCAGTACCTAAAGTAGAAGCTGTATAATTTCCCTTATCCCTTAAGACCATCATTATAGCCAAAACATCTTTAAGACTATCTTTTGTAGTAGCTAAAGAACCTGCTACATATTTCCAAGCATCTGCAACATCAGATAAATCTAATTTACTTTTATTAAGAGCTACAGCTAACATTTGAGTTACTTTATTAGCATCAGAAGCGTATAAGTTATAAGTTCCTAAAATACTAATAATTAATTTTCCAACAGTATCTAAATTTTCTCCAGTTACCATTGCCATTTGAGCAATAGGTTTAAGTACCATTGCTACTTGAGAACCACTCAATCCAGCCCTTGCAAGAACTGTTGCGAGTTGTCCTATTTCTCCTATAGAAAATGTAGTGCTTCTTGTAGTATCTATTATAGCCTGTTTAAGAAGGAGCATATCTGTCTGAGTTGCTAATGCTTGAGCTTTTACCATAGAAAGAGCTTTATCATAATCTAAAATAGCTCCTATAGTATCACGAAACATATCTTCAAGAGTTCTGATTATCTGAAATCCTGCAATCCATCTAAATTCTGCTTTCAATAAACGAACAAAATCGCTAGTTTCTTTACGGAACTTTTTAAATCCTATTCCTAAAGTTTCTAAATCTTTTTGTGTAAGACCTAATACTTTAGCAAAATCATATATACTTTCTTCAACTTTGCGTAATTGCTGAACAGCTTCACGGACACCCTCTAAGACTAACTGAATTTCTATTTTTCCAGCACCAGAATCTATTCCTAAATCGATTGCCATTTACTTCTCCTACTTTTTCTTCTTAGTTATCTTATATATACCTAAAGTCATTAATTCTACTTCAGCTTTTTTATCTTTTCCTACTTTTAAAATTCTTGAATTATCTGCTTGATTTGTAGAAGAATTCTTATACGCTTCAGCTTCTTTTTTCTTTCTGTAAAGAATAGCTTTAAATAAGTAATCTATTTCATCTTTAGTTAAAGATAAAATATAATCTAAAGTCCACCCATATTCAAAAGCTAATAAATCTATTACTTGAGCAATAGGATATTCTGGTAAAGTTTCTTCACTTACTTCTGTTGATTCTGTAGAAGTACTCGAATTTTCTCTTGAAAGATTTTTCTCAATCTGATTATAATATCTGATAAAAAAGGGGTTACTATCTCCATAATGTCTTCTAAAACTAATTCATTTTCAATCTTTTCCCTATCCATTTCAGTAATAATTTGTACTAATTCAGTTAACAAATCAGGAGCTTGTTTTAAAATAACAGAAAATAGTTTTGTAGTAGATAAATTTTCACTTAAAGAGATTTCTTCTCCTACACCTATTAAATTAATCTCTTCATTAAATGCTTCTACAAAATCTCCAAGAATTTTTAGAAATTGAAGTTCTTTTTTCCAAGATAATGGGGAAACAGTAATAGTTTCCCCATTATGAAGTGAAATTTTAATAGGTTCTCTTATAAAAGTGGATACTTCTTTTTTAGTTTTTTCATCAAGCATAAGAAAGCACCTCCACTTGGGCGTCTAAGTTTAAATTTTAATTATTTATAATAAATAGCCCTATAGGGCTTATGCACTTATTCTTTCAATTTCAATCATACTAGCTGTCTGAGAAAGTTCTCCGTAATAAGCATAATCTACTGTAATAGTAGTATCACTTAAACTAGTAAAAGAGATTGCTCCAGTATCATAGGCTATAGTTCCTACACTATTTCCTGCACTATCCACTAAAGTTCCACTTCCATTATCAGTAACAGTTCCTATACTACAGGTAATTTTCACAGAATAAGCTAAAACATTTCCATTAGCAAGATTTCCTGTAAATCCTGAAGTTGCAGTATTGCTTACAGATTCTCCATATACATCTATCCATCCATAAAAAGACTTGAGAACTCTAAAATTCATTTCAAACTGGTGAACATCATCATTTCCAAAGTTTACTTCCATTGCTCCTGTTGGATTGGCTTTCCACATTTTTATCTTAATAATATCTCCATTAGGCATCTCGTGAACAAACATTAAACTAAAAACATCAAGTTCCATACTTCCACCAAAACGCAACTTATTTAAAGTAGCATCATATTCTCCACCACCTAATGCTCTCTGAATGTTTTCTAAGTTCCATTCGATAGAAGGGATAGAAAATTCGATGGTTTCACTTTTAACAAAAGATTTCACAATAAGGTCAGGAGTTCCTTGAACAACATCTAAAATATCTCTATTAATTCTGAGAACAGACCCTGGCTTGACAGCTCCAACATCTATATGAGGATACATAGGTTTGTCATTTGTAGTATCGTAAGGGGCTACATATAAAATTCCAGAACCAAAACTGAAATTCTTTGTATCATACTTAGGGACATTAGCCATAGTTGGTTACCTCCTTAATTTACTTTAAAGCCTTATTTTATGTAATTCTATTTTGTTAACTTTACCACACTTTCTACAAATAATTTCTAACTTTCCAAAACACTTCATAAACAAATCTTTATATTTTATTCTATAACAATTTTCTTCTACATCATATAAAGCTAAAAGGTTATTACAATCTTCACATCTAACTTCTTTAATGTGCTTTCTTAACATTTGTTAAATTCTTACAGTTTATAATGTAGTTAATCTTATTTTCCAAGAAGAAACTATAGTGATAATTTGACTATCGTAATCAATAGCTTCAGAATACCCACCAAAGAACTCTGCTTTATATCCCACATTATAAGTAGTATTAGTACTTTGATAACAGTTAAAGTTTTTTATTAATATATCAAATAAAGATAAAGCTGTACTTAATTTTTCCTTGCAAAATATAGAAAATAAAGCTATTAAGTCGTAATAGCCATAATAATTATTTCCATAAAATAAAGGGTCAATTTTAACAACATCTATCAATAAAGCAGGAAATTTTGGGTCTCGTCTTTGCAAAGTGTATATATCTGCAAAGTTATTAGCAATATCAGGAATACTTTTTAAATCTTGTACTAAAGCTGCTAAAAAGTTTTGTAATAAAGTATTAGCCATTTTATGTTCTTACTTCTTTCTTTAATTTATTCTTATACTTTCTCATATAGTATCGTATCTTCCTATTAAAATACTTTTCAATTTCTTCTTTATGAATTATACAATAAAGTAAATGTAAAGGTCTAGGAATCATTTTATTTGTTCCAAAAAATACATACTCAGCGTGAGGACATTTTTGAGTATCTAGGTAAATTTTAGTAATAGCTTTATTTCCCGTATATTGTATTGTATCGTCATATTTTACACTTCTAGCTAACAATCCTGTTTGTCTATTAATCTCATCTAATCTTACTCCACTAAACTTTAAAGCAGCTAAAGCTGCAACAATAGCTCTTAAATTAGAAGAAGCAAAAGCTCTTATTTGATAATGTCTTTTTGCATAAGGATGGTCTAAATATCTTAATTCTTGTAAGCTTAATATTCCACTTAAATATTCTTTAATAAAAGATTTTCTCATATATTGAGTTGTACTTTTAAGAGATTTTTCTATAGATTCTTTAGCCCACTTATCCAAATCAGTAATTTCTATCTTAGTTTTCATTTTAAATTTCATTTTATTACCCTTTTAATTCTAATGTTAAAATATTTAAAGAATGCCTTCCACCTAAATCTATTACAGGTAAAATTTGTTTAATTTGAAAAGTAAGATTATTCCATTCTAACTTATCTTCAGGCGAGACTTCTACATTTGAGGGAATAATACATTCATAAACAATATCTTCTATAATACCACCTTTTTCTGTTACAATTTTACTTCTTTTAGCATTAATATATCCCATTACTTCTATTTGAGTTTCTTCATAATCGTATTCTCCAAATTCATTCTGAACTGGGGTTAGGTGAGTTATTAAGACTTTATGACAAAGACAATTTTTAAACATTTTTAGCAAAAGGTTTTAAAAGTTCTTTTATTTTATCTAATGTAGAATCACTTAATATAGCATCTACACTTAACATTCTTATTCTATCGTAATTTTGATACTTCATTAAACGATACAAATATCCAACTAACATTGCTAAAGCAGTATATACTGTTTCTGGAATAGGGTTATACCCTGCAACATAATCTATAATTAAATATTCAATACTAGTAGGAAGTCTGTATAAAGTTAAAGTAGTAGAAGTATTTAATTCTAAAATTCCTGCTTTACTATCTAAAATAGTATAATCTGTAATAGCATTTCCAAAGTTATCTACAATAGACTTAATTTCTAATATAGGAAAGTTTTCTAGGAAAATTTTAGTATCATCTTCAGGAATGTAGTACTTTTCTTGAAAGGATTTAGGTAATAAAATTCCACCTATGTAATCATTTATCCAATCTCTAGCTGTTAATACTAAACTAGGTAATACACTATAATCAATATTAATATCATCAATAAATTTTGCTATGTAATTGTAATCTACTAGAAAATCAACTTTTTCTAAAGGTAAAATATCTACAAATACTGTTGACTTTCTAGCAATTCCTAAACTATCTGTACCAGAAGCAATAAAATAATAAGTACCATTTAAAGATACATCTGGAGTGTATAAAAGGAAGTATTCTTGTCCTGCGGTATCAAAAGAAATACTTAAATCGGAATCTACTAAAGAACCATCTTTACTTGAATAAAGATTAGCTATAGGATTAGTTATATTAGTTAAAATATTACCTTGTTCATCATAAAAAGAGAATACAACTTTTCCTTGCTGTCCAGCAATTAGTTTTAAAGCCACTTTTCATTACTCAGAAACTTTTCTTCTTCCCTTTTTATTTTTCTTTTCAATTAGAATAAATCCTTCTTTTAATAACCTTTCAACAGTTTCTTTTCTTTCAACTTTAGCAATTCCATTTATAACCTTGACATTTTCATAATAAGTAGGTATAACAAAGTACTCAGGAAACTTTTCCATTCCTACATACTTTAGTTCGTACATCTTTACTCCTCTTTTTTTGTAAAAATGTCCCCTAGGGGAATGGATTGTAATTAGGTTGCTCTTTAAGAAATAACATATACCGTATAATTAACAACTATATCCTGTGCAGCAGTAGCAGGATTAGATACTCTTACAGCAAACTTGTTCTTTCCGCCATTTATTAAGATAGCTTCACCAACATTTGCTACTACTTCAGGAACTCCAACAATAAAATATTTATCTTCCACTTCTATAACAGCATCCTCAGTTCCACCTGCAGGAACTAAAGGAACAGTAATAGAACCTTCTATCTTTTTTAATGCAACCAAATCAGGATAATTAGGTCTTGCCATTTTATATTCCTCCTGTTATTTACTTAAAAAATTAAGGGAGAGCTGGGTATAAAATTGCTCTCCCTTAAGGGTATAAAAAGTCAAATATCATTAAGCAGTCTTAATTCCAAAAACTACACAATGCATCTTAGGATTCTTAACAACAGGAGTAATATACTCCCAAACATCATACTGGGTGTACTGAGAAGATGCAACAGGAAGCTCTTTAGAGCGCAAACTTTCAAGCTCTGCTACAAAAGCATCATTAAAGTTTAATATAACCATACAAGTAGTATTTCCACCAGAAAGAGCAGAAACATACTTATTTACACCTGCTCCGTCATAATCATATACAAGAGTATCAGGAATTGCAGTAGAAGTAAGAATAGGAATTCCTGCATATTCCATAACTCTAAATCCACCACGAATCTCTACAGTATTAATAAATCTCTGCTGTGCCTGCAAGAGTCCCTGAAGAATTCTACGACCAGTCTTAGAACAAATTATCATAGAAGGATTTGCATGGCACTTATCAATAGCTTCATCTAACTTAGAAAGAGTTAACTCTCCACCAGTATCATCAGTTCCAAGCAATACAAAATTACCATTTCCATCGTCAACTATCTGCTTTACTAATCCATCTGCAAATTCAGTTCCAGAATACTCACCAACATTTCCAGTATAATTTCCCCAAATTAATGCCCACTGTTCCCACTCTTTAAACTCATTAATTCTACTTTCAAGCTCTTCTCTTAAAATGTCAATATAGTTCTGTCCAGCAACCTGAGCAAATCTGGTTACCTTTACAGAAGTACCATAAATCTTATAGGGCAAGGAAATTCTGGCATAAGTTCCAGTTGCCTCTGTAAAAGTACCAGTATCTGCAATAGCTTCTCCATAAGTAGCAGAAGGACTTCTACGGTTAAACTGATAAGCAGTTCCGCTTCCTTTCTTTCTAGGTAAGTTCTGTCTTAAAGGGTTTTCAGAATAAAATAAATCAGCTATAACTTTATCAACTACTTCCTGAACAAGAGTACCATCTATAGTTGCAGCATCTAAAGCTTTTTCTAAAAGTTCCTTTGTTACCTTGTCCATGTCTTTATACCTCCTTAAAAGTAAAAATTTAGTTTTCTATTTAAATTACTGTTTTGCCTGCATAAGTACTTTTAATACATCAAGCTTCTTCTCAAGAGGAGCTTTCTCAAATTCCTCAGAATTTATAAACTTTCTAATGTCAAAGTCCTCTTCTTCTCCTCTTTGAGAATCCTTTCCTTTAGTAACAGGCTCTTGCTTAACTTCCTCAAGCTCCTTTTTAAGAGAATCAACTTCCTTTTTCAAATCCTCTATAGTCTTAGTAAGAGCCTCTATAATCTCTTTATCCTTATTTACTTCTTGAATATCTTCCTTTTTATCCTCTACCTTTTTATCTAAATCTTTCTCAAGAGTTTCATTCTTCTTTACATCTTCAGCCATATCTAAATCCTCCTCAGATTTTTCTAAATTCTTATGTGTTTCTAAGCTTTTTTCTTTGTTTTTGCCTAAAAATTCAGATAAAACTTCACTTACAACTTCTCTAACTATTTCTTTTATTTTTTCAAAGAAAGTATTTTCATCTAATTCTATATTATCTTCTTGAGAATCGTTATCATCATTACTATTATCTTCTTTCTTTTTACCTTTCTCTACTTCTTCTAATTCCTCTGAATCATAAAAAATCCAATCATCTTCTATTATATCTGTTTCATCTATAGACTTTTCTAACAATTCTTTTGTTAGTAATTGTTCCTCTTCTTGAGAGAGTTCTTTATCATTTAAGTCTTTTTCTATAATAGGAAGAACTTCTTTTAAACTCTTTAATCCTTCAGGCATTTCATCATAAATATCCATTTCAATTAATTGTCTAAAATGTTTTCTTAGATGAGATTTTAATTGACTAGCCTGTTCGGAAGTTAGTTTAGGTTTATTTCTTGCTCCCCTAAATGCCTTGTATGCAGCCATAACTCCTGGATAGGAAAGACGCAACTCATACGAATTCTCTCCAGTACTTACAAGAACATGATGAGGAAACTTCCAAGTGCTTCTCTTTTTTACATCAGGAACTACTCCAAAAGCCTCTTTAATAGCAGAAGTGTTTCCACTTTCAGCTAAGATTTGTCCTATTCTAATCTTATTAACTTGACTCCAGGGTTTAAAATCTACCTTATGTCTGTTAATAGTAATTTTAGGTTTCTTTTTCTCTTCTTTTTTAATATTCTGTGCCATCTTATTTACCTCCTTCTCTAAAGGTATAATTGCTTCTGGTTTATCTCCTGAAAAAACAGGAGTTGCTTTATTTATTACTGCTCCTTTCTCAGAAGTTGTTTTACCATCTTCTTTAACTTTGAGAAATTTAGAAACATAATAATTAAGAGCAACTGCATTAGGATTTGCTGGAATAGAAACTAAAGAACATTCAAAAGGAAATAAATCTATAATTTCATAATGGTCAACAACCTTTTCACCATTTTCATTAGTAACATAAACAGGCTCTCTAACTGCAAAAGCTCCAATAGAAAATTTACTTAGAACACCTTCCTGTATTTTTTGCCAAATTTCTATTTCAGTTTTAGAAATCAATATTTTTACCCATAATCCTTTAGAACCCCAGGGAGTATCTTTAACTTGAGCATCAATAACTCTTCCAATAGCTCTATTTCTATCGTGATTATAAAGAACTGTATTATATTTTTCTTTTAAAATTTGAGCTGCTTTTCTTAGGGCATCTTCTTTTATAATATCATCTTCAGTATCTTGGTCTGTAGTAGCTATAAATCCTTCAATGTACCAATTTTTTTCTTTAGAATCTTCTTTAGCTTTAGTTTCATAAAACTCTTTAATAGTTAACTCAAAATAAAACTTATCTGAGTTTTTGTACTGTTCTAATTCTTTCTCTAAAGTATTAATATCCATATTTTTACTCCTTATTCCATAAATTCTGGCAATCTTTTAGGTTCTCCTGTTGATTCATCATATTCTACTATTTCATTTCCTAACTTTACAAAGCGTTTATTTCCACCTGCAACAGGAATAAGTCCTAATATTTCTCTAGCTTCATTAAACGATAGTACTCCTGTGTTTATCAAAGCACTTATTCCACGAGCCTTATCATAAAATTCTTGACTACTAATATCAGGAAGATTTAACAATTTGAACTTTACAGGAAGATTATATTCTTTTAAAAAGATTTCTTTAGTAAAAGCATCTTCAATTAATCTTACTATAGGTTCTATTAACCTTGATTGACTTATTTTATATGCTGTTTCACTTCCTGCCCTACTTGTAATTTCTTTTTCAGTTGGAACTTGAAATGCTTTATAAATTATCTGGTCAACTCTAGCAAGTAAGTAATCTATTTTATTTTCACTAGTTAAACTTCTATCTAGTTTAATCCAATCTACTTCTTGAGGGGAAATGTTTCTAATTACTTTAATTCTATTTCTAAGTTTAGGGTCTGTAAATTCTTTCTTTAATTTAGCGTAAGCTGCCTCACCTAGTTCTCCCAAAACTAAAATTCCAGGTGGAGTACTATCATCAAAGACATTATTTGCAATAAGTTTTGTTGCTAAAATCAAACTAGCAACTTCATCTAAAATTCCTTCTATAATAGGAATTCCATAATCATCAAAACTACTAGGATGTAATACTCCATATATAATATCTTCAGGTTTAAACTCTACTTCTTGCCCTTCTACTACTTGTCTAAATGCTACAAATACTCCTTCAGGACTTTTATCTATTACAAATTGAGATGGGTCTCTTGCATATAACTCAACTAATATTCCTTTTCTATTTCTAACTTTTTCAATACAAAACCTATCAAAAATTAGTAAGTCTCTAACTATACGATTTATTAAACTTTGTATAGTATCTTTTTTTCTGTTTAGTGAACTAAAAAAATCTTGAGCAAATTTTTCTAAAGCAAGTAAACTATTTTGAGATAAGTTCTTTTCTATAGGAATTAAAAGAGCTGTCCTAGAAGAAATTTCTGCAGCTATTCCATCTATACATTCTCTTAAACGAGAAGTTCTTAGATATAAATACCTTAGTAAATTATCGTTAACCCTTTCAAATTTTCTATATGGAACTAAGTGCTTAACAGTATTATTTAGAAAACTTTCAATTCCATCTACTTTTACCTTACTTTCTTTTTCCTTTTCTAAATCAGGAAGATTTAAATTTTCATTATTGTCGTTATTACTTGTAATTATGATATTCTTTTCCATAATGGAGTTCTCTCAAAGTTTTAGAAATTCTTAAATAAAAACTATCTTTTTCTTTTATGCTTGCTGTTTCTAGCTATATTAGCTAAAAAGTCTGCTCTTTCATTAAATTTGTTACCATTATGAGCTTTTACCCAAGCTAACTCTATAATGCAAAATTCTTTACATTTATTTAATACTTTACTAATTTTGTTAATAATATGAATGTTTTTCTTAGGTTTGTATTTTCCATTTAACACATTGATAGCATATTGACTATCAGAGTAAATAAAAGCCATTTTAGGTTTATGTTTATAAATAAAACAAAGAGAATAGTAAATGGCTAACAGTTCTCCTTGATTATTTGTATAATTTTTAAATTTTCTAAAATATTCAAAGATTATCTTATGTTTTTTGGGATGAACAACTACAAAAGCAATTCCCAAGTCATTTGAGTAAGGAGCTTTAGAGCTATCAGTATAGATGTAAATAGCGTAAGGGATTTTCATTATTTAGCAAATTCTTATTTTTACTATTGACTTAAAAATGTATTTATGGTATAATATAATTAAATAAGAGAAAGGAGAAGAAAAATGTTAAGACCTGTAGTGTGGGCAGATAACTTAAATAAATTTTTACAAAAAAGGTTATTTCCTAATAATGAACAGGAAGTTTATCTATTCTTAATATTATTTAGAAGAAAATGGTTAATTAATAGATTTCCTGAACACGAAGAATACTTTAGAAAATTGTTTTTAGCTGATGAAATGCTTTTATCTAAGTTTCTTATTAATTATACAGAAGAATCTAATTTAAGTTATGTTATAGCAAAAATAATAAATAAGTTATCTTTATTCCACGAAGACTTTTCAAAAGTTTATAAATATAAAGATGTTCAATATGCTTCAACTCAACTTTTCCATAATTATAGAGATGGTTTATCTTTAATGGTTACATTTAGACCTAGAAGTTTAAAGAAAGGATTTAAAAAATTTTTAAAGGAACTTTTTTATCGTACACTAGATAATCCTGAGAGTTTAACAGACATTTTTCTAACCAAATTAGAAAAGTTTTACTTAAGTTGTATTCATTCTTGTGGTTCTAATAAAAATCCTTACTTACTTATAGATTTTGATGTTGACTGGAATGCAAATAAAATACAGCTTAATGAAGGAACTATAACTATTCCTGTATCTTTTAGTAAAAGATTAGAATATTTAGCAGTATTTTGTGAAAGGCTAGCAGAAGTATTTAAAACTCTTAATGTAATAGGTAAAGTACAATATGTTTGTTCTACTCCTTCTTTGGGATTACATTGTATTTGTAAGTTAGATAAAACAACTGGTAAGCTCTTTTTTAAAGGAAGAGAAAAATTTCTTAAAAAAGTAAATGATATTACTAAGAATTCTGTAATATCGTTTAAAGAAATTAGTTTTAATTCAAATCAAGTATTAACGCATGTTCCTATAGGAATTAATCCTCAAGTAACAGATTTAACAATGTTTTTTAAGGATTAAAGCTATGTCTTCTTTAATTAAATCTTTACAAAAATTACAGTTACAAATTTCTGTTTATGATGAATTATTTCCCTTATATATGGAAATAGACTTATTAATAAGAGAATTAAATAATGCTATGATAAGACAGGATTTAATAGAAAAGGCTTATTGGTTAATAGATTTAGGAGAGAAATTTCTTCTTTATTTCTCTGAACAAGATATATAAAGGGGAGAAAAAAATGACTAAAAAAGTAGCAATAACTGGTGGAATTGCTACTGGAAAAAGCACTTTACTTAAATTAATAAAAGACTTTGGATTCCCTGTTATTTCTTGTGATGACATAGTAAAGGAGCTTTACTCAAGTGATAAGATTAAACAGCTTATAAAAAATGAATTTGGTAGCCAGGTTTTAAGTCCTGATGGTGAAGTAGATAAAAAAGCCTTGTTAAATCTGATTCTCAAGTCTAAGGAAAAAAGAAAAAGACTAGAATCCCTGATTCATCCATTAGTTAACAGGGAAATCGAAAAATTTTTAGAAATCTCTCAACAAAAAGGGCTTCCGTTAGTTTTCGTAGAAGTTCCTCTGCTATTTGAGTGTGGATGGGAAGACATGTTTGACGAAGTTTGGGTGATAACCTGTAATGAGGAAACCCAGAGGAAGCGAATTCTCGAACGCTCAATGGGAGAAGCCTTTTTAAAACTTGCTAATATTCAAATGCCTTTAAAAGAAAAAGAAGCTCTTGCAACAAGAATATTTTCTTCAGAGAAATCTATAGAAGAACTTAAAAAAGAATTAAAAAATGTTTTACAACAAATGTTTCATTAAAATAAATTATATACTAAGAAAAATAGATTTACCAACTTTCTACTTCTATATCTTCTTCTAAATACTTCCTATGCTTTCTCCAGTATTCACGAGCAAACCAGCTAGCCATAACAATATCATCATTTTCTCCAAATGGATACATAGTTAATTCTTCAATCCACTTACACTTACCACATTTACAATCACTTTCGTGTGGCTTTTTCCCCATAGGAATAATCCATCTTTGTTTTTCAAATTCTAAAGCCATAGCAGGAAGTCCTATTTCAGGGTCGTGTTTATTTCCACCTGTATAATGACTTTCTACAGGTAAATCTTGTTTAAACTCTTCTAGCCATTGTTTTAGTGCTTCCTGATACTGGTTACTTTCCACTACAATAACATCTACTTTCCAATCTTTATAAAGCTTCATAATAGCATTTACTGTTTCAGGGCTAGTCCACTTTCCATATTCAATGTGTAAAGCAACTAGTTTGTAATCTTTTTTCTTAGGTAACAATCCCATAATAAAAATAGCTGTATTAGCACTTTTCTTCTTTTGAGAAATAGCTAAATCTACTCCCATAATAATGTAATCACATTTTTTAAGATAATGCTTTGGGTCATTATATACTATACAATTTTCAATTTTTTCTTTATCAAAGACAGCATCTTCTCTTGAAATAGGTAAATTACCAAAAGCTCTTGCAAAAGCTCTAAGGGGCATTGAGTTATATCTTTCTAATAATTTTTCTTTAGTCCATCTTTCTTCCCAAATAGGTTCTAAAGTATTTAAGTCAATTCTATAGACTTTCTTATACTTCATTGGCTTTTCATGAAATTCCCAATGCAAATCCATTTGCGTCCAAATAGTTCCTATAAGACACCAACCATAACCATCTGGTTCAAGCAAATTTAACCAGTTATTATAAAATGCCTCTTTAACCATAGGAATTAATGCAGGATATTTAATTGTATTATTAAACTCTACAATATCATCAAAAATTATATAATCGCTATTATGTAATATAGCCCAAATACTACAAAATGAATGTTCAGTATCAACACTTAAATCATAAACATAACCATTATAATCTTCTTCATAAATAGTCTTGAGTTCAATTTCTATATATTGATTTATTTCATTTGGAAAAATTAAACAATAGTTTTTTCTATTTTGTAACAAACATTTACAAGATACCCACTCTTTAATATTTTTTTCTTTATTTAATAAATAAATTTTATGCTCTGGAGTTAAAATAATTTTATTATTTTTATTATTTTTAGTTTCAATTACAATAACTTTTCCTTTATAAGGTCTTTTCCAAGTTTTTATAACCCTTCTAAACTTACCTTCTTTTGTTAAGACTGTATCTTTTGTAGTTATTTCTTCAACAGGTTTTACTCCATTAGAAGTAATAATCAAAGTTCCTTTTCCTACACATCTCCCCCCTGTAGCTCCTGATAATACACCTAAAGATTCTATTGTTACATCTTTACTCCAAATGTCTCTTTTAATTAAAATTTTATTAGAAGCCCATACATCTCCAGGTTCAAGATGAGGAAATATTTCCTTTAATTTTTCATTACCTTCAATTGCCTCTTTTATTTGTCTTAAAATATCTGCTGCTTTTTTATCAGAATGAGATACAAGTTTTATTCTTAAATTAGGATTATGTCCAAGTAGAAATAAAGGACGCATAACAGACATTACTGTAGTATTATGTGTAATAATTCCATTAGTAATGTGATTATGGTATTTTTCTATTTCTAATCCTATTGTAGGTTTTTTACCTTTATATTCTATTTTAACAATTTTATCCCATCTAATAGGAGCATTTAAAAGCATTCTTAATTCTGGAATATTTGGAAAAAGTTCTACTAATTTTCTTAATTTGTCATAAGTTATATCATATTTATTATCTATCCTTAATCCATAATATTTACGAATAAAATGTGGAGTTAAAGGTAAATATTGTAAAACTAATTGTCTAGGAATAGTAGCATAAGTAGAAGGAGCAGCATTTTCAACATATTCTAAAATATCTTCTGTTTTTTTATTTAAAACTTCTTTTAAAAATTTTAATTTAAATTCTTTACCGCCAAAGACAGTAATTGTATAATATTCTCTTGTATAAGATTGTCTTACACAAATATTAGAAGGGATTCCAATATATTCTAATAAAGTTTGAACTTGATATGCTAAATTTTTTGAAGTTGTAGTATAAGCAATAACTGTATCGTTTTTAAACTTTTGTTTTTTTCTTTTAACTTTACTTATATATCCATCACCAAGCCATAAATATTTAAGAAATAATTTAATATCTTCTTCAGGAGAATTAAATAGTTCTTTTGGGATTTCTTTTTCATAAGACCTTTTTCCATATAAATTATATTTCTTTAAAAATTCAATTAATTTTTTTCTTCCTTTAATTTCTTTTGATATATTAGTTATTCTATATTCTATCTCTCTTTTTGTTTGAATTAATTGACATCCAAATTCTAATAATGCTTCATTTAATTTATTAACTAAAAATTTGTTAGATTTAGTATAAACTAAATTGCCTGAGCTTAAACTACCATCTGCAATTAAACAAGCTAAAATTATAAGTTGATTATCTGTAAAATGCTTTTTAGTGTTTATTCTTGGAATATGAAGAGGAACTGCTACTTTTTCTCCAACAGTTAAACCTTCTTCTAAAGACTTCCAACCATCAGCAGTTAAAAAAGGATGATTAGAAGTTACTTCTATGCTTTTTCCAGAAGCAAGTTTTATTTCATATACATCTTTTATTCCATTATCAACAATTGCTGTAATTTTAGCAGAAACAAACTTACAATTTTCTACATCATATGCTATAATACTTTCACCTATTTTACAATCTTTTACTTTTTTTAAACTCCCATCTGTCAAAGTAATGACAGTGTCAAAAATCTGACACTTTGCATGAGAACGGGGAGCAAAGATTACACAAGGAGCACCTTCTTTCATTGCTTTAGTAGCTAAGGCGTGCCATTCTTTATGAATTCTACCTAATTTTAATCCAAATACATATTCACAAAAAGTAGGGAAGTGCTTTCTAGCTTTCTTTAATAGTAAAGTTTTTTCTAAGTTATTTTTAATTGTTAGTAATTTAGTTAATTCTTTATTATCCATAGCTAGCTGATTAAAAGGACTGCATATTTTATAGCTAAGTTTGGAGATTTCTTAAGTTTTATTTGATATAAAAAAACTTCTTGAGCGTAATACTTTTCAATCCTTTTTATAGGGAAGTAAACAAATCTTTTATCCTGCTTAAATAAAGGATTAAACCAAGCTCTCTTTCTAGCATAAGAAGCTGGGAATGCAATTTCAAATTTTTCTGGCATTTTGTAAATAAAATCCATAGTTCTCCATTGTACTACATAATTATCTTCTGTCAATTTAGTTTTAACTAGAATTTCTTGTTTAGTAGCTACTTGAAAATGAATGATTTCATTTACTTCTATAAAAACTTTATACATATATCCACTATATTCAAAAAAAGAAAAATTTTCAATTACATCGTATGCTCCTGAATAAGTTAATACTTTATCATCATACTCAAGCAAAGAAATTAATTTTTCTCCATTATTAGTAATTATTTTATTATCATAACAAATTCTATTCATAATTAGTCTTCCTCTAGTTCAAGTTCGTCTAAAAAGTTTTTCTTTGACTTTGAAGATTTAGCTAATGATTCTAGTTCTGCTTCTTCATCTTTATCTTGAATAGATTCTAGTTTTTCCTGTTGTACTTTCTCTTCTATAGCTTTTTTAAGTTCATTATCTTTTGTTATAGGATTAGAAAATCCCTGTAAAATTTCATTAATTTTTCTTAGTGTTTGTCTTATTTCCTTTTCTTCCATACTAGTAAAGTCTAAGTCAATTTCAGATTTGCTTGTCGCTCTTCCTAATAACAATCTCTTTTGTTCAAATATCATCTTTAATGTTTCCATAGCTTCTTTCCAAGAAGAAGGTTCTAAGTCTTTTTCTACAATAGCACGGATAGTTTTTTCTAAAAGTTTATCTAAAAGCATTAAGTGGGCAACATCATCTTTTAGTAAACTGTCATTTTCTAATTTAGATAAAATAACTTCCCACTTTGCTAACTTTTCTTGCATTTTTTCAATTCGTTCATCCCACTTATCTTCTTCTTTCCACTTTAATAAAGTAGAATATCCTGGCATTCCAGGAAGTTCAGCCACTGCTTTTAGTGAACCTAATTTTTTATATAACTGAAATGCTTGTTCTCTTTTAATAAGTTCTAGGTTCATTTTAGCCATATTGTTTATCCTTTAGTAAATTTTTTAATCGTATTTATTAATGCTTTAATATCTATATCATTATCTATAGAATAAGATATAGGACTACTTTTTTCTATGTAAACTACATTATCAGAATTATCTAAGTAAGAGGAATACTTTTCTAAAATCAAAAGAATCCCTTCTTTTGCTAAATCGGATTTAGTTCTTCCTAACTTTTTAGCTAACTGTTGTAGTTTAGAATCTAGTTCTTGGGAAATGAATATGTGTAGCTGTTTACTCATAGCTAACAAATTCTTATACAAAAATTGTATATATTCTTACTAAATAACAAGAATTTTTAAAGTAATATTATTGACAAAATATATTTATGAAGTATATTTATATACAATAACACAATTTAGGAGAAAAGTATGAATAAGGTGCAAAAACTATTTCAAAAAGATATAAAGAAAAGACAAATAAAACCTTTACCCGATAAAGAATTACATCAGTTATTAGTTAAGGCAATTAAAAGTGAAGATGAAAAGGAAAGAAAAGAAGCAAGAAAAAAGATAATAGAACACATCTTACCTATAATAATTAGCAAGTGTAAAAAGTATTTCCCTGAAGATTATCTTATAGAAAATACAGATTTTATCAATGAAGTTATTATGTTAATAATGGAAAGGCTATTTAAAAATTTTAGAATTGATGAACAAGAAGAAGGAAGATGTGCATTATTTTTTAAAGCTATGCAATTTTACTTTTTATGTGCTTATAATAGTTTAAAGAAGAAGTATTTTGGAACAAGTGATGTTAAGTATAAAGAATTCTTTAACTGGAAAGCTAAAATTAGTGATAAAGACTATGACATTTATAAAATCCGTATGATAGAAAATTATTTTAATAGTAGTAAAAAAGAAGTGTTAGACATAGATAATTGGGAATACTGGGCTATGGAATTAAGTGAAGACATAGGAAGTGATTCTAACTTTGAAGTAGATAAAATAGGGGATAGTGTAAGTGAAGATATGTTATCTACAATGCAGTATGTTCCTGATTATGATGAAGAAATAGAAAAGAAAGAAAAGTTTGATTTTTTGGTTAAAAAAGTTTTACATAAATATTCTATATTAGAAAATATATTTTTACACATTGAAAATGTTTTGTTTTGTGGTTTTTATATAGAAAAATCTAAAGTAGTGAAAAAGTTAAACATTTCAAAAGATATGTACTCTAAACTAAGAAGACAATTTTTAGATAATTTAACAAAGGA
>Ga0256834_1000499_pt1 | contig 28080 bp, 25 predicted proteins | sample 4281140metaG_FD_190536 | JGI IMG/M metagenome (GOLD analysis project Ga0256834, IMG submission 190536) | Hydrothermal vent microbial communities from East Pacific Rise, Pacific Ocean - 4281-140 | ecosystem: Environmental > Aquatic > Marine > Hydrothermal vents | place: Pacific Ocean: East...
CACCCGCAAAGCGCCGCTATGGTCGCTTTTACCATTTGTAAGTCATGTGGCACGGTATCAGAGTTTTCAGATCAGGCCATTACTAAGCGCATAAACTTAGCTGTAGCCAATCAAAATTTTCACATCGAAAATACCACAATTGAAATCGAAGGGGCCTGTAATAATTGCCTTGAACAATAATCGTCGAAATTTATGTGAGCTTTAACACCAAGAAGACAACAACCAATGCAAGAATAAATGACACGGCCTGCCAAAACCCCGTAGGGTTGCGTTGAACAAGAGGCAATTGAGCAGCTGACGTAAAAATTTTATTTGGCTTTCGCAAATCAGCTAAAAATTCTGAAAGAGTTTCATAACGTTTGAACGGATCGGGGTGAACTGCTTTTTCCAGCATACCATCAATCCAAGTCGGAATTTTCCTTTAGAGTCGTTCTGGTTTACATTGAACCAGAACGACCTACTTAAGGTATTGATATAATTGGTGATCCCGACAGGAATTGAACCTGTGACCCCCAGATTAGGAATCTGGTGCTCTATCCGACTGAGCTACGGGACCATCCAGCACTGCGCAAATATCTTTAGACTAACCAGCGCGCACAAAAAAGGCTCTTGTCAAAAGTTTTAACAAGAGCCTTAAACCTATTAGAGCGTTTCATGTTTTGTTTGAATCACAAACAGGGCATGAAACGCCGTAGTTTCAATCACTTAAATAGGTCGTTCTAGGTCAATGAAGACATGAATGACTCTAGAAGCAGTTCTAATATTATGCTGCTGCTTCTGTTGATTTATCATCGTCTTTGTCTTCTTTAGGTATGCGGTACTTAGAGCCACGCATAACAATTTCCATCTCTTCAATGGCTTGTTTGTCATCATACTTTTTGACAACAGCCACTTCACGAGACATCCGATCAAGAGCCAACTCATATAATTGACGTTCTGAATAGGACTGTTCAGGCTGAGCTTCTGTGCGGAAAAGATCACGCACAACTTCAGACACAAGGATTAAATCACCCGAATTGATTTTCGCTTCATATTCTTGCGCACGTCTAGACCACATGGTCCGCTTAATCCGAGGACGCCCTTCAAGCACTTTCAAGCACGCGGCTTTGCTCAGTTGATGTCTTAACATGCCCCTGTAGCTGAGAAAGCAAATCTTTACGGTCGCTTTTCATCTGATCAAGCAAACCATCACGAACCCTTTTATCGATCTTTAGTGACATTACTTGTTCTTGTAGTTTCTTCAACTCATCTAATTGTACTGTTTCCCCAACTGGTGCGACAGGTTCCGACTTATCGTGACTGGTCGCGACATGACAGGACATATCGCGACAACTGTCGGACTAACAAATTCCTGCTTTTCTCGAAGCTGAACAACACGTTCTGGTAGATCGACGTAGGGTCATTATCATATTCGCGACCCAACCATCCAGGTATTTGGGTGGGAGACCATTCCAATGCAAGCTTTTCGGCAACATGATCACGTAAAGTATGGTGTTGTGAAAGCAGGCAAAATTTAAATCTGAGTATTTGTGTGAGTGCGCGCAGTTCAGCTTGAACAGCACGATAGGCAGCTCTTCCACTTTTGGGCATTTCATATCCTTCATTGCAAACATCTAAACATCAGATATTGCAATGAAGGAGTGAATTCACCGTTGCCTTTTTTAAAATATTCCTCTCCTCACGCCTTACACAGGAAGCGGTTTTCTTTTCTGAGATCTGAAATTTCACGCTCTAGGTCAGATTAAGCTGAAGGTTTCTCTGGGTTTTTACGGTCTGGTTGTATCCACTTGCACAGCGCTGAAAACCCAACATTTATATCGCTAGCTAGCTGCTTTCGTATCGGCCCACTTGTCAACGCTATCCGAACTGCTTCCTGCCTAAATTCTTCTGTACGTTTCGTTCCCGCTTTCGGTGGTTTTAAAAAAATCACCTGTCACACAACGCATAGTCGTTCTCCTTTTGCGTATAATACGCGGTTAAAAGAGCAGCATAAAGCCGTGACAGGTCCAATCTTCTTTTCGGCCTTCACAAAATACGAATTTCAAATTTGTTGTTTGAAAGACAAAAGAAAGTCGCTCAGTTTCTGGAATGACAATGATGCAAGTTCTTCGACGCGCCAATATCACAGCTGTTGCTAAAATTCTAAATGCAAATGTTGCCACCCGTAACTCAAAAGACTTTACTAGTCATATAGTTCAATTAAATTACGGTTATTCCCTGCTAGTTAGGATTGCTTCTTTGACCGAACAATTATAAAAAACATAATTACTTTCTCTAGAGTTTTAGTAAACCGTCACCGTGACACCGTAACCCGCAAAATTGAGGGCGAATGCGCAGGATATCAGATGTTCTTTGAGTATAAAACTGGTAGTGTGCCATGATTTTAAGCCATAAACACAGGTTCTTGTTTATCAAGGGGCGCAAGGTGGGAGGCACCAGCATTGAAATGCTGCTGGCCCCTTATTGCGGTAATTTGGATATTGTTACACCAATCAGCCCAGCTGATGAAATTCAACGTCTTCTTGCAGGCGGTATACCTCGAAATTACTGTCCTGACCCAGCGATTGAAGCACGGTATTTGCAATTGGTTCGAGACATGAAGTTTGAAGAAGCGCGCGCAATGCGGGTGCACTCTGATAAGGTGTACCCGTTTTTCAACCATATGTCTGTTACCACGACTGAAAAGCTAGCTAATTTCGAACCCAGTGAATTCACGTTGGTATATGCTGTGCGAAACCCCTACGCGAAGATCATATCGTTAGCTAATATGAATCTGTCATTTTCGAATTATAGCGGCGCACCGATGATCAACAGCGCAGCAGATATTCGCAGGTCGATCCAGAATTTGTTTGATGCTGACCAATTGTTGTTGGTTCGCAATATAAACCTTTATCGAACCAAAAGAACTTATAAATACCAGGTAATAATACGGCAGGAACGTCTGGCTAGTGATCTGCGTTATTTGCTGGACCATTTAGGCTTGAGTCACGCTGGCATCAAAATTCCTCATGCAAAACAGGGATCAATCCGTAAGGAATATGCAACAGAAAGAATGTTTACGCGAGAACAACTGGATATCGTGAACCGAGTTTTTGCCGATGAATTCAGCGAAAATGGGTATGAAATGCTCTAGTGGTTTGGCGAGTTTTCTATTTTGGGTTTGCTGAATTATGGCTTCCTGCTATGTCGAGCTGCCGTTGTTTTTTGGATAAACCAATGAGTCTTGCTACTCGTTTGATGCGTTTGGTTTGTTGGACTTGCATAAAAGCGAACGGGTTATATAAAAACCTATTCAACCTATTAAAATGTAGGCCAGACATTTTTGATTGCATTGAATTTTTCTATAACTCATAACACAAACATGGTAACGGTGCAGTGCCGTTGCAAACGATTGTGAAAAACAGTAATTGTGGAAATTGCATGCTATCTGGCTATTCAGGAAACTTGGGGGTTTCGGTAAAAACGAAGGAGCTGTTTGCTTCGTTTTGTATGGCAACGGATAGGATAGTGTGAGGTTTGTTAAAAGGGGGTGAGCAATTGATTGCAAAAGTTGAAGAGTTACAGGAAACAGTTGTGCTAAATTGGTTAAAAACCGAGAATGGTAATGACGTTGCCATGGCGCGATTAATTCGACGCAGTAATTGCTTGGACGTGCTGCGCGCAGAATCTAGCGAACAAAACGACAAGTCTGAATTGTGGCTTTCAAAACGTTTATTTTCTATCAGCGAAACAACTGCTACACTACCAACAATCACATTAGAAATGGATGGTGGGGAATTGTCTTGCGAGGCTGCCTTAGCATTTATGGACAATTGGGGCGAGGTTATTAGTATAGTCACGGGCGTGGCTGCTGTTGAACAAGAAATTAAAATTCCAAAAGGTGCATGCAACTTTAAATTAGGTTTTATGTTGAGAGGTGTCGGTTCTCGCCGCATATTTAAACTGTCATGCCATAATATTGCAATCCCTGGTTCCAAACTATCTTCCGGCATTCGCTGTCTTATGGTCGTTCGTCAGTATCCATCATATCAACACCTTTATAAATATCCGTTTGTACATCGCCGAGTAATTGGGTACCGACAATTAGGTGTTGAAGTTGATGTTTTCAGCTTAGATAGTGTTGGAGAGTTATCGGCTTATGAGTTTGAAGGTATTACTTGTTTGACAGGATCCCTTGAAGAACTCGATGCTATGATCTCAACTGGCAGCTACGAAACGGTTATTGTCCACGGTTTGTCACGACATTTTTGGCCAGCCCTCGCACATCATTTACCAACCACGCGAATTATCGGTTGGATACATGGTTCAGAGCTGCATGGCATTCATCGTTTTGCTAGACTTGGACAATCGCCAGATGAACAAAAAAATGCAGATAAGCTACACGGCAAAGTACTGGCATTTTGGCAAAACCTGTTAAAACCAATACCTAAAAACCTTGAGTTAGTATTTGTGTCAAAATTTTCTGCAAAAACGGCGGTAAAAGACATAGGTTTTAAACGGTCAGACCATCAAACCCACGTTATTCCCAATCCAATTGATACCGACTTATTTACCTATTTACCCAAACCAGTGGTTCAACGGTTTAAAATCCTTTCTATTCGTCCGTTTGATACAACATGCTATGCTAATGACATTTCTGTAAAAGTCATTTTAGCACTAGCTGAAAAGCCCTTTTTTGACCAACTGGATATTCGTATAATCGGTGATGGCTGTTTGTTTGACAAGACGTTAGAACCGTTGTTGGCATTGACGAATGTAACAATCGAAAAAAGGTTTCTGCGCCAGTATGAAATTGCGCAGTTGTATAAAAAGTATGGTATCTTTCTGGTACCTTCGCGAATGGATACCCATGGTGTTTCTCGGGACGAAGCGATGGCATCAGGGCTGGTTCCAGTAACCAATGCCGTTTCTGCAATCCCTGAATATACAGATAACAATTGCGCTATTTTAGCAGCTACTGATGACCACCAAGTCATGGCGGATGGTATTGAGAAAATTATATTGGAACCGGATCTTTTTTCCAAGATGTCATTTGCAGCGGCACAAAAGGTAAGATCGCTAACAAGCTCTGATATTGTTATTCCAAAAGAGATCGCCTTGATTGATAAACCTTGTATGGTACAAAGAGGGCGCTAATCGTTATGAGACCTCATCTTTATATTGCAGGAATGGGCAGATCTGGCAGCACTTTATTAGCCAATTGGTTAACTGAACCCAATAGCCAGATTGTTTTCTGTGAGCCCAATTTTTTTTCACATGAGATATCGGTAAAACTGAATAAACAATTCATAGATTTTGGCTTGAGCTTAAAAGGTATCAACCTAGACCAAACGCAGGATACTCAAGAGTGGTTGCGAAAATTAACGGGAGAACAATTGCAGGGAAGGAAATGGGGTTTCAAAGAAGTTCTTGGTGAAAGCCATTTGCATTGTCTGGAAGAGTTACAACCTGAATTTATTATCATTTCTGTTCGAAACATAAGAGACATTTTTCTCAGTTTTATTGAAAAACATCAAACACAGAATAACGAAAACCGGTTCCCAGGCCAGTGGTCACTTGATTATTGTATGGAAGAATCAGTCAAAATGGTTGATTTCGTTGAACGTCTGAAACAAGAAAACCAACCACATATTGTGTCTCGATATGAAGATTTTGTAAATTCCCCTGAAAAAAGACAGGAGATTGAAAATGCCAGCGGTTGGCATGGTGGTGGGAATTTGTCACGGCATCTTGCACTATTTGACCGAAAATTTGAGCAAGAGCGACATAAAGGAAAACTTTCGATGCAGGTTAGAAACAATATGTCCAGAGAAATAGATCTTAAATTTTTTGCCATGGCAGAAGCTCTTGTGAAATCTTGCCAAAGATACCAAATGTACTTTAATTATAGCTAACAAAGAGTCTTCGAGAATTATCTTTTTGTTGACGTATCCTCGTATTTGTATAAAAAGTGAGGCGTGTATTAAATGTTAGTTTCAACTTAGCGATGAGTTATTCTGTTAAATGGTGTCTAGCTAAAGAACTGGTGAATATAATTCAACGGGTTTTGGTGTGATATGTTAGTAAATACTGGAATTTTAATTCTATTTTGAATCAAGGAATAAAAGTCTGAGGGGGTCAGCGTAGAGTGTCGGGGATACTAAAAGTCAAATACAGAAATTTAGCGGTCATTTGTAGCTTTTTTCTGGTCTCAGCATGTGCGAGTTTGCCAATTCAAGGGCCAGAGCGCGTTGAAATTTCTAAGACTAACGAAAACAATAACCTGTCTGGTTTCATTCTTGTTGATGTAAATCGTGATGTAGCAAGAGTGTTGCAGGGGAGGTCTGGTAGTGGGGTGGAGCGCTGGTTTAAGCGTGGACGTCCTGCGAGCACCGATTTACTTGGTCCTGGCGATGTTCTTAATATTTCCATTTGGGAAAATGATCCTAATGGTTTGTTCTCATCAGGGCAATCACCAACTCCGGGAGGTGGTTTGAGTCGTGGTCTGGTTTCTGGCATTGAAATTGATCGCAAAGGGTATATCCAATTCCCATATGTTGGACGGATTAGTACGATTGGCGTGTCTACCAATGGATTGTCTAGGCGAATCCGCAATGCGCTGAGTAAACAAACAAACAATCCGCAAGTTCATATTGAGCGGATTAAAAAATCAACAAATGTTGTTACAATAGTTGGCGGTGTCAAAACACCTGGTGTTTACCCAATTGGTCCCAGTAATGATAAATTACTCGACGCGTTGGCCGTTTCTGGGGGGGCTTTATATCCAAATTATGAGACAAAATTGACGCTAACGCGCCTTGGGCAAATGGCTAGTATTTATCTTGATGATGTGGTTTCAGATTCTAGGAAAAACACTTATTTGCGACCTCGTGACGAAGTTTCAATTGAACGGAAACCAAAGTATTTCTTAGCTTTTGGCGCCGTAGCCAAGAAAGATCAGATTGAATTTGGTCAATCGAAATTGACTGTTTTGGAAGCATTGGCTAAAGCGCGTGGGTTGGATGATGAACTTGCTGACCCGACAGGAATTTTCCTTTTTCGTTTCGAGTCACGCAAAACGCTCGCTGATTTCGGTCGCCTTGATGATGTTGCAGATGGTGTAACGCTAATTCCAGTTATTTACAGATTTAATTTGCGTGATGCAAACCAGTATTTTTATGCAAAAGCGATTGGTGTGCATAGCAAGGATGCTATTTATGTTGCGAATGCCTCATCGGTTCAAGTGAGTAAATTTATGAAAATACTGGGACAGGCTGTTGGGATTGGTATCACAACAGCAGGGTCTGTGAGGGCATTTAACTAACCCATCAGCACTTACATAAACGAAAAGCGCCGCAGTGATGCTTGAGCGCTTGGTGTGGGTTCTTTTGGGCTTAGGATTGCGTTATGTGGGTTTGTCAGCAAAATAATAACATGGGCTGGTCGGTCTGATTGCTGCTTAACTCTTAGTTTTAAATTTTAGAAAGCGTATGGATTCGACGCTATAAGGTACAGAAAATGGCTGAACGGATAAGTGAAAATTTGGTTGTTGTGGGCTTGGGATATGTTGGGTTGCCACTTGCAGTGGCCTTTTCGACCGTTTGTGACAATTTGACGGGGTATGATGTAAACAACCAGCGAGTTGCCGATCTTCGCAACGGGTACGATTACACGGGAGAGACTGATCCTGATGAATTGAAAGCGCATGGGTTGAAGTTTACCTCCAATGCGGATTGTCTCATAGGTGCAAAATACATTATCGTTACGGTTCCTACGCCAACTGACAAGGGCAATCGTCCTGATTTAGGCTATTTAAGGATGGCGTGTGAAACCATAGGCAAATATTTGGAACCAAATTCTATTATCATTTTTGAATCGACGGTTTATCCAACCGCGACTGAAGAATTTTGCGGTTCAGTAATAGAGCGTGTTTCTGGTTTGAAATGTGGCGTAGACTTCAAATTGGGATACAGTCCTGAACGAATCAATCCAGGAGACAAAGAGCATTCACTTACAGATATCAAGAAAGTTGTTTCGGGTCAGGATGCTGAAACCCTTGAACTCGTTGCTGCTTTATATGAGAGAATTATTCGCGCTGGCGTTCACAAGGCTACTTCAATAACAGTAGCTGAAGCCTCTAAAGTGCTGGAGAACACTCAGCGTGACCTCAATATTGCCTTAATGAATGAATTGGCGTTGATCTGTGATCTTCTAGATATTTCGACGATGCATGTAATTGATGCAGCTGCCACAAAGTGGAACTTTTTACGCTTTACGCCAGGCTTGGTCGGGGGGCATTGTATTGGCGTTGATCCTTACTATCTCACCGCTAAAGCTGAAGAATTAGGTTATCACCCTGATGTAATCTTGGCGGGTCGACGTATTAATGACCAAATGGCGAATTTTATTTCGCAGCGGATTGTTAAATTGCTTGCCGTTGCTGATTTGCCCGTACGCTCAGCGCGAATTGGTATCCTCGGACTGACATTTAAAGAAAATGTCCCTGATTTTAGAAACTCAAAGGTAATTGATATTATTAACGAAATGAATGCTTATGGTATCAAGCCCTTCGTGCATGATCCATACTTTGGCGTGGCTGAATCATTCAGTGGTTCTGACTTTCAGCAAGTTTCATTGGATGAAATGAAGGATCTCCATTGCCTTGTGCTTGCAGTCCCACATGAAGAGTATCTTGCGGGTGGCGTTGAACAATTTACCAGTAAACTTATTAAAAACGGTGTTTTTGTAGATATAAAATCACAAATACCTTCCTCTGATTTTGATGATTCAGTTAACTACTGGTCATTATGATCGTGTGATTTTGTAGATTAATGACTTTTTCAACTACTAACACTTCGAATTGGAACCATATTTTTTTTGCAATGTCACTGATGGGTGATCGTGAAACTTTGAACAAAAGCCAGTGCCACAGTAATACTGAAAAGAGTTGGTATGAATCCATAATCAGGATAAAATATGAATAAAATTATGGTAACCCCTCTGGGGTCGTGTCGGATTACCAATGTTTTACGCAGTGATATGGCGAGACGTCGAATTACTTTAAATCTTGAGCGTGTATTTGGTTATACCCACTCTTGTTCAGAAGCTTTACAAATGGTGAAGTTTCTCCAAGGGGATTTTAAACTTGATGATGTTTTAAAACCTGTAATGCTTTCTGCAAAAAGGCTTAGTGAGCATGCATTTGGTGAAAACATCAAGTCAGATTTATATTTTATCGAGTTGTCTTCAGGTAATGTACTTGAAATCGATGGGGTATTTGTCCAAACGAACTATTGGAAGCAGCATTTTAGCGAATTTTTTTCTGACACAGACAGAGTTCGTATGTTTTGGCGCCTGGTTAAAACGGGCACTCTGGAAGAACGCCGGACATTTCTTGAAGGAGAAAAGAGCTTTTTAGCTTACGACGCTACGGATCAAGATTTATTAAGCCGTGTTACCCGTCAAGCGGTTACTCCAGAACGTCTTGAAAGTGAAATGTTAGAGTTGATGGATCGACTTCCAAAGGTCGTTTTTGTAACACATTGCAATGCCAAAAATGAATCTGGTGTTTGGCTAAAAACCAGATCAGCGCTGGTCGATATGGTTGAAAAAGCTGCAGGCAGGATCAATGCCACCTTATATAATCCAACTCATTTAATGGAAACATTTTCGCAGGTTAAATCGTTTACAAACGATGGAAGTCTAACGCATTTCACCAGTGAGTTTGAAGAAAAAATACTGCTTGATTGGGATGAGAAATTCATCATTCCTCTTAAACTTAAGTTTGGAATTGATCCTGCGATAGATGATGATTCAGAAGAATTAAAGGAATCTATTCAACGTGTAAAAACTTTTTTAAAACGAAATGGTGATTCTTGGAACCCAGAGGTTTGCAATACAGAAATTGATAAATTCCCTTTCAGTGTTGAGTTACATAGACTTCGTTTTAACTACAGTGTTTTGAATGATGCTTTTGATGTTGCGAAAAAATCATTCACAATTTTGGAAAGCGTTGATCAAGTTGGCTCCGATGATGCGTTTAGTATGATGAAAGTTGCATTCCAGGCGAATAGCTGGCCAGATGTTTTACATGCAAACGAAATTCTCGATGAGTTCGGCGACCAGTCAATTCAGAGTATGGAAATGGCTGCCAATGCTGCGCAATTTCTCGGAAATCTGGAGGATGCAATAAACCTTTGGATCGCATGTTTCAATCATTCTTACAATGATGCAAAAGCAGCTTACAACGCTGCATATAATTTCTCAGCAACACAAAAGTTCGATATGGCGGAAATTTGGTGTCGTAAAAGTTTGGAATTGTCACCAACATATTTTGATGCAATTTGTCTTTTTGTTGAACTATTGGCAGAAAAAGGAGAGTCCGTCGAACTCGAAACGTCACTGATTAACCTTGCCGAGGACTCTAATAACAGAAATAACAAAATTGAAGCCGTTTTGAAAACGGCAATAGAGAAGGGCATTGCAGTTAGCGTTGTGAATGCCCTAGTTATCATGCGTAACAATGAGAATTTAAGCTCAGATTTTAGCAAACAAATTGAAAAGTTAAGTGCGTCTTGGGTTAAGAAAGCCAAACTTGCTGAAGAGAATGGCGATAGAAATGAAGCAATGCTTTATTTGCGCGCGGCATGTGACCTTGATGATAACAAGCAAGCCAAACAACTTATCAAACCCTATTGGGTTAATATACGGGCAAAATTACGAGCTGCTTATGTGGCAAAAGACTTTGCCCTAGTAGGGAGCTTGAGCCAGGAGTGTGAGTATATTTTACCGGAAATACAGGGTAGTTTTTTACTTATTGGCCGGGCCTTTTTTCAACTTCAAGATCATGAGAATACGTTAGTGTGGTTTGAAAAAACTGTAGCTGCTAATGCGTTAGATTTTGTAGCCTGGTTGTTTTTGGCGCGGTCAAGCCTTGCCTTGCAAAAATACTCATTGGCCGCAAAGGCTTTTAACAAAGTCCTAGAAACTACACCGAAAGATAATGATGCAAACAAAAAGACAATTGAGACTGCAGAGTCTGGTTTAAAGCGATTGGTGATGCAGACAGTTTCAATTGGTCGTAAAAAAATGAAGGAAGGCGAATTAGAAGATGCGTGGAATTTGATTCAAGTTGCCTTAAGTATTGACGCCGAGGATACAAAAGCTGTGAGCACCAAATTTTCCATACTTAGGCTAACCCGAAAACGACTGGTGAATTTTGAAGAAGATTCAGATATTGATAAGTTGGTTTTAGCAAATCAGCTACTCGCTAAAGACCCAGATGACACGTTTGGGCTAAAGGTGATGGCGCAAGAGCTAACCAAGGAAAAAAATTACCAAGAAGCTCTCCCCGTGTGGAAAAAGTATGCCGAGCTGATTGATGATCCTGAAAATGCATACAATCAAATTGCTAAATGCGAGAAAACAATTCGTCGCCTTAACGCGAGTGTGATGTGATTTTTTTGGATCTTGTGAGATATTTTGAAGTGGAATCGTAAATTGAATAATTTTTTGAGGTCCGCTGGACTTGATGCGGTACAGGCAAAAAAAGAATGCAAGGAAATCCTCGCGTCTGCCGGTGTACCAAAAGAGGCAGTAAAGGGACTTCAGCGGGTGAGGGCTATGCTGGAAATTTTTCCAAATATGCACGATCTGAAACTGACTGAATTAATCTTACTTGAAAAAACAAGACAAAAAAGCAAGATGTTTGAGTCGTGGCTTGATCTGTCAAAAGAGTTTCCTGATTGTTATCTTTCTCAACGCTACTGCGTACGTTGGTTCTTTCGTGAACACAAAGTTAAAGAAGCTATTGCCTATATCGATAGTAAGTTTTCGGGTAATTTTTTGTCTGCTGCTGAAGTGCAGCAATGCGCGCTGTTATACGAAGAAATCAAAGAACACGAGATGTCTGATTCCTTGCTTTCAAAAGGTATGAAGAAGTTTCCCGATAATATCGGTTTGAGAACCATCCTTGCCAGGAACCACGTACAGCGCGGAGATATTGTCAGAGCGTTAGAATGTATGTTGCCCATTAGTGAGGAAAAAGAGCTGCCACCGTCTGCAAAAGCTCTCCAGCATAAATTGTCAGCTTCAATTCAAGTGTTAGACCAAATTGCACCCAGTGACTGGCGCAATCATAAAAATACCAGCATCTTGGCTTACCATATGGCAATCTTGATATTTAAAGATCGAAAACTCAAGACGCAGTTACCTGGGCAACTAGGTTCTACATCTCTCTTTACGGGGTCTTTGGCTGCAGGCGGTGCTGAACGCCAAATGGTTAATACAGCTGTTAATTTGTTAAAACAACAGTCTGCTAATAAAGTAGTTTCAGGAGCAAAACTTGTTGGTCCGTTTGAAATTTTGGTTACAACGCTGGATTCTTCGGCGGGAAAAGATTTTTATCTATCGGTGGCACAGGCTGGTAATGTGACAGTGCGCCAGAGCCAAAATATAACACCTAGTGAACTAGATGAAATTTGCCCTGATAATGAAATGCTTTCTACATTATTGGCGGTCCTGCCACGGATCCCAATGTTTGGAGTTCAGCGGTTAGTTTCTTATTTTCGCGAGGCAAAAACAGAAGTTGCTTATTTATGGCAGGACGGTGCCGTATTGCAGGGTGCGTTGGCTGCTTTAATTGCAGAAGTGCCGAAAATAATAGTAAACATGAGAGGCTTGCCACCAAATTTGCGCCCGCACCTTTTTCGCGAAGAATACTATGGAATGTATCGTGCATTGGCAAAGATACCTGGTGTTCAGTTTGCTTCAAATGGCTATATTACAGCTCTTGCTTATAGTGAGTGGCTGGATATTCCTGTTGACAGGTTTGTAATTGTTCCAAATGGCGTCGCCAAAATGGTTGAAAAAAAATCGGTTGACGATGAGGAGATGTGGCAAGATTTTAACAATAGAACTGCTGATGCCACACATACAGTCGGCAGTGTTTTCAGGTTCGATACAGATAAGCGGCCATTGCTGTGGGTTTTATTTGCTCGTGAATATCTTTTTAAACACCCTGACGCACGGTTTGTACTTGTAGGGGGTGGACGATTGTTGGAGGAAGCAAAAGAACGTGCCCAAAAGTTTGGTATAGATCATAGAGTTTTGTTTGTTGGTGCATCAACAAATGTACCGTTTTGGTTGAAAAAAATAGACGTTTTCTTGCTCCTGTCGCGTTACGAAGGATTGCCCAACGTTTTGATTGAAGCACAAATGATGGGAGTGGCAGTGGTTTCAACGCCCGCTGGAAATGCGAATGAAACATTTTTGGAGGGGGAAACCGGGTTTATTCTTTCAGAATTAGTCAGTCCAACCACTAAGGAAATGTGTGAAAAAGTGCAAGATTTACTTAAGTTGGTTCGGAGTAATAAGGAATTGTCAAAAATTGCGAAAGAATTTGCCAAATCAAAATTCTCGATTCAAAGCATGATTGAAAATACGGTTGCACTTTTGATAAAAACTTGAAGAAAATAACAGATAAAAACACAGTTTTTTTGTTTTAAACTATTCCATATTAACGGTAATTGGAAAGTGTGAGACTTGCTTTGTGGTGTGGTTGTGGGATATAATTAACTACCTATGATTGTTCTTTTGTATATTTACATTCAACCCATTGGGGTTGTGTTTAAATCAAAAATTTTGAACAATATTTTAATTGAAGAGAAATTTTCTTATGTCTAGAGCCTATCAAAAAATCCGAGCGGATTTAAAATTAAGACCGCGTAAGTGGTTGGTGACTGGTGTCGCGGGTTTTATCGGATCTAATATTTTAGAGGCGTTGTTAAACTTGGAGCAGGAAGTTGTTGGGTTGGATAATTTTGCAACAGGCTTCCAGCATAATTTGGATCAGGTGCAGGCTAGTGTGGGTGCTGAGTCTTGGAAAAAATTTAAATTTATCAAAGGTGATATACTCAACTTGAGTGACTGCCGGAAATCTGTTGAAGGCGTGAACTGCGTCCTCCACCAAGCGGCGCTTGGATCTGTTCCGCGGTCCATCGAAGATCCGATCATGACCAATGCCACGAATATTAGTGGGTTTTTGAATATGCTCGTGGCGGCCCGCGATGCAAACGTGGATAGCTTTACCTATGCAGCTTCCAGTTCAACTTATGGCGACCATGAGGCATTGCCAAAAGTTGAGGGTACGATCGGTAATCCACTTTCACCCTACGCTGTTACAAAATATGTCAATGAGTTATATGCTAACGTATTTGCCCGCACTTACGGGTTTAAATGCATCGGTCTGCGTTACTTCAATATTTTTGGTCGGCGTCAAGATCCCAATGGCGCATATGCAGCTGTTGTACCCAAATGGATAAACGCCATATTGTCTAATGAAACTGTGATGATAAATGGTGATGGTGAAACCAGTCGTGATTTTTGCTATGTTGATAATGCTGTCCAAATGAATCTGTTGGCCGCTGTCGCACCAAACAGCGCACGAGACGAAATTTACAATGTTGCTTTTAATGCGCGAACGTCACTGAATGAGTTATTTCTAAGTTTGAAAACAGAATTGAAAAATTTGAACATTAATTATAATGCAGAACCAGTTCATGTCGATTTTCGAAAAGGAGATGTGCGTCACTCACAAGCAGATATTTTCAAGGCACGTGATATGCTCGGCTATAACCCAGATTATGATATAGATAAAGGCTTGCACGAGGTGATGCCTTGGTACCTGAAATCATTTAGTGATAATTCCAACACAACTTTGTAAATACTTGATAAGTATATGTAAATTTTCGTTCAGTACAGGTTTGTCAAACAAAAGGACAAAAAAGAGCATGCCAATAATTGAAATGTCTGGTGATGATGCTGTCGCCACTCGTAAGGAAAACCCCTTTGCAACATGGGGTAATAGAGTTCAGAAAAATCGTGTCGAACCTATTACAAAACCATGGTTTCCCGTTCCTTTTCAAATGGAATCAGGAGAGAGGATTTTTACTGTTGGTTCTTGTTTTGCCCGTCATGTAGAAGTTGCGTTGATAAAACGTGGCTTTAAAATACCGATGCGCGAATTATTCAAACGTGAAGAATTCATGGGGATGGATTCTGGCGTCGTCAATAATTTTGGAACCCCATCGATCTATAATGAATTTGCCTGGGCACTTGGCGTTCAGGAATTTGTACCATCTGATCATATCATTGAAGTGCAAAAAGGTAAATTCGTTGATATGCATGTAATATCATCGATCAGACCTGCGGACTATGAAACCGTAATTAAACGGCGGACCGCGATAACTGAAGCGTATCGCAGCTTTGCAGAATGCAGAGTTATTGTAATCACACTGGGACTTGTTGAGGTGTGGTATGATTCCAAAACAGATTTTTATCTCAATTCCTCACCAAGACCGTCGATGCTTCGCAAAGAGCCAGAAAGGTTCAAATTGCATGTTTTATCTTATGAAGAGGCACACGGATATCTTGAAAAAACGATCAACTTGATCCGCAAATATGGACGGGATGATGTGCAAATTATAGTAACAGTTTCACCTGTTCCTCTTACAATAACACACCGCAAAGATGATGTTATTGTCGCGAACTCTTATTCGAAATCTCTTTTGCGTGTGATTGCTGATACTGTCGTTGCTGAGCACAATAATGTCACCTATTATCCCAGCTATGAATCCATTATGCTGAGCAACCGGCAAAATGCTTGGTTGGATGATTTTGTTCATGTTACTGACGAGATAGTGGCTCTTAACATTAACCGCATGGTCGACGCATTTGTTGGGGCAAAGTGGTCTTTGGATGACCATCGTGATGCTATTTCAGATGGCGGCGAAGTTATGGCTGTTGAACGTGCATCTAAGGTGCGCGAGGGACCGCAAGATGATGCTGCTGCATTTTTTAATGAATTTGCAAAATTTTCAACAACTTCTGTGGAATTTGCATTGGATCACGCTCAGTTTTTAACGTCCATTAAAGATTTTTCGGGGGTTATTTCTGTTCTAAATGATGCACCAGCTGACCCAACTGGTGGTGTTGATTTGCTCAAGGCAAGAACCTTTATTAAACTGGATCAAGCGGAAAAAGCATTTGAAATCACCCAAAAACAGGCTGCGCTTGGCAATAAATCGGCATCGTTTTGGACCCTCTACCTAGATGCTGCTAAAGCAACCAACAATCCAGAAGATGTTATAGAAACTCTTAACCAGTGGACTAAAGTGGTTCCAAAACGTGCAGGCAGGGCTAATGGCTTGGTAGGGCGCTGGTTTCATGACCGTGGCGAATATGATCGCGCGGTGGATTTCTTTAAGGTCGGTATTAATTTTAATGGTGAAGATGCACTGATAAGAATTTATTTCACTGAAACACTGCTGGCAAAAATGGATTTTGAAAATGCCAGAAATGAGTTCCAAAAAATTAAACCTCAGTTGCCTAATGAAGCTATTTTATATGAAAGACTGAAACCGCGAATAAGGCATGAGGAATGATATCGCCATATTCAACTCCAGTTGGAAAAAGCGGCACAGATCAGCAGAGTTCCATAACTTTGTTAATCCAATGGTATGGATCTTTAAGGGCATTAATGGTCCGCGAAGTCCGTGCTAGATTTTCTGGCGATCCACTTGGCTATACATGGGCTTTTGTGACACCATTGGTTTGGATTGCGAGTATTGCTGTAATTTTCAGTCTAGTCGGTCGACTAACACCAATTCATACTGATATAATTAGTTTTTTGATCGCAGGAATGTTACCCTATACGATCTTTCGAACGACTATTTCAGCGACGATGCGCATATCAAAAGCTCAAAAGAATATGAGATATTTCGCCAATATTTCAGCCAATGATATTTTGGTCGCCTCAACATTAATGGAATTGATGAATGCTATCTTGATTTATATCGTGTTGATGGCAGGAAACGAATTGATATTTTCTCACTTTGAAGTGGCGGATCCAGCGATGACTATGTTTGGTTTTACGCTTGCATGGGGGCTTGGTGCAAGTTTTGGCCACATGGCAGTTGCATTTACGCAAATCTCAGAAGCCACTGTACGATTTGTACCGATACTTTTGCGCCCAATGTTCTGGTTGTCGGGAATATTCTTTGTGGCTAACGAGTTACCAGGGGGATTGTTAAATGTGATGCAATACAACCCGCTACTGCAGGCAATAGAAATTATGCGAAGTGCATCTTTTCTGGGGTATTCATCAAGAATTGCAGACCCTCTTATTCCTTTAGCCTGGATTGTTGGCATGAACCTGACGGCTGTTCTTATTAAAACTCTGACCGCTAAAAAACAGTATAATATCTAAAATGATCTCATTTTCCAATGTCAGCAAAGCATATCGGCAAGGAACCTCTTATGAGGTGATCTTGCATAATCAGACATTTGATATCCTAGATGGCCAACATCTAGGGGTGTTGACTGGGCCAGCTGCTGGTAAAACGACATTAATCCGTTTGTTGGCTGGCGTTGAGGAGACTGATGAGGGCAGCTTGATAATCACTGGCACAACCTCATGGCCAATTGGCATGGCTGCTGGATTTCACCCTGAACTAACTGGCGAAGAAAATGTTCGCATGCTTGTTAGTTTGTACAATCTGGTAGACAAAGAGATAACTTGTTTCTGTCACGAATTTTCTGAGTTGGGTGAGAGTTTCTTTCAACCAATTAAAACATATTCTTCAGGAATGCGAGCCGCTTTGGGGTTTGCATTGAGTATGTCGCTGGATTTTGATATTTACATTGCTGATGAGAATGTGGGTGTTGGGAATGAAGAGTTTCGGGCAAAATGTGAAGTGATGCTGGAGGCGCGTATTGCCAACAAGACATTTGTTTTTGCTTCGCGAAATCAGCGAGCGCTTGAAAGGTTGTGTGATTCAGTAGCTGTTCTCTATCATGGGCAGATCATAATGTGTAAAGATTTTAACGAAGCAGCTTTTATGTTGGAAGGTGGGAATTAATGGTCAACCCAAAGAAAGATTTTTCTGGTTCACTAAAAAAGGTTTCTAATCCCCGGCCTATTCAAAAGCGTATTAAAGGTGACCAATCAGAAAAAGCAAATCCAACTGACGATAAAAACAGGATAGCTAATTGGCGAGAAGAAAGGGAAAAGCAGGGGCAGAAAGAGCGTCAAATGCGCTTGGACGCGGCACACCTCGAGCGAGAAGAAAGGCTAAAGCAAGCAGAAATTGAACGCCAAAAAAGAATTGAAGAAGCCGATAAAGATAGAATAAAACGATCTGAGCAGGCAAAACTTGAAGCACAGCAACGTATTGCTGAACAACAAGAGGCTTTGCGTCTTAAAGCGGCTGAGAAGTTACCAGATGCAGAGTCTTTAAAAATAGCAAAGCGGAAGCTCATTCGTAACCGAAAAACCGCGCAAATGCGCTCAACGGTCACATTCTTCTTTTTCGTTATTTTTCCGACGCTAGCGACTGCAATATATTTGTTTCTTATTGCAACCCCATTATATTCTTCAGAGGCCGTTTTTTCAATTCACACCGCTAAAAAAGCTGACACCTCTGGCTTGTCTGGTATTCTGGGTAGCAGCGGTTTTTCAGATTCTCTACGAGATTCTTTCTTGGCAAGAGAGTTTATTTTATCTCCCGTGATGATGAAATATATGGAAAAAACCGAACAAATGCAGACTCATTTTATGAGCAACAAACTTGACTGGCTTTCACGTTCACATTTGAATAAAATGTTTGGGATGGACAGCTTTTTCAACTACAAGCGGCGGGTTAATGTCAGTATTGATATTCAGGAAGGCATTTTACGATTGTTTGTATTGGCTCGAACGCCTCAAGATTCGGTCCGGTTTTCGAATTCGCTATTGAAAAGGACGGAGAAACAAATGAACTTACTGTCAAAACAAATTAATGATGATCAAGTAAATCTTATGTTTCAGGAAATGCAGAAAGCTGAACAAAGTTTGCAATCAACCCGCCAATCGATTATTGACTTGCAAATCAAATTCGGGGAGCTCAACCCTCGCGAAACCGTTTTGGCGGTATACAAAAGTATCCAGGCACTGGAAGATCGCATTAAGGAAACAGAACGTGTCCGCGATGTTCAACTTGGTTCAAATGTCAGGAATAGTCCGATCACTACTCGGATTGGAGCTGAACTTAAGGTTTTAACAGATCAGTTGATTGAACAAAAAAACAGATTGGTTGGAGAGAACGATGAAAAATCACTAAATAGCATTTTAGCAAAGTTTGAATATGCAAGTATTACAAAAGATATCGCCCAAAAACGCTGGGAACTGGCTTTGAAATCACTTGAAAACTCTCGCCAAGACGCATTGTTACAGCGTCGTTATCTCACTGTAATCGTCCCTGCGTTAGAAACCCAATTTCCAGACAATGCCAGCAAGGTCCGATTATTGGTGTTCGTTCTGTTTGGGTTGCTGATGCTTAATCTTGTGTTCTCGGTATTTACCACTGCAGTACGAATGCGTACTCGATGAAAATTTTTGTTTTTGAACAGATGATATGATGGAAGCAGAAAGTATGGAAGAACAAAGAGCGCTGGCAAAAAAGTCTTTCGATGGCGAAAAATGGGAAATTGCTGCCGAACATTTTGTTGAGTTATATGACGCAGGTTGCATCACTCCCGAAGAAATCATTATGTTCGGAGTTTCTGTTTCAAACTGCGGGGAACTGGACATTGCTACCCACCTTTTGACCAAGGAAACTTTACGAGTTGCAACGAATGTCGGACTAGTGCGGACTCTAGTGGTCGCCAAGGCGATGAAAAAGAAAGATTTTAGCACAGCTGAAACTATGTTGCGTATCTTGGTGGATGCCTACCCTGACGATGTCAAAAATATGGCTTCTCTGGCAAGTGTGTTGATTCGAGATGGTCGCAGAAAAGAAGCTGCTCAGGTTCTTGAGCGTGCTTGTGCTTGTGACCCTGACAATACGTTAGTTAAAAATCAACTCTTACTTTCTTACCTACAAAACAATAACCTCACAAATGCCTGCAAGTTGGCTGAAGATGGCGAAGGATTGTGGATAAAAGATATTCGGTTTGCTCAACTTAGTTTAATGGCGTTGAACCGTAATGGATTAACCGAGAAGGCCGAAAGAGCAGCAGAAGTAATTGCTGCGGCTGAAAATGCGTCAGTTGAAGCGGTAACTTTAGCTGCGCAACACTTTCTGGACATGAAAAAATATGATCTGGCGTCAAACCTCTGCGAAAAATCTATTTCTGGTGGCAAAGATGGTACTAGATTGCGCTTCCTAGCCGCTTCTGCGCTGGCAAACTCTCAAGAGCAGCGAAAGAAAGCTATGAGCCATTTGCAACGAGCTATTTCAATTGATGATGCAGACCTCAAGAGTCATTTGCTGATGGCTGATTTACTGATGAAAGATGGCGCACCAAGGTCAGCGGCAAAACATTTTAAAATTGCCAGCAAACTGGCTCCTGATTCAATCCATGCCCGGGTCGGTTTAGGCCAAGCTCTAAAGTTTTCACGCAAATTTCAAGAAGCTGCAACGGTTTTTTGTGAAGTTTCTGAAATGACTGGTGGTAGTGCAGATAGTTGGCAACGTTTAACGATTTCAACTTTGTCACAGGCGGGTTTAGAGCAGGAAGCCCGTGAGATGTACAGGAAATATAAAAATACCAAAAGGTCAAAACTTCCGAACTCAATTCAACAGGGCCTCCGCTTTCTCAATTCTCGCCTGGATAATATTAAAATTCCCCAAGCACGTCTGGATTGGGCTTATGAGATTTATGAACGCCAAATTGGAGCATCTGAGCTGTTGAACAGGAAAGATTGGGAAAAAAAGGTGAAATGGGGTTTTGGGGCAGACAAGTTGATTGCTGACTGGCTTGAAGTAAAGTCTGAGCATCGCGATGATGTTGCTGAAATTTTTCATAACCTTGATAAAGCAGGGGTAATTCTCAATGACTTAATGAAGAAGGGAAACGGGTTACTTATTGCATCAGCACACGTAGGCCCACTTTATGCAGGACCGCTGGCTTTACATAAACTTGGTATCCGAAACAAGTGGTTGGCCTCGACACCACAAATAGCTTCACCTATCTATGATGAAACATTGATTTCAACGAGCGATCAAACAGAAATTGAAGTTGTTGGAAAAGTTTACAAGGCTTTGTCAGACCAGTATGCTGTTACTATTGCAGTAGATGGCGCGCTTAATCCAGCGGCTCCAACTATAGAATTTGAAGGAAAAACGATAACTTATTCCGATTTTGTTCCAAGAACCTCCCATCGCCTCGGCGTGCCCACAGTTTTTGCAGCGCCTATCTGGAATGGCAACAAGATCGAGTTTTATCTGAAAAGTTTACCAGGCCCAGATCACAACGAAAGTGTAGAAAGTTTCGTGAGCCGTTGGGAAGATGAATTTTTTGACATTATTCGCGGTTTCTTTTTACTCGGCCCTGAGAGTTTACGGCTGAGTGGTGGTCTCTGGCGTAATGTTAAGTAAGACTGAATTCTAAGTCGTTCCTAAGTGTCAAATTGGGGGTATGTGTTGCAGTTGGGTTTGCCTTGATAAAGTGGACATCCATGTGTAAATTGAGGTTTTTACACCTGTAGGAATTTTCCTAGTTGTATGAATAAATTTCTTGATACACGTTCTGTTTTTGATGACATCAAGAGCCAGATCTATGGGAAGAGGGGATGTCGGAGCGCAATTACTGTCTCCATTTGCAGCGGTTTGAATAGCCCCTAGTTTGCCAGAGGCTCCTATTTCATAGTAAAAGGAGCTATTATGAGCAAAACAAGAAATAAATTTTCACTTGAGGTTCGCGCACGAGCTGTTCGGATGGTGTTAGAGAATGAGATTGATGATCGCTCTCGCTGGTCGGCAATCACATCTATTTCAAACAAGATTGGATATGCCTGACCTGAGCCCCGTTTGGCCCCTCGTTTGAAAGTAGAGTCCATCAACCAAGGAGATGGATGAAAATAAAAAAGTCCCGATTTACTGAAGAACAGATTATTGCGATTTTAGCTGAGTAGGAGCGTGGTATGGCGACGGGCGAGATTTGCCGTCGTCATGGCGTCAGTTCTGCACCGTTTTACAAGTGGAAAGCCAAGTATGGTGGGCTTGATGTATCGGATACGCGCAAACTCAAAATGCTTGAGAGCGAGAACGCACGGCTCAAGAAACTGCTGGCTGACAGCATGCTTGATAATTCGATCCTGAAAGACCCGCTGGGAAAGAACTAACGACGTCCCAGCTGCGCAAGGCCGCTGCACTGAAAGTCCTGTCAAACTATGAGGTCTCTCAGCGGCGTGCCTGCAGGTTGGTCAGCGTCGATCCCAAAACGATCAGGCGGAAAGTTGAACCAGACAATCCCTGGATCAGGGAACGTATGTAAGCAATTGCAAATGAACGCCGCCAGTTTGGTTATCGCCGAATTGGCTTGATGCTGGAACGCGAGGGTATTTTTATGAACCACAAGAAGTTGAGACGCCTGTACACTCAGGAAGGATTGGCCGTGAAACACCGTAAAGGCCGCAAACGTGCTGTTGGAACACGGGTACCGCTGGAGGTTCCCAGGCGTCCTGGAGAACGATGGTCACTGGATTTTGTCTCTGATGTGTTTGGAATTGGCCGCCGGTTCCAGATGCTCAACGTCATTGATGATTGCACGCGTGAATGTCTGGCTTTGATTGTTGATACGTCACTATCAGGTGCTCATGTGGCTCGCGAGCTTGATGCCTTGATCCGATTGTATAGCAAACCCAAAACCATCGTGTCGGACAATAGCACCGAGTTTACCAGTCAAGCTATTCTTGAATGGCAGAACAACACGAGGGTGAACTGGCATTACATTGCGCCTGGAAAGCCAACTCAGAATGCATTCGTGGAAAGCTTCAACGGTCGCCTGCGTGACAAATGTCTTAATGAGGAAATTTTTAACACGCTGGAAGACGCCTGAAACAAGTTAGCGATATGGCGTTATGACTACAACAATGTCAAACCACACTCTGCCCATAAAGGACTTCCCCCAGCCACCGCCCGCCGCTCGCTCATGCTCGTGGGGCGGCCCCACTCACAGCGGGCTTCCATCGAGCAAATAAATGTAATATCAACCAAAGGACTCTACTTATGAATGAGGGCGTCAAGGGGCGCAGGTCACCCGCTCCAAAGTGCTCAATCTCGACTGAAATGCCAAGTGCTTGCACGTCTTTGTGTTAAGGTTGGAGAGACTTGGATTAACATCCTCCTCACTCTTCTCGGGAACGGTGCTAAGTGTGATCTTCCAATAGGTTGTTCATTCGATCCTTGCTATGCTGATTGGAATTACCAAACCACAATCACCAAATGGAGGACCGAATGAACATTCATAACAATGTCCGATATGGTTTTACACGGCAAACTGGGCCTCGACGGCCATCGCGGCCCAGCCAACCCAATATACACGATCAGGTCAAAACCAACATACAAAGTCAAAGTACTAGTGTCGCCCAACAGTGGTCTGGTGCAGGATTGCGCCATGACTTTCTAAGCTTGCCCTGTGCGTGTCTTTAATACGTGCGGGGCTTGGTCTCTGTCTTTTAGATGAGAGGAAGGTTAGAAAGTCATGGCGTGAGCCTGACCACTGTTGTGGCGTATGAGTGGGCATAGTACGACATGTTGGGGATTGGTAAAAGGGATACAAGTACCCTTAGCGTATCCCCTTAGCACAGACCATACAGCACAAGAAAAAGGAGGCCGTAAAGCCTCCTGTATAACAAAGTAAAAAGGGTGTGACGCTAATCACACCCCCTCCCGTTAGGGAGTACCTGCGAGCTTATTACGTTTTGCAATCAGCATAATAATAAAGTCATCAATTTCATCTTCAAGCCAACCAACACGGTTAGGCGAGATTTGAATACGCTTTGGAAATTCACCCCTCGCTTCACGGCGTGCTATTTCAGCAAAGGAAATTGAAACCCTATCTCGTACTTGTGCTCTCGTTAATATTCTCATCACGTGTCTCCTTTTGAGGGAGTACCACGTGATACTCAGGTTTGGTTATTGCCTAAGCACAGTGAGCGTATGTGATCTTCGTATTGGGCGCAAGCTGCGCGCATTTCGTCCTAGTACGAGTAGCGATTATAAATACCAGCGACACCACCAAATGAACCAGAGACATGGTTTAACAGTTTTTCGACAACGTGGATGGGTGTTCCCAATTGGGCATGTGTAGAAGCAAAGGTGCGCCGCAAGTCGTGAATTGTATAGTGTTCAATTTCTAGGTCTTTATCAAAGAGCTTTTTGGACTTCGACCAACTATTAAAACCTGTACCCGTTCTTCCGCTAAATAACATGTCACTAGATTGCGGTATGGTATCGAGAATTGTACGTGTGAGTTCACCTATTGGGAACGTTAGCTCGCGCTTGTTCTTTGCAACTTCACGGGGAATGGTAATTGTGTTTTCGGTGACGTGTTTCCACCTTATCTTTGCTACTTCACCTCTCCGTTGCCCTGTTAGTATGCACAGTGCAATGATTTGATAAAACGGCTTTTGCTGCGAGAGTGCATGGTTGAATACAACAATCAACTCATCATCCGTAAGTATTCTCGTACACGGTGTGTATGAAGTAAAACCCTTTAGCCCTGCAATGGGATTAAAATTGATCCACCCATTCGTCACACACCAATTGAGGAAAACACTTATGGCGGTTGCCGCATGTGCCTGTGCTGAGGGCTTGTCCTGTAGTGTGCGGAAATATGCCATAAGTGACTGACGTGACATATCACGGACACGTCCACTAGGAAGGTGTGCTTTCAACAAACGTGTGTACTCTTTGACAGTACCAGCTCTGTTTTTGACTTTGCAGTGAGAAAGAAAAGCCTTCCGCGCTTCTGAGACAGTGATAATGGACATATCTGGGAATAGCAGCTAAGAACGTTTTAGCTTCCTCACGGGCTGATTTTAATGTCTTATCGGGGTATTTGCCTAACGTCTTCAACTGTCGAGCCTTGCCATACATGACAACAAACGACTTTCTACCTGTCTGCGAAACACGAACACCGAAACCTGACAAAGCATCATCGAAATAAGTTTTCTGCCCCTTCAACGGGATTGCCAAATTCCTTACTGTAATATCAGTTAAATGCATTCTAGTCTCTTTTTAGTCGCATAAATTACTTAAATAACAGTGATTTAAATGAATAGTAATGAGAACTAAATAAAGCAAGAATAGCCGAAATTCAAGGAAAAATAGTCGTTATGAGAGTGTATGAATAACCCGTATTACAGATTAGGAATCTGGTGCTCTATCCGACTGAGCTACGGGACCATCCAGCACTGCGCAAATATCTTTAAACTAACCAGCACGCACAAAAAAGGCTCTTGTCAAAAGTTTTAACAAGAGCCTTAAACCTATTAGAGCGTTTCATGTTTTGTTTGAATCACAAACAGGGCATGAAACGCCGTAGTTTCAATCACTTAAATAGGTCGTTCTAGGTCAATGAAGACATGAATGACTCTAGAAGCAGTTCTAATATTATGCTGCTGCTTCTGTTGATTTATCATCGTCTTTGTCTTCTTTAGGTATGCGGTACTTAGAGCCACGCATAACAATTTCCATCTCTTCAATGGCTTGTTTGTCATCATACTTTTTGACAACAGCCACTTCACGAGACATCCGATCAAGAGCCAACTCATATAATTGACGTTCTGAATAGGACTGTTCAGGCTGAGCTTCTGTGCGGAAAAGATCACGCACAACTTCAGACACAAGGATTAAATCACCCGAATTGATTTTCGCTTCATATTCTTGCGCACGTCTAGACCACATGGTCCGCTTAATCCGAGGACGCCCTTCAAGCACTTTCAAGCACGCGGCTTTGCTCAGTTGATGTCTTAACATGCCCCTGTAGCTGAGAAAGCAAATCTTTACGGTCGCTTTTCATCTGATCAAGCAAACCATCACGAACCCTTTTATCGATCTTTAGTGACATTACTTGTTCTTGTAGTTTCTTCAACTCATCTAATTGTACTGTTTCCCCAACTGGTGCGACAGGTTCCGACTTATCGTGACTGGTCGCGACATGACAGGACATATCGCGACAACTGTCGGACTAACAAATTCCTGCTTTTCTCGAAGCTGAACAACACGTTCTGGTAGATCGACGTAGGGTCATTATCATATTCGCGACCCAACCATCCAGGTATTTGGGTGGGAGACCATTCCAATGCAAGCTTTTCGGCAACATGATCACGTAAAGTATGGTGTTGTGAAAGCAGGCAAAATTTAAATCTGAGTATTTGTGTGAGTGCGCGCAGTTCAGCTTGAACAGCACGATAGGCAGCTCTTCCACTTTTGGGCATTTCATATCCTTCATTGCAAACATCTAAACATCAGATATTGCAATGAAGGAGTGAATTCACCGTTGCCTTTTTTAAAATATTCCTCTCCTCACGCCTTACACAGGAAGCGGTTTTCTTTTCTGAGATCTGAAATTTCACGCTCTAGGTCAGATTAAGCTGAAGGTTTCTCTGGGTTTTTACGGTCTGGTTGTATCCACTTGCACAGCGCTGAAAACCCAACATTTATATCGCTAGCTAGCTGCTTTCGTATCGGCCCACTTGTCAACGCTATCCGAACTGCTTCCTGCCTAAATTCTTCTGTACGTTTCGTTCCCGCTTTCGGTGGTTTTAAAAAAATCACCTGTCACACAACGCATAGTCGTTCTCCTTTTGCGTATAATACGCGGTTAAAAGAGCAGCATAAAGCCGTGACAGGTCCAATCTTCTTTTCGGCCTTCACAAAATACGAATTTCAAATTTGTTGTTTGAAAGACAAAAGAAAGTCGCTCAGTTTCTGGAATGACAATGATGCAAGTTCTTCGACGCGCCAATATCACAGCTGTTGCTAAAATTCTAAATGCAAATGTTGCCACCCGTAACTCAAAAGACTTTACTAGTCATATAGTTCAATTAAATTACGGTTATTCCCTGCTAGTTAGGATTGCTTCTTTGACCGAACAATTATAAAAAACATAATTACTTTCTCTAGAGTTTTAGTAAACCGTCACCGTGACACCGTAACCCGCAAAATTGAGGGCGAATGCGCAGGATATCAGATGTTCTTTGAGTATAAAACTGGTAGTGTGCCATGATTTTAAGCCATAAACACAGGTTCTTGTTTATCAAGGGGCGCAAGGTGGGAGGCACCAGCATTGAAATGCTGCTGGCCCCTTATTGCGGTAATTTGGATATTGTTACACCAATCAGCCCAGCTGATGAAATTCAACGTCTTCTTGCAGGCGGTATACCTCGAAATTACTGTCCTGACCCAGCGATTGAAGCACGGTATTTGCAATTGGTTCGAGACATGAAGTTTGAAGAAGCGCGCGCAATGCGGGTGCACTCTGATAAGGTGTACCCGTTTTTCAACCATATGTCTGTTACCACGACTGAAAAGCTAGCTAATTTCGAACCCAGTGAATTCACGTTGGTATATGCTGTGCGAAACCCCTACGCGAAGATCATATCGTTAGCTAATATGAATCTGTCATTTTCGAATTATAGCGGCGCACCGATGATCAACAGCGCAGCAGATATTCGCAGGTCGATCCAGAATTTGTTTGATGCTGACCAATTGTTGTTGGTTCGCAATATAAACCTTTATCGAACCAAAAGAACTTATAAATACCAGGTAATAATACGGCAGGAACGTCTGGCTAGTGATCTGCGTTATTTGCTGGACCATTTAGGCTTGAGTCACGCTGGCATCAAAATTCCTCATGCAAAACAGGGATCAATCCGTAAGGAATATGCAACAGAAAGAATGTTTACGCGAGAACAACTGGATATCGTGAACCGAGTTTTTGCCGATGAATTCAGCGAAAATGGGTATGAAATGCTCTAGTGGTTTGGCGAGTTTTCTATTTTGGGTTTGCTGAATTATGGCTTCCTGCTATGTCGAGCTGCCGTTGTTTTTTGGATAAACCAATGAGTCTTGCTACTCGTTTGATGCGTTTGGTTTGTTGGACTTGCATAAAAGCGAACGGGTTATATAAAAACCTATTCAACCTATTAAAATGTAGGCCAGACATTTTTGATTGCATTGAATTTTTCTATAACTCATAACACAAACATGGTAACGGTGCAGTGCCGTTGCAAACGATTGTGAAAAACAGTAATTGTGGAAATTGCATGCTATC
>Ga0256834_1000501_pt1 | contig 28060 bp, 20 predicted proteins | sample 4281140metaG_FD_190536 | JGI IMG/M metagenome (GOLD analysis project Ga0256834, IMG submission 190536) | Hydrothermal vent microbial communities from East Pacific Rise, Pacific Ocean - 4281-140 | ecosystem: Environmental > Aquatic > Marine > Hydrothermal vents | place: Pacific Ocean: East...
AAACGGCCGAAATTTTCCTTATCTGCAAAACTAGGATGCGCTCCACAAACTACCCCTTTTGAATGCGCAAGCCTTAGAGTATTTCGTATTGTTTTTTCATCACCAGCATGCCCTCCACAAGCGATTGATGCACTGGAAATAATATCGAGCAATTGCTCATCATTGCCTGCTCCTTCCCCAATATCTGCATTAAGGTCTATTGTTCTCACTATTTAACCGCCTTTGACTTAAAAAATATTTTACTATTTGGTCGCATTTGTGCAAATCTATCAATATCTGAACTGATTATTGTGCCAATTCGAGGATAGCCGCCACTGGGTTGATGGTCTCGCATTAAAACAGTGGCCACACCATCACCCAATATTTGAATATCACCACACACAACTGGCTCAGAAACTAGAGAGAGTATTTTTTCACCTTCAAATATTTTATTTTTATCAATCAAGCGAACACCCATTCTGTTTAATTGCGAGCTAATAAAAAAGGGTTTTGAAATCAAATCATCTCGTATTTGTTGCGAAAATAAATTAGCATGAACTCCCCAAATAATATGAAATATATTATTTTGATTATCAAACTGGGTGGAAGATAAATTGCTTTTTATTTTGTTTTTTATACTCGCTGAAAGCAAATTAATTTCATCACCAACTTTAAGCGCATTTCCACCAAATCCGCCCAAAGAAACAATTGTATTTGTAGCTCTACTTCCAAGAATTGGCTTCACATCTAATTCACCATCAAAGCGTATATACCCATAATTCCCCCATGAATTTGGTTTAATAATAATCTCATCATCATGAGCCAGTTTATAAACTCTTCTCCAATTTTTTTCTTTTTGATTGATAAAAAGAGAAAAATCTCCACCCGTAAATGCCACCCTTTTCCCTTCACCATAATAAATAAAATCCATACCCGCTTGAGTAAATTCAACTGCACTGGTGGCATTTGTATTTAGTAAATCTGCACCAAGGAAATAGGCATTTTTATCCATGGGGCCAGAGGCACTAACTCCATATTTTAAATAACCAAAACGCCCCTCATCTTGAATGGTACTAAGTGGCGATGCTCGAGTGATGACAAACTTCATATTTTCACTCTTTGAAACGAAATATAATCACCTAAATTAACTTTAGTAGGGGGCTGCATCGATACATCAAAGTTATTAAAATCACAATGACCAATCACATGCCAGCCAGTTGGCATTGCCGTTGAAGTAATTGCGCTCTGCCCTGCCGCAAAAATAACTGCGCCAGAGGGGACGAGATTTCTAATTTTATTTCGTCGGGGAATATGCAGGTCTTTGGCGTGAATTCCGCAATAAATAAACCCAGGAGCAAACCCCGTGCTTAACACTCGCAATGGTTTCTCACTATGACGAATAATAAACTCTTCAACACTAAGAGAAAGCATTTGCGATACTTGTTTTAAATCCTCACCATCATATTTTAATTCAATTTTATGATGAATGCTATTGCCTTCTTCATCATTTTTACTCTGAAAGAGAGTTAGTCGAATAATAGAACTAAGTTCAAAAAAGCTGATTTTTCTATTATCATATTTTACCAGCACAGAAACTAAGGAAGCTGCAATTTCTTTGATTGCAACATGTTTTAATAAAGATATATCTTTGGCAAAATTTATTGCTTTTATATTTGCCTCTTCAACAATATTATGTGCAAAGCGCACAAGTATAGCTTCATCACCAAGTGGAATAATTTGAGTGCCTTCATTCATATCTAATATTTGCATAATCAAGAATAATGACAAAGCAATAAATATATAAAAATAAAATACTCTTTGCCAAAATGACTTATCTAATCTAATGAAGAAATATAGCATGCAATAATGTATTGTTATGAATACGTTCTCAGGGCGGGGTGCAATTCCCCACCGGCGGTAAGAGGATTTAGTCCTTAAAGCCCGCGAGCGCCAAAATTAGTTATTTAGACAAATATGTTTAAAGACAAGTTTTGGGTCAGCAGATTTGGTGCAATTCCAAAGCCGACGGTCATAGTCCGGATGGTAGAGAATGGAAGAAATGTTATGAATTAGCAACTGCAATATTGCAGATGTGCTTTTCGTTTTATTAATTCCTAACCCTGAGGCCGATTTGGTTTAAATGGAAGGAATTAAAATGAACCAGACGACCTCAAAAAAACAATTTATATCTTCATCATTACTAGGTGCAATTTTTATGGTTTTGGCAGCTCTTGCTTTTGCCTTTGTAAATTCAGCTAATGATTTCTCTCAGCAAAAAAATGGAGTTAGCCCATCAGCTGTTGCATTTTTTCAATATTTATTTGCCCTGCTTTTTGCTCTTCCATGGATATGGAAAGAGGGTCGCAAGGCACTAGCAACAAACAATCTTCACTGGCACATTTTGCGCGTAGTACTTTCGGCTATTGGTGTTCAGGCTTTTGTTGCTTCTTTTGCCGTAATGCCCTTCCCTCAAATTATTGCCCTCGTAATGATTTCCCCATTTTTTGTGGTTTTAGGAGCAGGTATTTTTCTAAAAGAAAAAATTACAATTTCTCGCATTTTAGCAACTATAGTGGCTTTTGCTGGAGCTTTAGTAATTTTAGAACCATGGGCAAATGATTTTACCATAAAAGCATTGCTGCCAATTTTAGCTGCATTTGTTTGGGCTGGAGCTTCCTTGATAACAAAATATCTCACCAGAGATGAAAAACCGGCAACCATTACAATATATTTATTGCTATTTTTAACTCCGCTAAATCTAATATTTTATGCCAACTCAGGTTTTGCTATTCCGCAAGTTTCAGCCTTTGGTTTATTAATTGCACTTGGTGTTTTTACCGCAATGGCGCAATATTTTATGACAAAAGCATACTCGCTAGCAGACGCTGTATATTTACAGCCATTTGATGACTTAAAATTACCCATAAACACCTTGGTATATTTACTAGTTTTTGGATATTCATTAAGCAATAGTTTTTGGCCAGGCGCAGCTTTGATTGTTGGTGCATCGCTTTATATTGCTTTGATTGAGAATAGAAAAAAATAAAATTTTAGCGTCCGGAAATACTTCGGACGCTAAGATGCTCACTGAGTGGTTGGAACTTCTCTCGCTCTAAATTCAAATAATGACCTAAACATTCCGGGAGCAAGAATAGAAACTGGATTTATAACAAAAGTAGGGTCATCTAGTTTACCTCGTATGGCAAAGGTAACGCCAATAAGCCCCTCACCTTCGCGCCCACCAAGAATCACTCCAAACAGTGGTATTTTTTGAAAGATTGAATTAAGCCCAAACAGCGGAATATATGTTCCTGTGAGGTCATATTCATTGGCATTTGTATGAATAAACCCACGAAGAGTGCCGCCAACTTCACCACCATCTAAGACGCCATCAATAATCTCAATATTCTCTTTTGTGCGAATAAATTTAGCCTTACCATATTTAAAATTTATTCGGTTTTCATTTGCAATAAGTGAACGTGAATCTTTGTCTGCCCCTATAATATCAGCAATCTTGCTTTCATCTACTAAAGAAAAATTAGCAATATTTAATTCCCCAACACCTCTAGCAGTAGTTGAATTTGTAGTGAGTGCCAAAATGCCTTTCCCCCCTAATAGGCGAGAATAAATATTTAAAAATCGAAGTAATGTCCCCCCATCATCAAAAGCCACCGATAGCGTTCTGCCGCCATCTATTGGGTTGGTCACAATTGAAACCCCATTTCCTAAAGAAAACTGAGCCTGTAAAGAAACATTGCGTAGGTCTGACCCTTTTAAATCCATATCCAAGTTAAAATTATGTGCAACAACACCATAAAAACCAATTGCCTGTTTTAGATCAATATCAACTAATAATCTACTTTCATATTGGGAAGATTTAACACCGCCTGTTGATGGCTCACCAACAGCAAATGAGCGTTTTAACATGGGCTTTAAGTCCATTCTATCACCAAAGATTTTAAACTCTAAGCCGCCATCAACAGGCTGTGCAATAAGTGAGGCATTGTCGTTTGGGTTAAGCCCAAAGGTTGAAAAATTTGCAGACTTAAATCCAATTTTTTCATCAAATTGCATATTTCCTTTTATACTCACATCTTCAAAAGCAAGATTAATTTCAGAAATATCAGTCTCACCATTCTTTTGCGAAATGATGGCTTGCAGTTGACCATCAATATTCTTTTCTTTTTTTATCCCAATATCGATAATATTAATTGCTAAATCTTTTAAATCAGCAGTAATTTGCAGCCTTTGCTCAGGTAGTATTTGTGCAAAAAATTGCGCACTGCCTTCTAAGAAGTCGCTACTTTCAAACCCAAGGCTTTTCATCTCTTCTACGTTAAGAATTGTTGAGATGATGATTTTTTGCTCTTTGTCAATTGCCCCCTCAAGCCTAATATCTGCATCAAAACCAGCTATTTGGGCAGCTCCATTAAAATTATACCCCAATTGAGTCATAGCAAAACTTAAATTCCCATTCTCAAAACTATACCCACCAATATCTTGCTTGCTATATAATTCACTAACAATTCCGTTAGCGGCATAATCTATTTTGTCCATTTCCTCATCTTCACGCAAAACAAAGGTAGAAAGCAAACTTGCTTTAACTTTTCCGTTCAAACTATGGGGGTCTATTGCAAGGTTTGCTTTTTCTAATTCATCTGGCATTATCACCTCACCCAGAGAAATTATCGCAGGTAAATCCCCTAAAATATCACCTGAAAGTTCAAAAACACTAGAGTTATGAACTTCCCCATCAATAATAATAGAGCTATTGCTAAACGACACTGGCCCCTCTTTTGTATCAAGAGTAGCTCCTTGCAAACTGGCAGTGGTAACATAGTCACGAACTTTAATATTGACCAATCCTTCAGCTTCTAAAATATCAAGATTTTTCCACGGAATAAAATGAATATTTTCGCCAACGAGATCAATCTTTACAGATCCATCAGGAATTCTCATTTCACTATCATCTTGCGGTAATGTTCCAGGCGCAAAATCTAAGAACATTTTCAAATCTTTGACTTCTCCATGTTTTACATTTTCAACAAACCACTCACGCCCAGAAGTAGCAATGAAATAAGGCCAAAGTCTTTTTAAATCATCGCTAGAAACGCCAGAACCACCAATCTCAATATCAAGGCCAATGCCTTTGCGTAAAAAATCAGCCCTACCTTTTGCAAAAAGCATGGCTTCGTTTTTTTTGACTATTAACTCATCAATTCCCAACGCTCCATATAAAGAGGCCATCCAGCCAGAAAAGCTAATGCTATCAAATGCTGAAATTGGGGCATCAAGATCGCTTGGGTGGAGGAAAACATCCCTTGCATTAACTGACATGCTTAAGGTAGGTCCAAATGTTTTATCTAAACCCAAATAAAACTCACCACCAACTATACCAAAACTGTTTCCTGCTTTAACACTTGTGTCTTGGACAATTAATTTCGCCTCTTTTGGAAACCATGAAACCTTAAAATCTTTAACTAACAAGGGGAATAAATCATGCCTTATTCTCAATTGCGAGCTAGAGGGTTCAACATGAAACACTCCGTCATTAATTAGATTGTTTTGCTTATCAAAATTGACGATAAGACTGATACTTCCAGATCCTTTTACAGCTATAAGTGAATTTGGATCGTCTAAAAATGATAGTATACTAGCAAAGTCTATATTTTGTATATCAGCTATTAAAACACTATTATTGCCTTGTTCAGCTTTTCGTTTAAAACTTCCAAAAATATCTCTCCCAGCAATTTTTGTAGAAAAAACTCCCTCTACGAGGTCATCAACTTTATTATAATTCACCTCAAAGTTAATATTCGAAAGCTCACGAAAAAGACCATAAACAGAATCATGCATGGTGATTGCACCATCTTTGATTGTTAAGTTAGAAATTTTTTCTAACTTTGAAAGATTAGCAAACTCAGCTAAACCCTGCTCAATAGCCATGAAATTAGCACTTATTAGATCATTATCAGATCTAAGGGTAATTTCGCTATTTGTTGATAAATCTTTATTAGAGCTTAAGCCAGTTGAGCTAATATCAACTAAGGGAAATGATTTCTCTCCCTCCATAACCCAAACAACAGCATTTTTCCCGTCATTATCTTGCACAAACTCAAAGTCAGAAAGACGAGGTCCATGCAAATCTTGAATGATCTTTATTTGAGGTTTAATAAGAGTCAACCTGACGCTAGGATTGCCAAATAATGCCTTAACTGGTGAAAACCCTAAATGAATAGCCTCCATTTCAATTTTGGCACTGTTTTTTACATCTTCCAAAACTACAGGAGAAAATTGAACAACTGGCCATATTGCATTTTCAAGAGCTAATGATGGTTTTCCTAATTCTGCATTAAAACCATTTGGCAAAACATCTATGGCAACTTGATTTAATTGATCTTTATATCTTTCAAGTGAAATGGGCGAAAATAATAATTTTATATATATAGCTAGTAATAATAATAAGAAAATTCCAACCGTAATCAAAAACCCCAAAAAGAACCCTTTTAGTGATAAAAATCCTTTCTTTTTAGCCTGTGTTTGCATGCCCATATTCAATTTATAAAATTCCAAAAAATTATTGAGGTTGTAATTAGAGCAATGTATCAGAATTGCGGCAAATTTTCTTCATCTTTATAAAAAAATATACATATTTTCCCTAGCTTTTTCGTTTGTTAACCATAATGGGTGATAATATTTTCATATTAGTTCTGTTTTGGAGAGTAATTTAGTGCAACACAGTGTTCGACAATTTTCATTTGGCAACAAATCGCCCAATCATAATGCTTATGTTCAAAATAAGAGAATGATAAAACCAAGCCTTTTTTATTTTATGTTTATCGCTTTGTTAGCGACCAATGTTATTACATTAATTGGCTTTTTTATGAGCGCAGATATAGATTCAATACTTAACAAACGTAGCAATGCAATTAATATCGCCTATGAAGATAGGATTTTTGAATTAAGGCAAGAGGTAGATCGACTTTATTCTCGTCAATATGCTCAGGCTGGTGACCTTAATTTGCAAATTCAAGAACTATCACAAAAGCAAGCTGCTCTTTCAGAATTACATCCGTATATAAAAGCCTTGGCTCTTAAAGCGCAAGAATTGGGGGTAAAAGACATTGCTTCAAATCTACCACCTAATCCTTCAATAAAATCAAACCAATCAGACAATATTACCACAGGATCGATTAGTCTAAATAAGAATTCTAATCAGGCATATATAACACAAATTGAACAATCAATTACACAAATGCATGATGAAAGTGAAATTGCATTAGCTAACCTAACAAATTCTGCAAATAAATCTACTAGTGTAATTCTTTACGAATTAAAACAAGTTGGCATTGCACCAATCATGCCTGAATATGACGAGCAAGCAACAGGTGGACCATTTCTTCCAGCTAATAATAGAGCAAACCAGCAAAGTTTAATAAATGAGGCTAATCAAGTTGTTCTTTCATTAGATCGTTTCATCGCCGCAAAAAAGGCAATCAGCATATCTCCCGTATTTTCCCCCTTAAAAAAAGGGTATCGAATTAGCTCTAGTTATGGGAATAGGAAAGATCCAATATTAGGAACTAAGGCCTTTCATTCAGGCACAGATATGGCTGCACCTCGTGGGACATCGGTTTTTAGTGCTGGTGACGGAATAGTTACCTTTGCTGGGCGCAATGGCGGATATGGAAAAGTAGTAGAAATAAAACATGATGGCGGGCTAGTGACCAAATACGCTCATCTTAACTCTTATTCTGTTGTAAAGGGGCAGCGAGTAAAAGCTGGTTCAATCATAGCAAAAGTAGGCTCAACAGGACGAAGCACAGGACCTCATCTACACTTTGAGGTTAAGAATGCGAATGGAACATTAAGCTCTACACGCTTTTTAATAGTTGGAAAGAAACTTGCTCAATTCATGTAGCAAAATAATTGTTTAGTCTTTATTTCCGACACGCTGAGCCAATGCGGCTTCCATAAACTTATCTAAATCACCATCAAGAACATCTGCCGGGGCGGTGCTTTCAACGTTAGTTCTTAAGTCTTTTACAAGCTGATAGGGTTGCAAAACATATGAGCGAATTTGATGCCCCCAACCAATTTCTGATTTAGAACTAGCTTTCTCCATCGCTTCTTCTTCACGTTTTTGCAATTCTGCTTCGTATAATCTAGCCCTCAGCATTGACCAAGCACTTGCTTTATTCTTATGTTGTGAGCGATCATTTTGACATTGCACAACAATTCCGCTTTCAAGGTGGGTAATGCGAACAGCACTATCGGTAGTATTTACATGCTGTCCACCAGCTCCTGAAGCACGATAAGTATCAATCCGCACATCTGCTTCACTTACATCAATGTCGATAGAATCATCAATTTTAGGATAGACCCAAACGCTCGAAAAACTAGTATGACGACGAGCTTGACTATCAAATGGCGAGATGCGGACTAACCTATGCACTCCACTCTCAGTCTTTGCCCAACCATAAGCATTATGCCCCTTAATTAAAATTGTTGCAGATTTTATCCCTGCCTCTTCTCCATAATGAACTTCAATATTTTCAATTTTATATTTTCTACGCTCCGCCCATCGAGAATACATTCTTAGTAACATTGCTGCCCAATCTTGGCTTTCTGTTCCCCCTGCCCCTGAATGCACCTCTAAATAACAATCATTGGCATCAGCTTCACCGCTTAATAGGGTTTCAACCTGCATCCTAGCTGTCAAAGTGTGTATCACTTGCAGCTCGGCCTCAGCCTCTAAAATAATCTGCTCATCGTCTTCAATTTCACCAAGTTCTATAAGGTCAATATTATCTTTTGTGCCACATTCAAGTTCATTGACCTTCTTTATATTTGCTTCAAGTTCTTGGCGTTGACGCATAATTTCTTGTGCATTTTTAGGATCGTTCCAAAGGTCAGGAGATTCTGCTAAGACATTAAATTCATCTAATCGAGCTTGAGCGTCTTCCCAGCCAATATGCCTTTTTAAGAGAGTAATTGTGGTTTGTATTTCTTTGGTAATGGTTTGTATTTCTGCACGCATAATATTCAACATTCTTGATAAAAAAGGGCTTAAATGATAGTCCTAAAAATATTAAAAAAGCCCGCCACGTCCAGCATTAGAGTCAGTATTAGTTTGTGCATCAATATTTAAAAATGCTTCAGAATTAACACCGATAATTGAAGTAATTAAATTAGGTCCACTCCCCGGCTTAAATGCTTCAAGAATTGCAGCATCTCCAGCAATGGCTTTAATGCCAGTTGCAGGATCAATCCAAGTTTGCGTCATGCCTGCTGGCATAATAAATTCTTGCACTGGTTTGCCCTCAAGAGCTTTTTTAACAAAATCAGTAAAAATCGGTGCAGCTAATTCACCACCAGTTGCCGAACGTCCCATAGACCTAGGCGTGTCATATCCAATGTAAACACCAACGGCTAGTTCAGGAGTATAACCAATGAACCAAGCATCTTTATAATCACTTGATGTGCCTGTTTTACCAGCAACTGGGCGGCCTAATGCTTTAACTCTTTTACCAGTACCACGCTGAACAACACCTTGTAGCATAGAGGTAACTTGATAGGCAGTCATAGGATCAAGCACAGATTCTCTGTTGTCAATTATCCTTGGTTCAGCTTGGTTATTCCACTCACTAAAATTACAACCATCACAAACCCTATCATCATGCTTAAAAATTGTGTTTCCACGACGATCTTGTATCCTATCAATGAGAGAAGGGATAATTCTTCTTCCACCATTCCCTATTGTAGCAAAGGCAGAAGTAAGGCGCATATTTGTTGTTTCACCCGAGCCAAGTGACATCGCTAACACTGGCATTAAGTTATCATAAATACCAAATATTCTTGCATACTCAGAAACAAGCGGCATGCCAATATCTTTTGCTAATCGAACAGTCATAACGTTTCTTGATCGCTCAATACCACGCCTTAATGTTTGAGGGCCATAAAAACGCTCGGCATAATTTTCTGGCTTCCATAATGTGCCATCGATTTGTTTAATTGACAATGGCGCATCAAGAACAACAGAGGCAGGAGTGTAACCATTATCAAGAGCTGCTGCATAAACAATTGGTTTAAAAGTAGATCCAGGCTGGCGCATGGCTTGTGTAGCTCGGTTAAATTCAGAAGCAAAAAATGAAAATCCTCCAACCATGGCCAAAACACGACCCGTTCTTGGATCCATTGCAATAAGTGATCCTTCAATTTCAGGTATTTGACGCAGTGTATAAATGCCAGCTTTGTCTTTTACTTGCTCTACATAAATGACATCACCCACTTTTAATAATTTTGATAAAGGTTTGCTAACCCATTTTACTTCTGGACCAGGCAATTGTGCGACTAATCTCTCATCAGATATTTTACCAGAATTAGTAGCTGTTGGGCGAAGTCCAATCTTGGCTTCATTTGTTTGCATTTCTAGCACAACACCAAGTTGCCATTCAGGAATATCGGCTAAAGGGGTTTGCTTAAATAATTCTTTTCCCCACTCACCATTAAGATCAATAGAAGCGACAACTCCATGAAAACCTCTAGCTTGATCAAATTTTATAAGCCCTTTTAAAAGAGAGTCTCTGGCGTAATTTTGCAATTTTGGGCTTAGTGTTGTGCGAACGCTTAAGCCACCTCCATATAAATCATCTTCTCCATAGAGTTTAATTAAATCACGTCTTACTTCCTCAGTGAAATATTGAGCAGAAAAAACACGCGCCCCTGAAGCACGAGGAACAACGTTTAAATCATCTTTTTTAGCTTCTTGCGCTTGCTCTTGGGTAATATATCCATTTTCTGCCATTTTACCAATGACCCAATTCCTTCTATCAATCGCAGCTTTTGGGCGACGAAAAGGATGGTAGTTGCTAGGGCCTTTAGGCACAGCTGCCAGATAGGCAATTTCAGATATTTTAAGCTCATAAAGGGCTTTGTCAAAATAGTTTAATGCAGCCGCAGAAACTCCATACGAGTTAAATCCAAAGAATATTTCATTAAGATAAAGCTCTAATATCTGATCCTTTGTAAAAGTTGATTCGATTCTAAGCGAAAGAATTGCTTCTTTTATCTTACGCTCCATGGTCTGCTCACCGCTTAGCAAAAAGTTTTTTGCAACCTGTTGAGTAATAGTAGAAGCACCAACAAGGCGTGAATCTCCACCCTCAATTCGCTTCATTATATTATCTCTTGCAGCACGGATTATACCATCAACAGCTATACCACCATGACTATAAAAATTCTTATCTTCAGCTGATAAAAAACCTGCAATAACTAGAGGCGGAATAGTTTCAATTGCTTGAAAAAGCCGCCTTTCACGTGCATATTCGGCCAATAATAATCCGTCAGCTGCATGCACCCTTGTAGTAACAGGAGGTTGGTAGTCAGCCAATGCTTGATAATCTGGAAGATCTTTTGATAGATCAGCAATAAACCAGACAACAACGCCTAATATAACAAAACCAATGAATAGCCCAAAGCCAAAAAACCAACCTAATAATCGTAACATTTTTGAATTTGCCTTGTTAGCATAACTAATAAAAATAATATGTTTATTCGCTTAATGGTATAATAGAATGGCACAATTGTGGATAGTAAAAATTTATTCTTAACTTAAGTTTTTTACTCTTGCGCATTATTATCAAAATAAATTGCCACCCCGCGTGCAATTGCCTTTGAAACACGGCTTTGCCATTCTGTAGTCGTAAGGTTTTTGGCATCAACACTATTAGATAAAAAACCCAATTCAATAAGAATAGATGGTACATCTGGTGATTGAAGAACAAAAAAATCTGCCTGCCTTATTGGATAACGTCTAAGGCTGATGCTAGGCCTTAGTTGATCTACAATTGAATTCGCCGCAATATAAGATTTTTTACGCATTTCACGTCGCATTAAATCAACTAAAACTGATACTGCATGTTTATCCATATTTGGTGGAGAAAACCCTGCAACAATATCGCTCATATTTTCACTTGAAGCCAAGACTTTATCAAGCACATCAGTCGCCTCTTCATCTCGTGTATAAATACTTGTACCATTAACCTCTGATTGTAAAAAACTATCAGCATGAATTGAAATAAATAAATCCGCTTTATTCAAACGAGCCAAGTCAACTCGCTCCTCTAGGCGTAAAAAACTATCATCAGAGCGAGTTAGGGCTACTTCAAATGCACCAGAGGCAACTAACAAACTTTGCAACTCTTTTGCAAAATCAAGCACAATATCTTTCTCTCTTATCCCATTACTTGTGCTTGCACCGCCATCTACTCCACCATGGCCAGGGTCAATTACAATAAACGCCTTTCTTTGCAATTTTATATTTAATGCCCCAGCAGCAGTAGAATGATCACCTAAATTTGCCTGATTTGTTTTTTCTCCGCTTGAATAGTTAATATCATTAGCAGCATTTTGCTTAAAAACATCTTCACTAGTTTTTGCAATATCAACGACAAGGCGTGCTGGTTGATTATCAAACGGCTCCAAAACATATGCTTGCTGCACTTGCGCCCAATCTGCAAGGTTTAGCCATATTCTAATACGCCCCTCTTCGGCCTTTTCGATAAAAACAGAACTGATTATACCTTCACCAGAAGGAATTACATCACTTTTTATTTCATAGTTTGAGGCTTTTACATCTACAGCAATACGATTTTTTCCTGTTTCAACAAAAGAAGCTAAAGCAAATTTACTCGATGCACTAAGATCCAATACTAATCTTGCTCTTTCTGAAGTGGTTGAAACTCTTGCCCCTTGAATTGTCGGCAGTGTTGCTGATGCGCTCGATAGGTTTAATTCTTGAGCAAAGTTGGGATTAACAAAGCAAAGCAGAGTAAAAAGACTTAAAAAGAATGTTTCTAAATATTTATTCTTTAAAATCCAAAGTGATTTATATATTTTGTATATTTTCATAAATTCCAACGATAAACCATAATTTGATTCGAAAATCCTGACCATTTATTAAACAATACACCCTTTGAGTTAATAGGTTCTAACCCAAATAACTCATATTTGATGGCCAAAAGTCGTATTTATTACTTTGGTAGTTGCCAAATGCTCCTAACATGCCTAAATGCTTTTAGTAGAGGTATTCTATTTACCCCTAAATATGTGTTTGATGAAGTTGTTTTTACTTAAGTTTAGATATAACTCTCCTCACATTATTCGATAAGATGCATTAATTAGAAAAGTAAAACTTATACTTGCTATTTTCTTACTGCATTTAATAAAATTAATTTTGGCGATTTACGCCACATAGCAATGAAGTCTGAAGAAGTCGCATTGTTTATAATACGGGATGTATATTATGAGAGCAAAGGAGTTTATTAGCATTTTTTTAATGTCAGCTCATGCGCTTTTCAATTTATTCACCCAAATAATTCGCGCTTTTCGCGCCCCTTTAACACAAATTTTCGCCACGATTTCTATTACATTTAACGCCCCGTTTTATATGGGTGTAAATGCTAATAATCGTAGGCATGGAGTATTAATTTATCATGGCAATAAAAAGAATGTTGGTGGACGCCACCCACCCAGAAGAAACACGTATAGTAGTTACGCAAGGTAATCGTTTAGAAGAATTTGATTTTGAATCTGCCTCAAGAAAACAACTGCGAGGCAATATTTATCTAGCAAAAATCACTCGAGTTGAGCCGTCATTGCAAGCAGCTTTCGTTGAATATGGCGGTAATCGCCATGGTTTTTTAGCATTTTCAGAAATTCACCCTGATTATTATCAAATACCAACTGCTGATAAAGAGGCCTTGTTGGAAGCTGAAAAATTAGATGATAATGAAATAAGCGAGCCAGAAACACCTTCAAAAGATTCTGAAGAACAATTAAGTGACAATTCTCAAACTAATAATGATGATCTAGGTGATGATGAAAATGAAGATCTAGGCGAGAATATTGAACAATCAGCTCCTGACGATTTATCAGTTGAGCAGATTGGCGGAGTTGATCCACTTGACGAAGAAGTGGTAGAGAAAAAGAAAGAACCGCAAAAACGCTATAAAATCCAAGAGGTTATTAAGCGTCGTCAAGTATTGCTAGTTCAAGTAGTAAAAGAAGAACGAGGCAATAAAGGCGCAGCACTTACAACATATTTATCTTTAGCAGGAAGATATTCAGTTCTAATGCCCAACACTGCAAAGGGTGGCGGAATTTCACGCAAAATCACTAATGCAGGAGATCGCAAACGCTTAAAAGAAGTAGCTCAAGCTCTTGAAGTTCCAAGTGGCATGGGTGTAATATTGCGCACTGCTGGCGCATCGCGCACAAAAGCTGAAATTAATCGTGATTTTGATTATTTAATGCGCCTTTGGGAGAGTGTAAGAACTTTAACGCTTAATACTTCAGCTCCAAGTTTAGTTTATGAAGAAGGGAGTCTGATTAAAAGAACTATTCGTGATCTATATGATAAAGAAATCACTGAATTATATGTTTCTGGCGAGCAAGCCCATGAAGAGGCAAAAGAATTTATGCATATGATAATGCCATCACATGCAAAAAATGTTAAACAATATAAAGATAGTCAGCCAATTTTCTCTAAATATAACGTAGAAACTCAACTAGATTCTATGTTTTCCTCACAAGTAACCCTGCCCTCTGGAGGATATATTGTTATTGATCCAACAGAAGCACTTGTATCGATTGATGTTAACTCTGGTAAAGCTACAAAAGAGCGCAATATTGAAGCAACAGCCTTACAAACTAACTTAGAGGCAGCAGAAGAAGTTGCACGTCAATTACGCCTAAGAGATATGGCTGGCCTTGTAGTAATCGATTTTATTGACATGATGGAAAAAAGCTCAATTCGTAAGGTTGAGCGCAAATTAAAAGATAGCTTGCAACATGATCGTGCAAGGATTCAGGTTGGTAGAATTAGCCATTTTGGACTGTTAGAAATGAGCCGCCAGCGTATGCGTTTTGGGGTGCTTGAAAGCTCTACAAATGTCTGCCCAACTTGCTCTGGTGCTGGGATTGTTCGCTCGGTTGAAAGCATGGCCCTAATGGTTATGCGTGCAATTGAAGATCATATTCAGCGCAAATCAGACTTCTCAATAAACGTGCTTACACCCACTCAAACAGCATTTTTTCTACTTAATTCCAAAAGAGAATCTCTATCTGAGCTTGAAGCCAAGCATGGCATAAGCATTAGTATATCTGCCGATGACACTCTTAATGGGTCTGGCTTTCAAATTGAAAAAGGTGAGAAGAGAAAGAATAATAGATCAATTCAAAAGCATGTTAGCATTAGTTCTGCACAAATGACAGATATTGAAACTGATGAAGATGAAACTGATGTAAAAACAGAGGATAAAACTAACTCAAAATCACGCCGTAGACGAGGTGGACGTAACCGCAACCAAAAACAAGTTGCTCAGGATAATGCAGAAAAAGCTAGTGATAGTGATAATGTTACAAAAGAAATAACCCCTGCTGTTGTTGATGGAAATACTGAAGTCAATGAAGGTGATGAAGATCAGCCAAAACGTCGCCGTCGTGGTCGCCGTGGCGGTAAAAGAAATAAACGCAACCCTAATGAGGTTGAGAATAATGAAACTACACAAGACTCTGTTGTACAAGATGATAAGCAAGAAGAGCAAAAGCCAGCTGGCTACGAAAATGAGAAAAAAGCTACTACCAAATCTTTAGACAAAAAAGACAAAAATGAAAAGCCTAAACGACGAACAAGAAGACCACGCAATAAACCCTTAGAAACTGAACAGCCTCAAGCTGAGCAACCTATAGCAAAACCAGATGCGCCAAAGAGCTCGACAACAGAGGCTGTCAAAGAAGAAAAGCCCAAAACCAAACCTAAGGCAAAAACCAAGCCTAAGCCCAAAACTGCACTTAAAAAAGCAGATACAAGCGATGATAAAATTGTTGTTACCTCATCAAAGCCAGAAGAAAAGGCTGAGAAACAACCTAAAAAAGGTGGTTGGTGGCAAAAAGGCGGGTTTTTTGGATAATATCTAGCTTGTTTTACAAAATTGATTTTGGCCGAATTAAAAATTCGGCCATTCTTTTTAATGCTTCCTTTATAACAGAACGCTTTCCTGCAAAGGAAAATCTGACATATTTATTGCCATCAATTCTATCAAAATCTGCACCAGGAGTTGCCCCTACTTTAGCTTCTTGCAATAGTTTTTGACAAAATTCAAAGCTATCATTAGTGAGGTTTGATACATCAACATAAGTATAAAAAGCACCATCAGCACTAAGCACATTTTTAAATCCAAGCTCAACAAGTCCTTTGGTTAAAATATCTCTGTTTTGAAGGTAGCTTTGCTTTTTTTCTTGATAATACTCTCTCTCTTTAAGAGCTGCGATAGCACCAACTTGACTAAGACTTGGGGCAGAAATAAACATGTTTTGTGCTAACATTTCAGTTTTGCGCACTAAATTATCTGGCAAAACCAACCAGCCTATTCTATAACCCGTCATACAAAAATACTTAGAAAAACTATTCACTACAATAAGGTCATTATCAAACTCAAGGGCAGACAAAGAATTTTGGGTAAAATCTAGCCCATTATAAATTTCATCTGAAATAAAACGCACTCCAAGCCTTTTACATGTTGCAACTATTTTTTTAAACTCGTGGGCAGAAATAGAAGCCCCAGTCGGATTTGCAGGAGAGGCAAAAAGCAGACCGTCAAAAGGCCTTTTTTTATAGGCTTTTTCAATATCATTTGCGCTTAGTCGCCATTTGTTTTTTGCATTAAGCCCAATTTCCTCTACCTCAAAACCAAGTCCATTTAAAATGTTTAAATATGCAGGATACCCAGGGCGAGTAAGGGCAATTCTAGCTCCTTTTTTAAAACCAGATAAAAAGGCCAAGGTAAAACCAGCAGAAGATCCCATAGTTATGATGATATTATTTTTATTGATTTCCACACTATGTTGCTCACGATAAAAATCGCAAAGAGAAGCTCGAAGCTCCTCAACTCCCTTAGCATGAGTATAGGTTTGTGGATTAGGTAATGCTTCATGCATAGCTTTAATAACATTTGGTGCAGGCGAATGAGCAGGCTCGCCAACCTCGAGATGGCATATATTATGCCCCTCTTTTTCAAGCTGTTTAGCTTTTGCAAGGACTTCCATTGCCAAAAATGGCTTTAAGGAATGGTCATTCATCTTTAAACCTTTTAATCAATTACTTTATCTGTTCAAGGAAAGTTGATACAAAATAACTTTCAATTATTTTTCTATTGGCAATATACTAAACCTGAGGCTAAGATATTAGCTATATTTTTTTAATTATTTAAAGGTTTTTCATGCAACGTCTTATTTATATATTTTTTGCCGCAGTAATTATTTTAGCTATAAGCATGTTAGCATTTATGACAACAAGGCCTCAGTCAGGAATTGACGAGAAAGCCGTTAGAGTAATCGTAAGTGAAATGCTAGTTAAAACATCAAGTGATGGGCAGGTATTTCCTTTGACCAATCAAATTAATCAAAAGACACTTGATCCAATGATTGAGGAATATCTTCTAAATAATCCAGATATTTTAATCGCCATGTCTAACCTATTACAACAAGAGCAAGAAAATCAAACTAATGCGCAAACAGGCGAGGCATTAGTTGAGATGTATGACGAAATATATAATGATCCTGACAATATTATATTAGGCAATCCCAATGGCGATGTTACTTTAGTTGAGTTTTTTGATTATAACTGCCCATTTTGCGCTCAGGTGATGCCGCATATCACCTCCTTAATAGATGCAGACCCAAATTTAAGAGTGATAATAAAAGAATTCCCTGTGCTTGGAAAGAACTCAGAAGAAACCTCTGCAATATCCCTTGCATTTTATAAAGCTGGTGGTGATTACTGGGCTTTCCATGAGAAACTTTTTGCAATTCGTGGAACTATAACGGCTAAAAAAGCTCTAGATATTGCTCAAGATATGGGCGTTAACAGGGCTTCACTTGAGCTAAGCGCAGCTAGTGAAGATATAAACAGAATAATTCAAAATTCTTATGCAATAGCCCAAAAACTAAATATAAATGGAACTCCAGCATTCATTATTGGTGATGAAATTATCCCAGGCGCAGTTGACTTAGAGCAGTTAGAGTTACGAATTAAAAATATGCGAGAATGTAATAAGACCCAATGTTAAAATAACAAAATAATTATTTTCTCAATCAAGCCTTTGCTTTTTCTTAGCTTTAAGTATAGTTAGGCGAGTTTCTTAGCTTATGGACGTTTTAGTATGTTAAAAAAAATCCTAATTCTTAATGGGCCAAATCTAAATATGCTTGGCCGTAGAGAGAATGATATTTATGGCATTGATACGCTTGATGATATTAAACTCATGTGCGAACAAGAGGCTAAAAATAATGGCCAAACAATTGTGTTTCGCCAAACCAATATCGAAGGTGAGCTAGTTAGCTGGATACAAGAGGCATTAGGCGAATTTGACGCAATAATAATTAATCCAGCAGCATATACCCATAGCTCTATTGCAATTCATGATGCAATCAAAGCGGTAGAATTACCCCTTATAGAAGTTCATCTTTCAAATATTTATAAAAGAGAAGAATTTCGCCAAAAATCTTATATTTCAACTGTTGCTCTTGGTGTAATTTGTGGGCTGGGGAAAACTGGCTATAAATTGGCTTTAAATGCATTGGCAGAACATGATAAGTAGATTATATTGTTTAAAAATAATTTCAATTTTGATAGTAATGAATGATAAAAAGTTAGAAATAGTAATATGACAAAATCAACTAATGCATCTAAAAAAACATCAAATGCAGATCAGGATCTTATCCGAGCAATTGCTGAAATGGTAAATGAGCAAAATCTTGCAGAGATTGAGATTGAACGTGATGAATTTCGCATTCGTGTAACTCGCTCATTTGCATCCAATGAGGTTATGCAAGTTAGTGCTCCTGTAGCTCCAGCTATAGCTGCTCCGCTACCTGCTTCTGCCGCCCCTGCAGCTTTGTCAGTTTCTGCTACCCCAGAAGATGACCTTAGCTCAAATCCCAATACTTTGCTTTCACCAATGGTTGGCACTGCCTATCTTGCGCCAGAACCAGGGGCGACGGATTTCATAAAAGTTGGCATGAGTGTTAATGAGGGGCAAACAATGATGATTGTTGAAGCTATGAAAACTATGAACCAAATTCCCGCTCATAAATCTGGCACTATTACAAAAATAATTATTGAAGACGCACAGCCAATTGAATTTGGCGAGCCTCTTGTAATCATTGAATAGCTTAGGGGCAAAAATGTTCTCAAAAATATTGATTGCTAATCGTGGAGAAATTGCGCTTAGGATTTTACGTGCCTGTAAAGAAATGGGCATTCAAACAGTAGCTGTTCACTCAACTGCCGATGCCGATGCTATGCATGTTAAGCTGGCAGATGAAAGCGTGTGCATCGGGCCAAATTCAGCCACCGATTCTTATTTAAATATCCCATCAATTCTTGCAGCTTGTGAAATTACTGGAGCTGATGCTGTTCATCCAGGATATGGTTTTTTATCTGAAAATTCTCGCTTTGCGCAAATTTTAGAAGAACATAAAATTACATTCATTGGGCCATCTTCTGCTCATATTGAAATTATGGGTGATAAAATTGCTGCTAAAAAAACAGCAATTAAACTAGGTATTCCTTGTGTCCCAGGATCAAAGGGTGAAATTACTTCTGCAAAAGACGCAAAAGCAATTGGCAAAGAGTTTGGCTATCCTGTTATTGTAAAGGCTGCTTCTGGTGGTGGTGGGCGTGGCATGAAAGTTGCCAATAGTGACGCTGAAATGGAAATTGCCTATTCAACAGCTCGCTCTGAAGCAAAAGCAGCGTTTGGTGATGATACAATCTACATTGAAAAATATCTAGGTAAACCTCGTCATATTGAGGTGCAGGTAATTGGTGATGGCAAGGGAAATGGTGTTCATTTGGGAACACGTGATTGCTCATTGCAACGCCGCCATCAAAAAGTTTGGGAAGAGGCACTCGCCCCTAGCCTTAGCCTAAAAGCAAATGAAAAAATTGGTGAAATTTGCGCCAGTGCTGTTCGTGATCTTAAATATTCAGGTGCTGGAACTTTTGAATTTTTATATGAAGATGGAGAGTTCTACTTTATTGAAATGAATACTCGCCTTCAGGTAGAACACCCTGTTACAGAGCGCATTACTAACTTTGATATTGTTTATGAGCAGCTCAGAGTAGCATCTGGTGAAACTCTTAGCATTACACAAGACGAGGTTTCCTATTGGGGGCATGCAATTGAAGTGCGTATAAATGCTGAAGATCCTTTAACATTCGCTCCCTCCCCAGGGACAATTACTCGCTACCACCCTGCTGGTGGTGTTGGAGTGCGGGTGGATAGCGCAATTTATCAGGGGTATAAAATCCCCCCCTATTATGACAGCTTAATTGGAAAGTTAATTGTTCATGGTCGCAATAGAGATGAATGTTTACAAAGGTTACGACGCTCATTAAATGAATTTGTAATTGATGGGGTAAAAACTACCCTTCCACTCTTTCAAAGATTAATCGAAGAACCTGACGTTCTTTCAGGCAATTATGATATTCATTGGCTAGAAAATTATCTGAAAAATATAAATGATTGATTTTTTGTTTATTTTATTTTGAATAAAGCCAACATTCAATGAATGATAAAAACACTCAAGAGATTGAACTTACTCCAGAATTGGTAATTCGTGCCTATGAAGCAGGAATTTTTCCAATGTCTGAAGATGAGCATAGTTCTGGTGTATTTTGGGTATCGCCAGATAAACGTGGCATAATTCCATTAGAAAATTTTCATATTTCAAAATCATTACTTAAGGAAATCAAGAAAAATAAATATCAAATAAGAATTGATAATGATTTTGATGCAATTATTCATGGGTGTGCAAATTTTGGAACTGAGCGAAAAACCACTTGGATTAACTCTGACATTATAAATGTCTATCGGCAGTTATTTAAACAAAAAATCTGCCATACAATAGAGGTATGGGATAAGAATCAGTTGATAGGTGGGCTTTATGGGCTGGCACTTAATGGAGCATTTTTTGGGGAAAGTATGTTTCATACAGTTAGTAATGCTTCAAAAATTGCTCTTTTTTGCTTGATAAAAAGACTGCAATTTGGCGGGTATTCATTGCTAGATACACAATTTATCACCCCTCACCTTGCAAGCCTTGGCGCAATTGAAATTGAGCGAGAGGAATATGAAACACTTTTATTTCAATCCCAACATATTAAAGCAGATTTTTATCGACTTTCAGGTGGCAATACGTCGCTTGATTGCTTGCAATCATCAAGCCATACGTCATAAATTGCATGGTCAATTGCATTAAGCGAAGGACTTCCTGCCAACATCCAGCCAGTAAAAATACGCTTTGCTTTTCCATCAAGACTAATTTGGTCAATCTCTAAAAAAACACTCGTTTGCTGAATATTTGATGCTGGCCGAGAATAGCAAGCTCTCGGGGTTATTTGCAAAGCTCCAAACTGAACAGTTTCATCAATATATACATCAAAATCAATTAATCGACCTGTTATTTTATCAAGCCCAGCAAGAGCTACAACAGGGTTGCTAATAGTTTGCGCAATAGCCATGTTTGGAATCATAGCTAATAAAAATAAAGCAAATATATGTTTTTTAAAAATCATAAATCTTTGTCTTTGCTTAAAGATATAGATTATTTAGGCGACCAAGCATCATAATCAGCACTAACTTTTGCACGTTTAGCAGAGTTGAGCAAACTCCCTTGAGGACGATAGGCATCTCTTGAGCCTGTTAAATTTGGCTGATGCGGTTTTTGCCATTCATGTGCTTGATAATCACCTTCATTTGGTAATGTGTCAACTCTATGATGCATCCACCCATGCCACCCAGCAGCAATCGCAGAAGCCTCAGCAACGCCATTATAAATCACCCAGCGTCTATTGGTTTTTTTATGTTGGTAGTATTTATTGCCCAATTCGTCTGAACCTACAAACTCGCCCTTAAACATTGTGCGAACTCGCATACTAAAAGTCTGCTTGTGCCACCAGATAAATATTTCAGCAAATAATTGTTTCATAGCGAATACCTATTAAAAAAACTAAATCAATATAATTGCATTTAGCACAGTGTTGCTGCTTCGCATAGTAGGCTTTTAATCATTTTTAAAAAGTAATTTACAATAACAATATCTAACTTTAGAAACTAACTTGCAAAATTTTATCAATATCACTTTGTATCGACATCATTTCTGCAAACTGACTTGCTTGATATTTTCTAGCAGAATCCATTTTTTCTTTCTGCTCTTCTTCTATAGACAAACGTTTGTTTGTACCTGCTATTACATAGGAGTTCCCAACCAGCTTTAACTTACGCTCTTCACTCATCGCCCATTTTATTCTTTCAAATAATATTTGTGGAGCTAGTGGTTTAGCAACAATAGCATGCGCTCCTAATTTCATAGCGGCTTGAACCCAGCTTTTCCTAGCTTCAGATAGCATAACAATAATTGGTACTAAGCATATTGGATGCATTTTTTTATTTCGAAATAATTTTAAAAAACTTGTGCCATCAAATGGCTTTGCTTCCCAATCAAGTAAAACTACATCAGGAGTATCAGTCAGCATCGAGTTAGAGGCTCTCTCACTATCAGCAAAAACGTTTACTTTTCTAATTTCATAAGCAAGTAACATGGTACGTAATAATCGCTGCATCTCATTATTTGGCTCAATTATTAGGACAGTTAGATCCTTTGATTCGCTATTATGTGTCGGCATTTATCAAATCACTCATTACTCAAAAAAACTCAACTTGAGTAAAATAATACGCTTGACAAAAACTATCCGCTAGATAGCACGCACACTATTGGGATTCGCACGCTAATAGTAGATTATAAAATTAATAATTATTCACTCCATCATGCCAAAGAATCCAAATATTACGTTGTGTTAGAGCAAATTCTGAGACTAGATCAGCAAGTAGATAAGTTTTTAAAAAAAATTACACCTGACTTAAATTCAAAAAAAAATAAAATTTGTTTTCCCCATTGTTCACAGTTTGTAAACTATTTTACACCAGATTTAGTACTATAAAGACAAAAAACCACAAGAAGTAGATAATTATAGATAAAATTAGTATTGACGAATTTTTACAAATAAGACATTTATATATTCAAGTTAGTTTATTTTTCTTATGTCCTTTTGCTTAAATATAGTCATTAAACCAAATGAATTGGATTTAGTCATTCCTACCTCATTTTTAATGATTAATAATGTTTTGCAAAATTTAATTAAGAAAAAACAGTAAATTTTAGGTATTTTTCATTATCGGAAAAATCCTAATAGCGTTTGAGAATAGGCAGGTTTTTATTTGGCTTTGCCCTTTATTATGGGGCTCTGAAAGTCAAATAGTTTTAAATTATTACAATAATAAAGCCATATTTTTGGTTTAGGGTGTTTCACACCCACTCATATCTGGGGGATATATATATTATGCGCATAGAGCGTCACTTTACTAAGTTAGAGAAGTCAGCATATTCAGGAATTAAATTTCGCAAAACTAAGAGCGAGATTAAAAACCCTGATGGCTCAGTTATTTTTAAACTTGAAGATATTTCAGTACCAGCTGATTGGTCGCAAGTTGCAGCAGATATTATTGCCCAAAAATATTTCAGAAAAGCTGGCGTTCCTCAGGCTTTAAAAAAGGTTGAAGAGAATGATGTTCCCTCTTGGCTGTGGCGTTCAGTTGCTGACGAAGAAGCATTAGCCAAACTACCAGAAAACGAACGTTTCGGTTCAGAAATTGATGCCACGCAAGTATTTAACCGCCTTGTAGGTACATGGACATATTGGGGCTATAAAGGTGGCTATTTTGGCGATAAAAATGCAAGTGAAACAGACGCAAACGCACGTGCATTTTATGACGAATTATGTTATATGTTTGCCACTCAAAGAGTTGCTCCAAATTCACCTCAATGGTTTAATACTGGCCTATTTTGGGCTTATGGCATTGACGGCCCAAGTCAGGGGCATTTTTATGTTGACCCATTCACCCACAAATTAACCCAATCCAAATCATCTTATGAACACCCTCAACCACACGCATGTTTTATTCAATCGGTTGATGATGATCTTGTAAATGAAAACGGTATTATGGACCTTTGGGTAAGAGAAGCCCGTTTGTTTAAATATGGTTCAGGCACTGGTTCAAATTTTTCCTCTTTACGTGGTTCAGGTGAAAGCCTCTCAGGTGGTGGTCAATCATCAGGTCTAATGAGTTTTTTAAAAATTGGCGATAGAGCCGCAGGTGCAATAAAAAGCGGCGGTACAACTCGTCGAGCTGCCAAAATGGTTGTTATTGACATCGATCACCCAGATATTGAGCAATATATCAATTGGAAGGTGATAGAAGAGCAAAAAGTTGCCGCATTAGTCACTGGATCAAAAGTTGTATCAAAACATCTTAAAACCATCATGAAAGCCTGTGTAAATTGCACAGGTGAAGGTAATGATTGTTTTGATGTGAATAAAAACCCAGAATTAAAACGAGAAGTTCGTGCCGCAAAAAAAGCACTCGTTCCTGAAAATTATATTTTCCGTATAATTCAATTTGCAAAACAAGGCTATAAAGACATTGACTTCCCTGTTTATGATACAGATTGGGATAGCGAGGCTTACCTAACAGTATCTGGGCAAAACTCTAACAATTCCATACGTGTAACAGATGATTTTCTTAAAAGGGTTGAAGAAGATAGCGATTGGGATTTAATCGGCAGAAAAAATGGTGATGTGATTAAAACTATCCGTGCTCGCGACCTTTGGGAAAGTGTTGGTTATGCCGCTTGGGCATGTGCTGATCCGGGCATTCAATATCACACTACTATCAATGATTGGCACACCTGCCCGCAGGGCGGAGAGATTACTGCATCTAACCCCTGCTCTGAATATATGTTTTTAGACGATACTGCATGTAATCTTGCCTCTATTAATCTACTTACCTATCGTCAAAAAAATGGCAAATTCAACACCGAGCAGTATGAGCATACCATTCGTCTTTGGACGATAGTTCTTGAAATTTCAGTGATGATGGCGCAATTCCCATCAAAAGCTATTGCGGAACGCTCCTATCAATATCGCACCCTTGGCTTGGGTTTTGCTAATATCGGCGGCCTGCTTATGACTTCTGGCATTCCTTATGATAGTGATGAGGGTCGAGCTATTGGTGGTGCTTTAAGTGCAATATTAACAGGTGTTTCTTATGCAACATCGGCCGAAATGGCTAAAGAACTTGGGCCATTTTCTCAATATAAACACAATGCAAAAGATATGCTTCGGGTTATTCGCAATCATAAAAATGCTGCCAAAGGCAATATTGCAGGCTATGAAGATTTAAGCATTGCGCCAGTTCCACTAGATCACGCCTCCTGCCCTGATAAAAACCTTATTGATAGAGCAATTGTTGCGTGGGAAAATGCACTTGAGCTTGGCCAAAAACATGGCTATCGCAATGCACAAGTTTCAGTAATTGCCCCAACTGGTACAATTGGGCTAGTTATGGATTGTGACACTACGGGAATTGAGCCAGACTTTGCGCTTGTGAAGTTTAAAAAACTTGCAGGTGGTGGATATTTCAAAATTATCAACCGTGCTGTTCCCGCCGCTCTTAAAACACTTAAGTATCGTGCAAGTGAAATTGCAGAAATTGAGGCCTATGCAGTTGGACATGGTAATTTAAACCAAGCACCATCAATTAACCCAACTTCACTAAAAGCCAAAGGTTTCACCGATGAAATTATTGCAACTCTTAATGAAGCACTAGAAAATGCTTTTGATATAAAATTTGTTTTCAATAAATTTACAATCGGCGAAGAATTTTGCAAAGACGTCTTAAAATTTACCCCTGAGCAATTAAATGACTTTTCATTCGAAATGCTACCAGCTTTGGGCTTTTCTAAAAGCGAAATAGAAGCCGCTAACACCCATGTTTGTGGTGCTATGACGCTAGAGGGTGCGCCATTTGTTAAAGATGAGCATCAACCAGTGTTTGATTGTGCTACTCCTTGCGGAAAAACTGGCAAACGTTATCTTTCAGTTGATAGCCATATTAAAATGATGGCAGCAGCACAGCCGTTTATTTCTGGTGCTATTTCTAAAACTATCAACATGCCAAATGATGCAAGCGTTGAAGAGTGTAAAGCAAGCTACATGTTAAGCTGGAAATTGGCACTAAAAGCCAATGCACTTTATCGTGACGGCTCAAAACTCTCACAACCGCTTAACTCTTCACTTATTTCAGATGATGAAGAAGACGATAATGTTGAAGAATTAGTATCTGCCCCAACAAGCGCACGTGCCGCAATTGTTGCAGAAAAAATTGTTGAGCGCATTGTTGAGCGTGAACGCCAACGTGAAAAACTCCCAGATCGACGCAAAGGCTATACACAAAAAGCCGTTGTTGGCGGACATAAAGTCTATCTTCGTACGGGTGAATATGACGATGGCAAGATTGGTGAAATCTTCATTGATATGCATAAAGAAGGTGCAGCCTTTAGAGCAATGATGAATAATTTCGCAATCTCTATTTCACTTGGCTTGCAATATGGCGTGCCGCTTGAAGAATATGTTGAAGCATTTACTTTTACCCGTTTTGAGCCTGCTGGCATGGTGATGGGCAATGATTCAATTAAAAATGCAACATCTATTTTAGATTATGTATTCCGTGAATTGGCAATTTCTTATCTTGATCGATCAGATCTAGCTCATGTTAACCCAAGTGATATTGGTGCCGCAACCGCTCTCTCAAAAGGCGTAAGCGAAGATAAATTTGCAAGAGAAGCCAGCCACGCTCCCGAGCCAGTACCAGCAGGGAAATTTGTCTCAAAAGGCCTAACCAGAGGCAAAGTGCAAGACAAAAACCTTATGCTAGTTTCATCGGACAACATACCTGTGAACCCAGTAAAAGCAATGCAAGCCTCAACAGTAACAGCCCTAAAATCAGGCTCAACCCTAAAAACCGAACCAGATAGCACTATCGGCACATTGCTAATTCCTGATGACGAGCCATCTCAAGGCGAAACCAGACCTGCAGAGAGATTGCGTGCCGAAGCGCAAATGAAGGGCTATGTAGGTGAAGCCTGCAACGAATGCCAAAACTTCACCCTAGTGCGAAATGGCACTTGTTTGAAGTGTGATACTTGTGGCGGGACTACTGGGTGTAGTTAGGGTGTTGTAATTGAATCAGTTGAAAAACTGTTCACTATAAACCAAATAAATTCTACTTACGCCTCAAATAAAGGACTGGATTGCGGGCTTGACCCGCAATCCAGAACTTACAGCCACAGCATAAAACAAAGCTAAAAATCAAAAAGGCCGTAGCAAATAATTTGCCACAGCCTCCTATTAAGCACTTAACAACTACCCTTTTGTGAGGGTATTGGGGGCTAAAGTCATTAAGTGCTATTTTGCATGGGAGTGCTTTTTTAAAAGCTAAACACTTTTTCTATAGCTCGCTTTAATCTTATATAGAATTAAATTGTGGCAAAAAAAGAACCAATTGTAAAAAAGCATAATGCTTTTTTGCTAAATTTGAATAGTTGCATCAAACAAAAAGTCGATATAGTCTTACTAAAAAAGAGAAATAATGAAATATATAACACCAAAGCCATTCAAAAAAAAATCATTCTCCGATCCAGTAGCCGCTTGGCAATATGTGGTTGAAATATATGAACATAACACCAATTTCCTCCGCCAAAAACTTCTCGATTTAACTAAAGGCGATATTCCAAAGGCTAAAGTTCGAGCCAACTATCCAATGGTGCAAGTTACCTCAGTTAAACATCAAAAATCTGATTCAAGGCTTCCTTATGGTTTTTTGCACAGCCCTGGAACTTACCAAACCACCCTTACCGATCCAAAATTTTTTAAATATTATTTAATTGAACAATTCACCTTAATTTTGAATAATCATGGTGAGAAACTTGAAATATCCGAATCAGATACCCCAATTCCACTTCATTATGCCTTAAATGCTTCTGAAACTATTGATACTTCTGCAATTAAAGACATTAAACGATCTTTACGTGATCTTTTTGATGTACCAGACCTTGG
>Ga0256834_1000502_pt1 | contig 28019 bp, 26 predicted proteins | sample 4281140metaG_FD_190536 | JGI IMG/M metagenome (GOLD analysis project Ga0256834, IMG submission 190536) | Hydrothermal vent microbial communities from East Pacific Rise, Pacific Ocean - 4281-140 | ecosystem: Environmental > Aquatic > Marine > Hydrothermal vents | place: Pacific Ocean: East...
TACAACCAACACATTTATCATCAGCAACCAACTTTGCTCCTGTTACCATATCGATGGTAATCGCATCAACAGGGCAAGTTCGCTGACACCAGGCCTCATCACATTGTGTGCAAGTATAAGGTGCGAAACGCCCTTCTTCATGGAAAGTAAAAACCTTGATGAGCGAACGTGACGGATTAAATTCTCCCAGCTTCTCGTAGGAACAAGCCATTTCACATTGCAGACACCCCGTACATTTAGCGGGATCAAGATGTAGCGACTTTTGCATTTTGTAAACTCCTTAGCAGTTAGTTCAACTCTGTTTTTATTATCTATACAAGTGTAGAAGAAAAACCTAAAAAGTGTAAGGTCAATTAAGAAAATTATAACAAAACTGCAAAAACAGGCTTTTAAATAATAAATTTAAGAGACTCTATTATCGACCTCCTAGCAGACGATCTTGTAAGTCACTCAATTCATCCCAAGCCCCCTTATTGGCTAACTCTGCTTGTTGTGGCCAAGTCGTTGGATTGTGCATTTTATAGCGTGAACCTGCTTCGTTAAGCAATGCCTTGAGATCATCATATTGGGAAGTACTTAGTTTTGAGAAGGTTGTGATACCTCCCACTTTAAGTATTTCTTCAATTTTTGGGCCAATACCTTCGATCTTTTTTAGATTATCCTCCGTATCTGATATAGATTTTTGTGATTTTGATGACGAAGATTTATCGGTATTCATCGTCTTTTTAGTAATTACTGGAACTGGCGAAACTGCCGAAGATTTAGCATCCATCAAAGGCTGAGAACCTGCGCTCTTGCTAGAAACAGAATCACTAACAACCAAATGTTCCGCTATCAGTTCTGTTAAACCTAATACAGGAATCTCCATATTATTGGCATCAAGCCCATCTTCAAGAACGGTTCGGCAGTTAGAACAAGCAGTCACAACTGTTTCAACATTTAACTCATCAAGTTGTGACTTTTTACGATTAAAAACCTTAATTCTTATTTCTTCAGCTCGCTCAATAGCACTCACGCCACCGCCACCGCCACAACACCAGTTCATTCGGCCATGTTCTTTCATGACAACGATATTTTCAGCAACTGAGGCGAGTAGCTCTTGGGGCTGAGCATCAACACCACCTCTACGTACAAGCTGACAAGGGTCATGAAATGTTAACTTTGATGTTTCCATACCCGAAAGCTTTAAGCGTCCATCATGGTATAACTCATCAAGTAATTCGAGAATATGAACAACACCAAACTTGTAGCCTCTACCAATAAAGTTTGGGCCATTCCAACGTATAGCAGAATAAGCATGCCCGCACTCTGGGCTGACTATATATTTTACTTTTAACTTTTCTGCCGCTGCAACAATTCTTTCTATTAGTTCAGCCGCTATTTTATTATCTCCCAGCTGTAGACCTGAATTTGTGGCTTCAAATGCCTCTGATGAAATAGTCCAAGTCACTCCAGCATGATGAAAAATACGTGTCAAAGCAGCTATGTATTCGGGGAATGTAACAATCTCATTAGCAGAGATAGTTGTCATGTAGTCAACACCTTCCACATCGATAGGTACTGTAAGTCCTGTATCCGCTTCTATATGTTTAATATGTGCTTTTAATGCGGGCAAAATATTGCCCATTGGGCTGCCAAACTCAATCGCTCGATCTGCTGCCGCAACCAGACTCTGAGGAGAGTATCCCGATGCCTCTAAGCCCTGTTTCACCCTATAAATCATATCGGCCACATCAATACCAACGGGACAAACCATGCTACAACGCCCGCACATGGAACAACCGTCATACACCAATTCTTCCCAGCTGGATAAATCTTCTTCGCACAAAGATTTCGTCAACCCCAGCTTTTTAGAGAACTTACCCCAAAAGGTAAACTCCTCTTTCCAGACTTTACGTAAAGGCTCCGTCTTATAAATAGGTGTGTAACGAGGATCTTGGGTCTCAGTATAAAATAAACACGATTCTGCACAAATCCCACAATTCACACAGCTAGAAAAGAACGCATTTACTTTAGAGTCTATTTGTCCACGTAGTGCTTCTACACCACGTTCTAGTCTTTCACTCATAGCAACCACCCCTTAGCTCTTCCAGAGTAATTCTAATCCTGCAATCACTCTTTTGCAGTATGAATAATTTATTCACCATTATTGAAAGCATCATGATTTTATCCCCCTTCGACCAAACCAAGCACCCGTAAAAGCGCGACTAGGCACAAAAGTAAAGGCGTGCATCAAACTACTAAAGGGGAAATATATTAGAAAAATTTCAACAGAAAACCGGTGTAACAAGCGAAGTTCACTAAACTCTTCCAGTAATGCCAAACATCCTGTTAACATCACGATAAAAGTAATGATCGATGCCAAATAGTCACCTGTACTAGAAATCAAACGAGTCACTTGATGCATAAGCCGATGTAGAAATAACAACAACAAGCCTAGAAATGCCACTTGAGCGGCTACAATAAAGCCCCAGTGCGGCAAAGTTATCCACGAAAAGCCTAGAAAGTTCTCATCTAAGAACCTCACATGAGGAGCGGCAAAGAATAAAAGTGCAAACAAGCCAAGATGAAATAAGTAGCCTGCAATAATCTGTAATTTGATATGTGAAGCCATACCCTTATCAGGAATAAATCGACTAAATATTGTCCTTATCGCCCCAGGCACTGAAGAGCCTCGCGCAACAGACAAATCGCTTTTCTTCTTCCCTACTATAAGACTTAGTATCTTCCAAATTATACCAATAGCAAAAACAGCCTGAGAGAAATACCACAAAGGGCCGTCAATGAAGTTTGCGATCATTGGTATACCCCTTCCTTCCTAGACTCAGAAGAACTCATTTCCTCCACATGTGCATCCACATCTAAAGCTTTATTAGCAACAGTAGTTTCTTCGTACCAACGAGAGTGGTGATATTTCGCCCAATTCTCATCTACATTACCATCTTTCATTGCATCCATTGTCCCTTCTATCGTCACTACCATCCATACATGAGCAAATGCAATAGCTATTAATAAAAGGGCTGCAATGGCGTGTATAGCAATTGCCAACTGGGTATAAGCCTCCGTTTGCTCATAATACGGGAAGAGCAATAACAGACCTGTGATCGATAACACTACTCCGAGCCAGATTGTAAACCAAAATAGTAGCTTTTCTCCTGCATTGAAAAAGCCAATTTTTAAATGTTTCTTACTAAGTAATCCTCCTAATGAAAACAACCATTTTATATCGCCTTTCGCAGGCCAATTGTGTTGAATAAAATAAATCAACATAAGAAGCAAGGAGACAATCACTAAAGGTCCAAATACATTATGGCTTTCTTTACTAGCCGATGCCACAAATGCAAAACCATCCAAACCTAAAACAGGTATCGCCACTAATCGACCAAATAAAAGTAGCAGACCTGTCAATGCCATAAATCCAATTAAAATAACCATGAACCAATGACTAACACGTTGCATGGTAGACAGGCGAGAAACTGATTTGCCACTTCTTCCATTTGGTATTTTCACTTTCTTTATTACAACATATAAAAAAAACAAAAAACCAACGACACTTACTAAAAAATATCCACCGTATGGCAAAAGCCAATTCTGCCTAAACTTACGCCACTCCTGCCCTTTAACATTTATGAAAGTATTTGCTCCCAAGCTCTTTATTTGACTAGTACTCGACATACCTTTTGAGCCACCAAAATCTCTATTGCGCACAGCACGCCATAGATCGGTTGCAGGACTTTTTACTCCTAATTGATGGGTGGCAGTATTGCTGTTACCCAACTTCCCTTCTGCTGCAAAAACCGGAGAAAACGAAAGCATTGCAAATATTATTACTATAAAACACACAAGTAATGATAAATTCACATTAAGGGAAGTTATTGTTTTTGATGACCGCTTCAGTGCATCCATGTATTTTTCTCCATTCTAAAAAAGAGAAGGCCTTTGTCACACAGATAACAAAAATAACTATCCAACAAAGGCCCCATATAAAATGTACTACCCCTCCCGCTAGACAGGAGAGTCACAGAAAGGAAGTACAAGATCCTAACTAGGAGGCAAGATTTGTGTAGCTGTTTACAACGAAGATGATATACATAAATCACCTTTACCATGTACAGCTTATTTTGTTGCCTTGCCAGTAAGGTCAGGTGAAGAGCCTAAGAAGTCCTTCTGAATCCGTACATTAGAAGCTAGGGTAGACATACTTCTATTGATAACACGCTGGCGGTAAATATCAGACACCACATTCGCATCGCCTGCTAACAGAGCCTTTGTTGCACACATTTCTGCACACAAGGGTAACTTTCCTTCTGCAAGGCGATTAGCGCCGTATTTTTGGTATTCCTCGGCACTGCCTGTTTCTTCAGGGCCGCCCGCACAGAAAGTACATTTATCCATTTTCCCTTTTGAAGAAAATGCCCCAGACTCAGGAAATTGAGGTGCTCCGAATGGACAAGCATACGAACAGTAACCACAACCGATACAAATATCTTTATCATGAAGTACTATTCCATTATCCGTTGTGTAGAAACAATCGACAGGACAAACTGCTGCACACGGTGCATCTGAACAATGCATACAGGCCACAGACAATGAACGCTCACCTGGCTCTCCATCCTTAACTGTAACAACTCGGCGTCTATTTACCCCCCAAGGTACATCATTCTCATTTTTACAAGCCGTGACACAACCATTACATTCAATACAGCGCTCTGAGTCGCAATAAAACTTCACATTAGCCATTTTCTATCTCCTCGTTTACGCTTTTGTTATCTTGCACAGGCTACATTTCGTTTCCTGCATCTGTGTTACGGAATCATAACCATAGGTCATGGCGGTATTGATAGCCTCCCCCAATATGTAAGGTTCAGCTCCTTTAGGATATTTATCACGCAAATCTTTGCCTTGAAAATGCCCTCCAAAGTGAAAGGGTGAGAAGGCTACGCCTGAATCTACTCGACGTGTCACCTGAGCTTTGATTTTTATCTTGGCACCTTCGGGAGTTTCCAACCAAACATCGTTGCCATCTCTTATACCTGCATTGTTTGCATCACGTGGATGAATCTCAACGAACATATCTTGTTGTAATTCTGCCAGCCAAGCGTTGGAACGTGTCTCGTCACCACCACCTTCATACTCCACTAGACGACCGGATGTAAGAATAATGGGGAAGTCTTTCGAGTAATCTTTCGCCTGAATCGATGCATAACGCGTTGGCAAACGCCAGAATGATTTTCGATCTTCATAGGTTGGGTACTTCTCTACTAAGTCACGACGACTGGTATAAAGTGGTTCACGATGGATTGGAATTGGATCAGGGAACGTCCAAACATTTACACGAGCCTTAGCATTTCCAAATGGCGCACACCCGTGCTTAATTGCCACTCGCTGAATACCACCTGATAGGTCGGTCTTCCAGTTTTTGCCTTCTGCTGCTTTCTTTTCATCGGCAGTTAGATCATCCCACCAACCAAGTTTTTTGAGCATATCTGCTTTAAATTCTGGATAACCATCTTTGATTTCAGAACCTGCTGAATAGAAACCTTCCGCCAATAAATTAACGCCATTACGTTCCACGCCAAATCTCGCACGAAATGTTAAACCTCCCTCAGCAACGGAGGTACTACCATCGTATAAATTTGGCGTACCAGGATGTTTCATTTCTGGTGTGCCCCAACAAGGCCATGGCAATCCATAAAACTCACCATCACAAGCTCCGCCTTCTGCTTTCAAACTTGTAAAATCAAAATCACCCCAATTAGCTTGTTGCTTCTTTAAGCGCTCAGGGCTTTGACCTGTATAGCCAATTGTCCACATACCTCGATTAATTTCACGCAGAATATCTTCAACGACTGGCTCATCATTTTTAACTTCTATATGTTTAGTGAGTTGATCGGCAATTCCCAATTTTTTTGCCAACTTATACATAATCGTATGATCAGGAAGTGATTCAAACAGCGGATCCATAACCTTGTCTCGCCACTGGAATGAACGGTTTGATGCCGTCACTGAACCATAAGTTTCCATTTGAGTTGCCGCGGGCAACAGATAAACGCCATCTTTACGATCACTCATTACCGCAGAAACAGTTGGGTAGGGATCAACAATCACCATCATGTCTAACTTTTCCATGGCCTTTTTCATTTCAGTACCACGGGTTTGACTGTTAGGTGCATGACCCCAAAAAATCATGGCACGAAGATTATCTTTTTGTCCTATATTTTTTTTGTCTTCTAAAACACCATCGATCCAACGAGAAACAGGAATACCTTTAGTGTTCATTACATGAACATCTTTGTCACCCTTCTTCTCATAACTACCTCCATCAAATTGACCTTTTATCCAGTCAAAATCCAAGTCCCAAACTCTTGCCCAGTGCTTCCACGAACCTGGTTTAAGCCCGTAATATCCTGGCAATGTATTTGCCAATACGCCTAAATCTGTCGCGCCTTGTACATTATCGTGGCCACGGAAAATATTTGCACCACCACCTGAAACACCCATATTCCCTAATGCTAATTGGAAGGTACAGTAAGCGCGAGTGTTGTTATTACCGATGGTGTGTTGTGTCCCACCCATACACCAAATAAAAGTACCTGGGCGGTTTTGTGCCATGGCTTTCGCAGCACCTTGTACTTTATGCTCTGGCACACCTGTTACACGTTCAACTTCAGCTGGATCCCATTTAGCAACTTCTTGCATGACTTCTTCCATGCCGTAAACACGTTGTTTAATAAAGGACTTATCTTCCCAGCCATTTTTAAATATATGCCACATCATGCCCCAAATAATCGGTACATCCGTACCAGGACGAATCTTCAAAAAGTGATCCGCGTGTGCCGCTGTGCGGGTAAAGCGAGGGTCGATAACAATAATAGGCGCGTTATTTTCTTCTTTTGCTTTCATAATATGTAGTAGCGAAACAGGATGCGCTTCTGCGGGGTTTGAACCAATCAGCAATACTGCTTTTGAATTGTGAATATCATTATAGGAGTTAGTCATCGCACCATAACCCCAAGTATTTGCCACACCTGCAACCGTGGTTGAGTGGCAAATACGTGCCTGATGATCTACATTATTTGTGCCCCACATTCCTGCCATTTTACGAAATAAATAGGCTTGTTCATTACTGTGTTTTGCAGAACCTAACCAGTAAACCGAATCTGGCCCTGATTCTTTACGAATACTTAAAAATTTGTCACCAATTTCATTAATCGCTTGATCCCATGAGATTTTCTTCCACTTACCATCTACTAATTTTGTTGGATGTTTTAGACGACGCTCTCCATGACCATGCTCACGAATCGCCGCACCTTTGGCACAATGCGCGCCTTTATTGAAAGGATGATCCAAAGCAGGTTCTTGACCTGTCCACACACCATTCTCAACTTCAGCTATAACACCGCAACCTACCGAACAATGCGTACAAATAGTTTTGACACGCTTGATATTGCCTTTGGCTGTCTCTGCTGCCTCAGCTTTCTTCATCATTCCGGGCGCTAATGTTGTGCCAAGTGCCGCACCACCTGCCATCAACGTAGAGCTGCGTAAAAATTGACGCCTAGATAGCGCCTCTCCTGCCGCTCTTTGTGCAGTTCCTTTTTTATCAATAAACGAGCTATCGATAACCTTATTAGATGTTTTGGTCAGTTTCATTATCAATCTACTCCCTTATAAAGCGGCTGATTTATAGTAATCAACAATATGTTGTGTAAGTTGATAGCCTTCTTCTTTTTTCACTACCTTAACTTCAGTATTTGTTGCTGCAGCTACCACATTAGGAGTAATTGCAATAGCTACTGTACTAGCGCCAATAGCCGCACTTACCGTTAAAAACTTTCTACGAGTAAGCTTTGACTCAGCGTACTGTTTTAATTCTTTCATTTTATTTCTCCCTTATGGCATAAATTTATAGAGATCGTCATAGCGACTCTTTTGTGACAACTACACTAATAAATACTGCTTTTCAAAATTCAAAAATGCTGACCCAAATCGTCCAACTGCACGATAAAAAACAGCGGATTCTGCCTCTGATAAATCATCAAAAAACCGATCCATCCACGGGCTTATGTGTTTTTCAAAAAATATGGTTTGTATTTCTTGACTCGCTACACTATCCAAAATTAGCAAAGACATAACCTCACACAACGCAGCGACATGATCTTCAGGTTCTACAACTGCTTCATCTCGCTCAAAACCTAATAGCTTTAAGTCATCTCGTAAAATACTCAAAGGCTTTTCCATTAAATAACCAGTGAGATACCAAGAGCCATACGGTACTAATTCTCCGCGACCTAATCCAATAAAAAGATCGTGATACTCATCATCAATCGCTGATAACTCACTTGATTTTGCCGCCAAGCCCAATGTAGACATCGATAGCAACATTTCATCTTCATCGACTGCAACATCTGAAAAATTTGCTACATGTTCAAGCACTTCATTCGTAGGGACTTTACGTAATAACGCTGCCACAATGCTGTAAGCAGAAGCCCTATATAATTGCTCTTGATTAGATTTCTCATTGTCTAGCCCTTTATCATCAATATCATTACTCATCAACTCCACCCCAGCTGACAAGCTGCTTCTCGCTGAAAATTCAGATGGAAAGGGAATGTTTTTTTCGTTAACAGATGATTGGGCTTGCAGTGACATAATCTTCCTTTTCTAATGTAATAAATAAAGCAACGAGCGTGCCAGTCTTTAAGAAAGAGAAATGACAATAAGGGAGTGATTTGACCAAGGCTTTTGACGTTATTACCCAATTTTGCGAGATACAGAATGTCCCACTGCAAAAAAGAACAGCCAAAAAGAGTCAAAAAGACTACTTTTGGTCTTTTTATATTTACCACCCCCCCTCTTTTTACGCATTTTATGCGCTCTAACGGGTTGTCGTCACTATGCTCCAACATGGTTTCGCTACGCTCAGCTTTATGATTTGTGTTTCTAAAAATCAATTTCAAATGCGCTAAACAACTAAAAATCAACATCTGGATCCTCCATCATGTCTCTAACACGGCAGTCATCACACATTTTCAGTCGGCTTTTTGAGCGCTCATCTGCAAACATCGAATGCCCTGAAAGTTTGGTAAGAATGGTGGTAATACCAGATTTTGTGGCAAACGGTTTTCCGCAAGCGATACAACAAAAGGGTTCCTCTTCATTTAATACACGAAGTTTTTTACGTTCTTTAAAATCAAGGATTAGTCGAGGTGTAGTGCTTATCGCGCTTTCTGGGCAAGTATTGGTGCAGACATTACATTGCAAACAGTTTGCTTCAACCAAACTCAACATGGGTTTTTCACTACTGTCTTGCAAAGCATTCGCAGGGCAAGCACTGACACACGCCATACATAAGGTACATTTATCTTTATCAATAATGACATCACCGAAGATAGAACCCGCAGGTAATTGCACCATTGACTCAACACTTTCTGACTTTGCAACTAGGTGATCCAATGCCATATAAAAGGATTGGCGCTTACCTGTAATCGGCGCATGTGTTGCCAAATCAAATTTTGGCATGCGCTTGCTCGTAATTAGCTCGCTCGGGTCTGTAATAATGAGCACTGCACTTGCTGGATAATTTGCCGCTTTCAAGATACTTTGCGTCATTTCTAAATGTAAATCCAAGGCATCACGTGATGATCGAGGCATCTTATTAAGATCAAATAAACGCACCGACCTTGCACCCCACGCCAACGCGGATAGCCAAATTTCGGGGCCAACACTTGCGACTTCCTCTACTGCAATGACTAAAGCAGCAGGTAAAATTTGCTCTGCTTGGGTTTGCTCTTCTTCTGTTACAAAAATTAAATCTGGCTTACCTTGATTCTCTTTTAAATAAGTCAGAATTAACGTCCGTACATGGGTCAGTAAATCTTTGGGCCTTGGATAGGCATAAGTAATCGCGCTCGACGGACAAACCGTGGCACAAATACCACCACCCTGACAGCGTGTCGCCTCAACCTTGATGGTATCAATTAGAGATGTAATAGCTCCCGCAGGACAAGCATCAATACAGCGCGTACACCCCAGCTTGCCCGAACGACCGTGCGCACAAATAGACGCATCATAATCAAAGTATTTTGGCTTCTCGAAAGTACCAACCATATCCACCAATTCATCTTTTGTAGATTGGATATTGTCAAAATCAGCAACGATATAACCAGGTGGCTTTAACGCCATTTTTAACAGAAGCGTAGCAGTAGTAATTGATGATGCTGTTAAGTCTAAAACCAAATCAGCTTTAATCTCTTGATTGGCAATGCTTACGACAAACTGGCCCAATGCTCCCTCAATAGATATATCGCCACTAGGTGTTTGGCCTTTATATTCCACCACTTCGCTGCTTAGACTTTTGGGCAGTTCTCCAAAAAGCTCAATCACTTGTGTGTCACCAATTATCACCACATGACCACTTGATTGATATTCAACTACCGAGGTTGCTTCTGGCTTTAATTTTGCCACTGCCTCGTAAGCAATTTCGCGGGCTTTAATCTTTTCTGCTGATGCAAAGGAATCGCTCATACGTCTTCTCCCTCCTCACCATCAATACCATCAACGTCGCCATCAAGCCCTATTTCAGCTAGTTCTTCTTCAACCATATCTTCTTTTTCACCCTGTACTTCAAAGTTTTGTTGCTCTGTGTCTTCCTCTAACTCGGCCACCTCAACATTATCTTCATCGCTAATTTCAGCATTTAGTAACTCTTCTTTTGTTTTCTCTTCTGCTAGTAGCTTTTCTGCTTCTACCTCTAAAATATGCTTCATATCGCAGGTGATGACACTGGGGTCGAGCTTTTCAAAGCTGGTGTAATCACCATCATACTCATCCAAACCATCACGAATGTTGTACGCTTTCCCGTGGAATAATTTTTGTAGCGCCATTTTTCGCAATGCCTCGCTCACACCTGTTGACATAAACCCTGAGAAATCAGAATCTTCATTGAGAGTTTCGATGTCTGGCATATCTTCATCGGTAAGAGCGTTTAGCTTGTCTAATCTTTGTTCCGCTAGTGCTTCCTCACCTACAACAGGCTCTGAAACGTCGGGCGTATCTTCAACAACCGTTTCATTGGCAACCTCTTGTTTACGTCGTGACCAACGCGATGCAAAGCCTTCTTTCTCCATACCCATCTTATTCACCCTTCTTCCAGTCTTTGCGTTTTCGCTTTTTACGCTTTTCTGCGCTGTAGTTTTCTAAAATATAAGATTCGACCCAACGATATAACTCAGGTGAAATATCCACGGCATATACGATGTCATCGCCTTCCAAATAAGCATGAGCCTCATCAAAACTCATCGTCACCATAAAAGGAATGGGAATATCCGTTTCTTCACCCTCTTCATCCTCTTCATCCTCTTCACGCGCAACAATAAAACAACCAGGTTTTGGTGACATGAGATTATGGTAATAGCTTTCGCATTCGTCTAAATGCAGATTGATTTTTAAGCCACCATAAATGACCTGTTTCACCTCGCCTTGCGTGATGACTTTAATATCGTCTTTGCTGATGCCTGATTGCGCAACCACACCTATTCCATTCCATATTTCATCTATCCATTGGCTTTTTGAAGGTCGACTTTCCATAATTACCGAGACAGGAAAACACTGTGGAAGGTTTTGGGAAGGTTTTTGATAATCTTGGGGGTAAGTTTTTTGTGCCATTACTCTTTAGTAAGAGCAAATTACATGCCACTATGAAATTTCAGCTAAAAAGAGGCCGAATAAACAATATAACCAGCGCTAAATCACAGGAAAAGCTAAATTTAATAGATCACCCCCCCTCTTTTTCGATGATTTGTGTTTTTTAAGGATGAATAACAAGGGATAAATGGTACATTTTATACCTATATAATTGTCAACATGAAGACAAAGAGACCTAAAACACCATCTAACTTCCTAATATAGATCATTCCACCTCTTGCAAAGCCTCGGTACACTCTTGCTACATTATAAATGGTTAAACTGGTACAGTTATTGCTATGTTATTTGGCATAGACTATAAATACTGATACCCCTTTGAAAAAAGACTAAACATGACAGAAAATAACGCAAACAAATCACAACTCATTGACCGCTTTGGTCGCGAAGTCACTTACGTGCGTCTATCAGTCACAGATCGTTGTGATTTACGTTGTGTGTACTGTATGTCTGAGGACATGAAATTTGTGCCACGCGAGCAACTGCTCACACTTGAAGAAATGAATCGCATCGGTAAAGCTTTTATCAATTTGGGTGTGAATAAAATTCGCCTTACGGGTGGCGAGCCACTCACGCGTCGTAACATTCTTAGCGTATTTGAAGCATTAGGATCTGAAAAAAATCTAAAAGATTTAACCGTCACTACCAATGGAACACTATTAGAAAAATATGCCCAACCTTTAAAAGATGCTGGCGTTACGCGCATTAACATTAGCCTAGATACCCTACGTGCTGATCGTTTTAAGAAAATCACTCGCATTGGCAAGCTAGAAAAAACACTGACAGGTATCGAAGTGGCGCTTAAAGTAAGCTTCCAAAAGATCAAACTCAATACCGTTATTATGCGTGGCTATAACGATGATGAAATCATTGATCTGGTCGAGTTTGTGCGGATGCGTAATATGGATATTAGCTTTATCGAAGAAATGCCATTGGGTGAGATTGGCGATCATGACCGTGCAAAAACTTATTATTCCAGCGATGACCTTCGTGAGCTTTTACAAAACCATTACGGCTTAACCGCCACCACCGAACAAACAGGTGGCCCTGCTAAATATTATCGTTTTGCAGATAACGACCAATCACGCATCGGGTTCATCTCACCCCATAGTCACAATTTTTGCGATGACTGCAACCGTGTAAGAGTTACTGCTGAAGGAATGCTATTGCTTTGTTTAGGGCAAGAACATTCTTTAGATTTACGCAAAGTCGTGCGTGCTAATCCTGATGCTTCTCTTGATAATGACAAAGCACTCAAAGAAGCCATTATCGGTGCAATGCAACTCAAACCCAAGGGGCATGATTTTAATCTCAATGAACAGCCAATTATTATGCGCCATATGAGTAGCACTGGTGGCTAATGAGCAAGCGTCCTGAACTCACTAATACAGGGCTAGACGCAGCATACGCCGTCAACGGTGTGAATGAACTTGGGGAAACCATCTCAGGGCATATCGCCGCCGAGCGCGCCCTAACCATCTACCTAGATAAGCGTGAAATTGTCACCCTTATGACACTTGGTACACAGCCCGAATTATTAGTTTTAGGCTGGTTAAGAAATCAACGCCTTGTCAAAAAAATGGGAGACATAAAAGCCATTCAAGTAGACTGGGAGACAGAATCTGCAGCAGTTACCACCCACACAAGTATTGCTAATTTAAACGAAAAGCTCAGCAAAAAAACGGTCACAACAGGTTGCGGACAAGGGACAGTGTACGGAGATATGATGGAGGGTTTAGATAAAATTGAACTTCCAAAAATCACACTAAAGCAATCATTAATTTATAACCTGCTCGCCAGCCTTAATAAACACAATGAAATCTACAAAAAAGCGGGAGCAGTTCACGGCTGTGCTTTGTGTAAAGGTACAGAAATTTCACGCTTTGTAGAAGATGTTGGCAGGCACAATGCTGTTGATGCCATTGCGGGTTATATGTGGCTGCACGATATTAAAGGTGCAGATAAAATCTTCTACACCACAGGCAGGCTAACATCTGAAATGGTCATTAAAGTTGCACAAATGGGCGTACCTGTTCTGTTATCACGCTCTGGTGCTACACAAATGGGCTATGAAATAGCAAAGCACATCGGAGTGATTTTAATCTCACGCGCCAAAGGAAAACACTTCTTAATTTATAATGGGGCAGAGCAAATAGAGTTTGATGCCATACCAGCCAAGCTAAAATCCAGCTTAAAGAAGGCATCATGAGCAAACCCGAAAGCCTAAATTTTGCTACGCCTTTTCTCAGCGTCAAACAGGTATCCGAATATCTGCAATTGAATGAGAAAAAAGTCTATTCGCTCGCCAATGAAGGCCACATCCCTGCCACCAAAATAACTGGTAAATGGATGTTCCCACGCGAACTGATTGATCGCTGGATACTCGATTCTTCACATAGCGGATTGCTTAATGATAGATTAGTCATTGCTGGCAGTGACGACCCTTTGCTTTATCGCGTGATCAATAACTTTGCCACTGACATGGGCTCGCGCGCACTGATTACCTATTCACCTACAGGCACAGGCTTGGGCTTAAGTTTACTGCAATCACAACGCATCGATGTCTGTGGGGTCCACTGGGGGCCACAAGCAGAAAGCAAATTTCGCCACCCCGCATTGCTACAACAACATTCACAATATAAAAAATGGGTTTTGATACGGGCCTTCCAACGCGAACAAGGTTTAATTATTAGCCCACCTGTTTTAAAGTTCTCCGAACAACCAGAAGCTTTTTTCGACTCACAATTTCGCTGGGTAAAACGCCAAACAGGTGCAGGCGCACAACGCTTTTTACAAGAAGTATTAAGCCACTACCACAAAACTACTGACCAATTAAATTGCGAGATAGAAGCAAAATCAGAGCGAGAAGCCGCCGCCGCAATCGCTATGGACTTAGCCGATATATCCCCCGGAACACGCTCCATCGCCAATGAGTTTGGCTTAGGGTTTATAAGCTTAGGCTGGGAATCATTTGATTTAGCATTACCCCGAAACATTTGGTTTAGACATTTATTTCAAGAATTTATAAGCGAATTGAAATCTTTGCCTAGTCAACAGTTGGCTGAGAGTTTGGGGGGGTATGATTTAGGGAGTTGCGGGAAATTAGTTTGGGGCGATGACTAACCCCGTCCTTAAACCCAAAACAACTTCACCAAAAATTACTCCCATATAGTTTTACTGTAAGTTAAATTCCTTACGCTCTTCATCAGTCAATGAGGATGTATCTGGCATTTGGTGAGCAATACCTTTGTGACAATCTATACAAGTTTTGCCTTCATCAAACCCTGTCATATGTTGCGGTGCTGCACGACGGCTTTGTAACGTGTAATCCATTGAGCCAAACTCGTGGCAATTTCGACACTCAACTGAATCTGTCTTCTTCATTCTTTTCCATTCTCTTTTAGCTAAGTACATACGTTTTTCTTCAAATTTTTCTGGAGTATTGATAGACCCTAGTGCCTTATGAAAAAGCTCATTCGAGGCTTGTATTTTTCGTACCATTTTAGGCCCCCAAGCTTTAGGCACATGACAATCTGGACATGATGCTCTAACACCTGTGCGGTTTTGATAATGGATGGTATTTCTATATTCTTGATATACAGTAGATTCCATTTCGTGACAACCAATACAGAATTGCTCTGTATTAGTTGCTTCCATAGCGGTATTAAAACCACCCCAAAAGACTATTCCACCAATAAATCCTAATGTTAGCACTGTAAAAACCGCCCGCCTTTTTAAGAAAGCCAGAAATTTTTTAAATAGCATTATCATGATAATTTCCTCAATTATTTTGTAATATTGTTATTTTTTTTCCAATTCATGTACAGGGGCAAACGCATTTTCAACCAGTGGTTCTGCATCAACTTGCGGAGCATGACATTGTGTACAAAAGTAACGACGCGCAGCTAATGTAGATTGAGCATTACCATCACGGTCTGTAAAGTGTGTTTGGCTAACTTTAGTTGCTTTGGCTTTTTTATAGGCATCCCAACTGTGACAAGTCATACACTTGTTGTACTGGAGTGTGATTTTATATTCTCGTATACGATGAGGAATCATCGGAGGCTGCTGGAAATAGTTTCTCGCAATGGGTTCAATATCTGGCTGTAAGCGTTTTATTGATGCGCTTTTATCTGCATCAGGAATTGCCGTTTCTCCACGTAGCGATTTTACGCCATTAAACTCAATATCAGATTTTTGTGCGGTACTATTAGGTATAGGAGTTTCAGCGACATATACAGATGAGACAAGTAAGCCTAATCCTATTAATACACTACTTAAGACTGTTTTTTTGCTTGTAATTTTCATGGCATGACCTTTTGATTACTGGTTTAATTTTCTAAATGTTTATTATCTAAATTCTGAATAGTATTTTTTTTAAACGGTATTCTTGTTTCAAAACGAAATACATCTTCAGCACATACATCAATACAACGCCCACAATTGGTACACTGACTTGAATCAATGAATGAATGAAATCCTTTACTTGCACCATTTAATGGGGTTTTAATAACTTGTTGTTCAGGACAAACTAAAAAGCAGTCCATACAATCATCACATTGCTCTCGCTGATGGGCATTGACACGTAAGATACTTTGTTTGCCCAATAAACTATAGAAAGTACCAACAGGGCATATGCTTCCACACCAAACACGTCTACTAACGATAAAATCTAATATAAATATTGCTATTATCACACCCCACGCAAGCCCCATACCGAAGATTGCACCTCTGAATACCATAGAGACAGGGTTGATTAACTCCCATGCAATTGTGCCTGTAATCAAGGCGAGCAAAAGCGTAAAACCCAACACCCAAAAGCGTGTGTTTTTATTTATTTGCGTGCCACCTTTAAGCTTTAACTGGCTTCTGAGCCAAGCAGCAATATCTGTAACAATATTGATGGGGCAAACCCAGCTACAATAAACGCGCCCACCAATTAAGAAGTAAAACAGAGCAACGATGAACGCTCCTAAAATACCTGTGAAAATAGGGATCGTGCCAGCAAATAACGACTGTATAAGCACATAAGGGTCTGTTAAGGGTAAAATATCTAATACCAGGCTTGAAGCAAGATTACCTTTGATTAACCAAATCTCCGTTTCTTTTGCTATCCATGGGCTAATAATAAACAACCCTAAAATAGTAATTTGACTTAAACGTCTTAGGATTAACCATTTATGGGCTTTTAACCATCCTTTGGCTTGAATTGCCTCTTTGCCAGGAAGTAGCCCTATTTTTGTATTAGCAACCATTACAAGCCCCCTTTTTGGTTTAAAGTATCCAGCGGATTACTGGAAAAGGGAGAACTATTAGACTTTTTTGGTTGTCTTAACTTATTAACAGGGTCATTAAGTGTTTCTTTATTTTTAATTAGGCCTTTTTTTATCAAACCCTTGCCAGCATGGTCATATTCCAAGCCTTCAGGTAAGTTATATTTATGCTCCGCATCTGGGGCGACCAGTGACTTCCCTGCTTTTTCTTTTTCCTCCCAACCCATACGATAGTGTGGTGAACCACCTGAAGCAGCCAATTTAATGGGCATAATTTTAATGGCAGACTCACCATCAACGATACAAGCTTGTTCACATTTTCCGCATCCCGTACAGTCACTTGAATGCACAACAGGAATAAACTTTGCATGCATTCCTGTGCGCGTATTGCTCATTGTATCAATAGTAATAGCCTTGCCTTGAACAGGGCAGACATTAAAACAAACTTCACAACGTAAACCTTGAAAAGCAATACACCCTTCCTCATCAATAACAACAGCTAAACCCATCCGTGCATCATTAATATTGGCGAGACGATGATCTAATGCACCTGTCGGACAAGCAACCACGCAAGGAATATCTTCACACATCTCACAGGGGGTTTTGCGTGCCGTAAAATAAGGTGTGCCAAGTGCGACAAAATCACCTAATTGAGCAAGTTTTAGGGTATCCCATGGGCAATCACGCACACAAAGACCGCAACGCACACAAGCACCTAAAAAATCGTCTTCCACAAGCGCGCCTGGTGGACGTATGGCTTGAGCGGCAATGGCACGTGATTGACGCGCATACAACCCCATCACCAGTGATCCTAAACCAACAGCACTTGCTGTTTTTAACGAATCACCTACAAATTTTCGGCGTTTCTTATCCACAGAACTATTCTCAAAGTGACCGTTAAGCTTTAACGACTTTAACCGCACACTTCTTGTAGTCCGTCTCTTTTGAGATAGGACAAGTCGCATCAAGCGTAACTTTATTAATTAAACGACTGGCATCAAACCATGGCACAAACACAAGACCTTCTGGAGGCTTATTACGACCACGGGTTTCAACCAAGGCTGTGATCTCACCACGTCGGCTGACCACTTTTGCTTGCATACCACGCTGAAGCCCTTTCTTTTTTGCATCTGCTGGATGCATAAAGATAACAGCATCAGGCACTGCACGGTATAACTCGGGTACGCGCCTTGTCATAGAGCCTGAGTGCCAATGCTCTAGCACCCGTCCTGTACTTAGCCACATATCAAATTCCTCATCAGGTGATTCGGCAGGTGGTTCATAAGGAAGTGCTATAATATTGGCACGCCCATCTTTTTGACCATAGAACTCAAAATCCTTACCTTTACCAACAAAGGGATCAAAACCTTCCTTGTAACGCCATAGCGTTTCTTTACCATTAACAACGGGCCAACGTAAGCCGCGTGATGCGTGATACGCTTCAAATGAAGCAAGATCATGACCTATTTTTGGACCTTTAAGTCCAAAAATACGGTACTCTTCAAATAAGCCTTTTTGAATATAAAAGCCAAATTCTTTCATTTCTTGATTGGCATACACGTTTCCAGAGGGGTCTTTTACTTCCTGTGTAGCATATTTATCAACATTGCCATTTTTATAAAGCACTTCGTAGAGTGTTTTCCCCTTGAACTCTGGCTGTTTTTCAATTAAGTCTGCCGGCCAGACTTCTTCAATTTTAAAGCGTTTAGAAAATTCAACTAATTGCCACAAATCCGAACGTGATTCACCTGGCGCATCTACTTGTTGTCGCCATAATTGAGTACGGCGCTCTGCATTACCATAGCCACCTTCTTTTTCTGTCCACATTGCAGTTGGTAAAATAAGGTCAGCCGCCATCGCCGTAACAGTAGGGTAAGGCTCTGAAACCACAATGAAATTATCAGGATTACGATAGCCTGGGTAGGTCTCTTCATTTAGGTTTGCAGCGGCCTGCATATTGTTATTACACATAACCCAGTGGCAGTTATTTTTACCGTCTTTAAGCATACGATTTTGCAAAACTGCATGCCATCCTACTTTGCCGTTTAGTGTGCCTTCAGGAAGTTTCCATACTTTTTCAGAAAAATCACGATGTGCTTTTTTCTTCACCACTAAATCAGCAGGTAAACGATGAGCAAATGTACCCACCTCCCTTGCCGTTCCGCAAGCCGAAGGCTGACCTGTTAAAGAGAATGGGCCACTACCTGGAGTTGATATTTTTCCTGTTAACAAATGTACGTTGTACATCATATTATTAGCCCATGTACCACGGGTGTGCTGGTTAAAGCCCATTGTCCAGTAAGATACTATTTTCTTATCAGGGTCTGCATAAAGTTTGGCAAGGTCTTCAAGCTTCTTTTTTGGTACACCTGATATTTCATGCGCTTTATCAAGTGTATATTCACTGACAAACTCCTTAAACTCTTCGAAATCTATCGCTGTCATTCCACCTGCTTTTTTGGCATTTTTAGCAGCCTTTTCGAGCTTATGTGAACTTCTTAAACCGTAGCCAATATCGGTATTACCTTTTTTAAAGTTCACGTGTTTTGCCACAAAGTCTTTATTCACTGCATCGTTTTCGATGATGTAATTACAAATATAGTTCAGTATTGCCAGATCAGACTGCGGCTCAAAAATAATAGGCAAGTCTGCCAAATCAAAACTACGGTGTGTAAAAGTTGACAGGACAGCTACCGACACATCTTTACCTGTTAAACGCCTATCTGTCAGACGTGACCATAAAATGGGGTGCATTTCTGCCATATTTGAACCCCAAAGCACAAAGGCATCTGCCTGCTCCAAATCGTCATAACACCCCATTGGCTCATCTGCACCAAAAGTACGAATAAAACCTGCAACAGCAGATGCCATACAATGGCGCGCATTGGGATCTATATGATTCGAACGAAAACCAGCTTTCCACAGTTTTGAGGCTGCATAACCTTCATAGATTGTCCATTGACCAGAGCCAAACATAGATACGCTGGAGGTAAGCTCTTCAGGCTTCTTACCCTGATTGGCTTGCATATCTTTTTTAAGCGATGTTTTCCACTTCTCCTCCATAATATCGAATGCTTCACCCCACGAGACTGGCTCAAACTCACCTTCTTTATCAAACTTACCGTTTGTTTTACGTAATAAAGGTGTTGTTAAGCGGTCTTTTCCGTACATGATTTTGGATAAAAAGTAGCCTTTGATGCAGTTTAAACCACGGTTTACTGGTGCATCGGGATCACCTTGTGTTGCAACCACATGATTGTCTTTTACACCAACCAATACAGAGCAGCCCGTACCACAAAAACGACACGGTGCTTTATCCCAACGAATTTTGGTATCTTTTTGTGCCTCTGCCATCAAAGGAACACTGATTCCCGCAGCTGCTGCAGTCGCTGCTATGGCGTTATTCTTTATAAAATCACGTCTTGACTGTTTCATTATTTTGACTCCGGATTATTTTCTATTTAGTTCGTTTCTATCTTTTTTCTTTCAATTAGTCTTCATCATCGAGCACTTCAGCATGCTGATAAATCATGGCAATGGATAAAATACCTTCGAGTTTTTGTAGTTGGGTAACAGCATCACCTGTTTCTTTGTATGAATCAGTTTCAATAGTAACAACCAGTTTCCCCTCATCATTGCTACCGTGTATTTCTAAGCCTAGAATTTCAAGCATTCTAGCTTCGACCACTTCACGATTTTCTGGAAGGATAAACACCATTACACCGCAAACACTGATTACATTTTCTTTTTTAGCATTTACTATTAGATAATTATCATCAGCACTTACGTCTGGTGATGCTTCTATAATTGTCATCATGTAACAATACTCTTTGTTAATTTAGGTTTAATAGAGACAGCATCGATAGGACATACAGCAACACATGCGCCACAGCCAGTACAGTCATTTTGTGTAATGAGTGGCTCTGAAATGCCACCGAGCTTTAATTTAAATTGAATTGCTTGGGTTTCACAATTATCACCACAGGCACGGCAGACAACAGCATTTAGCGAAAGACATTTGGAGTGAATAGATATATCCAGATTCCATGCCACTTGCTCAATTTTTTTCTGATTTATTTTTTTATTTAACAGCGTTGCATCAAGAGCGCCTGTTTTACAGACTTTGATGCATTCCATGCAGAAGGTGCACTCACCAAGCTTAAAGGATATTTTTGGGAAACCACCGACACCTCTGATAATAATGCTTTGTGGACAAGCTGAAATACAATCATCACAACGACTACAGGCTTCTACAAAAAATGATTCTGATTGCGCCCATGGTGGACGAATAACCAATGAGTTAGCTTTAGAGGCTGTTGTTACCTTACCTCTTAAAAAAAAACGCCTACTTAAATCAGGGCTTGCCAACATTCTTGCCTAGTTAATAATCAATAATCCTGTTTATACCCTCTATATTTTATTCGCGGTTGATATAGATCAATCATAAGAAATATTAGCTATCTTTTTGGGTAAGCCCCACCAAATATAACTACACCCATCATAACCAAACTGATTACTACTCCAGACAATGTTAATTCAGCATTAGCTAAGGCTGACCACATCATACTAACAACGACCACACTGCCAACAATGATATTATTTATAATAGATTTACTCTGCGCAATACTAGTCGTGATATACCCACCAATAAACATGATGGCAACAAAGATAGGAACACCCAATAGGTACTTAAATATCCACTGAATATTCTTCAAAAAAAGGTATTCACTGGCAACCATATTGTAAGCAACAGCCAAAAGAAGAAATATGAGTTGAATGAGCAGCATTGCAATAATAATAAATGCAATACCGCTCATAATTCCTTTGATATTTTTTATCATAAAATTAATTGCACTTGAAAGATCAACTAAGTTAGCGAAAAGACCCTCTATAATGAACTAAATATTACAGATATTCGTATTGTGATGTCTATCATAAGACCTTTGCGCAAGATTATGGCAAAAGAGTAGTAAGAAGCTAGTTTTAAGGGAATCTTGAATAAGGAAAAACTGATCAAGTCCAATTATTTTTAGCTTACTAAATTATAATTGGCTTAATTAAATACGTTCTACTAACCTACTAACTCCCTATAAGCATGCCAGCTTGCATGCCCTATAATTGGAAGAGTTATCATCAGACCAACAAAAGCAAACAACATCCCCACATTAATCAGGGCAACAATAATAATCGCCCAAACAAGCATTGGCAGTGGGTTTGTCATAACAACGCGTAAACTTGTCATTATTGCTGTTATCACATCAACTTTTCGATCTAACAGCATTGGAATGGAAACTACACTGATCGAAAAAACAAGTTGAGCAATAAAAAAACCAAAAAAGGTGAAAAACAATAAAAATTCAATGCTGTGATCGCCTTTTAATAAGACACTCCAACCTTTGGTGATTAACTCTAAATCATCAAAAAACACACCCGCTACCATTGCAGAAATTCGTAACCAGATAATTAATAAAACCGAAAGCAGTACAACAAAAAAACCGAGACCTACTGCATTTTCTTTAATTTTTACAATAGAATCTAACAAGCATGGTTTTTTATTATTTTCTATCTGGCTACTTAACTCATAAAGACCAATCGCTAAAAATGGCCCCATAAGCAAAAAGGCTGAAGCAAAAGCAACAGACCACAAAGGATTTTTTGAAGCCATGAAAACAAGAAACAAACCAATAACGGCGAAGACTAATCCATATAAAAGACTGGGTAATTTTGCTTTTTTTAGATCAGAAAACCCTTTAGATAACCAACCAAAAGGTGCCATTAAGCCAACTTTATTGACGTGAACAGGTGGCTTACGTTTAAGTTGAATAGTACTGCTTTCTGACATAATATTTACTCTCCTATACATCATCATACGAAGTCTTTTGTATTTCAGATGATGATTATACCAAATTAAATTAACGTCTGAATACTACTGTTCTTTTTCCATTTAACATTACACGATCTTCAGAATACCACTTAACTGCGCGATTAAGCACCACCGCTTCAATATCACGTCCTGTCTCCACCAATTCTTCTGGTAGATTAGCGTGAGAAATGCGCTCAACTGCTTGCTCAATAATAGGCCCTTCATCAAGGTTCGCCGTTACATAATGTGCTGTAGCGCCAATAAGCTTTACACCTCGTTCAAATGCTTGATGGTAAGGTTTTGCACCTTTAAAACCTGGCAAAAATGAATGATGAATATTAATTGCTCGCCCAACTAACTGCTGGCATAAGTTATCAGAAAGTATTTGCATATAGCGCGCTAAAACAAGTAGTTCTACATCATTATCTTCCATGCATTTAATGATTTGTGCTTCTTGTTTTGGCTTAGTTTCTTTCGTAATAGGAAAGTGATAAAACGGCACATTAAACCAATCAGCAATTCTTTTTAAATCTGTATGATTTGATACCACACCAACAATATCGACTTGTAGAACACCACGTTGCCATGCATTAAGCAGGTTATTCATGCAATGACTATCTTTTGTTACGGCGAGTAATATGCGAGGTTTAACTTTATTTTCACGTACTCGCCACTCCATTTTATATTTATCGGCAATTGTAAAAAACTCTTGGCGAAGCTCATCAATTGAGAGCGATACATTATCCATTGGCGCAAAAACCGTACGCATAAAAAACAAATCTGTAAATGGATCTTCGTGTTGTGATGATTCTAAAATATTGTAGCCATTATCTGCAAAAAAACTGAAAACTGTGGCAGATATATGCGCTTGGTCTGGGCAACTAAATTTCAGAGTAATTGAATCTGGCATGGCTTATTTAAAGTTGAATTGAATTGGAATAATATAGGCTATTAAAACATAGTGTCTGCTTTGTGCGAAGGCTGATGTGATAAACGTACTAATTCACGCCCTCTTCTATCGCTGATAACTGCTCAGCAATTGCCTCTTCATCCTCTATCATTTGTGGTTCAGTGAGCAACCAAACTGAAAACGTTGAACCTTTTCCTAGCTCTGATTTTGCGGTGATATTTCCCCCGTACCGACGCACTAAACCATAGCTTATTGATAAGCCTAACCCTGTTCCTTCTCCTTGTCCTTTAGTGCTAAAGAATGGATTAAATATTTGCTTAAGTGATTTTTCATCAATGCCTTTCCCATTATCATTAACACTTAATACCACGCCCTTATTTTTCCAATCACGTGTTTTTATCACGATATGTCCATCGTTATCAGGGAGTGCGTGAATAGCATTGACCAATAAATTCACCAACACCTGTTGTAATTCTTGTGGGTTAATTTCTACAATTTGCTCGGCTTTCAAATCAGTATCAACCGAAAATTTACTTTCATTGCGTAGATGACTGACTAATTTCAACGTATCCGTAACGACAGAATTTACTTTTATCGCGCTGATGTAGCCCGAATACTCATCTGGGTGTGCATATTGTAATAAACGATTTATGATGTCACGGATGCGATAAATTTGCTCAATAACCAAGTCTATTTCTTGCTGAACTGGCTCTGCGTTACCCCCCAACTCTGCAACCATAATATCAAGGTTTCCCAGCATTACCGCGGTGGGGTTATTAATTTCATGCGCTACACCAGCGGTCAATTCACCCAATGCTGCGAGCTTTTCAGCGACTACAAGTTGCTGGCGTGTTTGGCGTAATAATTGGATGGAATTTTCTAAATCTATATTCTTCTTCTTTAGTTCTACTGTACGCAGTTCCACTTTATCCTCTAAAGAATCAGCCCAGCTTTGAATCTCTTGGCTGCGCGCTTGAAGCTGATCAAGCATGTCATCAAACTCATGTGAAAGCGTACCAAGCTCATCTTGTGATTCAATTAATCCCACACGTTTTGCACCGCCTTCTTGGGTAGAGTGAACCACATCACTCATCTTTTCTATCGGCTTAAATATCTTTCTTGCACCACGAATTGCCGCCCATGCGGACAGCAACATTAAGCCTAAAAACATCAAAACTAAAACTGCAAGTGCACTCCATAAAGCATCTCGAAAGGGCTTTTCTAAAAAACCTGCGTATAACATGCCCACGCGTTTTCCATCAATATCAATGATTGGTTCGTAGGATGAAACGTACCAATCGTTTACTACAAATGCGCGGTCTATCCATGTAATGCCTTGATCTAAAACCTTGGTTCTTACTTCGTTTGATACACGCGTTCCTAAAGCTCGTTCGCCTTTTTTAAGCGGCACGTTTGTGGATATTCGCACATCTTCTAAAAATACTGTGACTGTTCCTATACTGCCTTTTGGCAGGCTTCCTTCTCCATAGGCAAGGTCACGAATGGCATCAACAAACCTAAAGTTTTCATTGAGCAATACACCACCATCTAGCAACGCCACAACCTCCCCTCTGGAATCTTTTACAGGATAAAGTGCGCGAATGACCATCGCTCGATCTTCCAGCGTTCTCTTACTTGGTCGTGCTCGTGGTGTTTTTACAAGTGGGAGCTGTACAAGATCAAAGAGGTTTTCATCTTCCGTTTTAAGTTCTTGTGCCGAGTAAATCTCTATTCCCGAACTTGCATGGCCATTTAATGCATTCAGTAAAGCGGACGAATTTCTCCTACTTTTTAAAATATTAGATTTATTACCTGTTTGCACAACTTCTAAAAAAGAAAACCCAATTTGCTCTCTTAAAAAACCAACCTGCTTTACGACTGAACGCTGATTGCCAGATTCAAGCGCCGCACGAAAAGAGTAAGATTCTGCTAATCGCTCTAATTCATTTAAATAATCTTGGCGAATGCGACTAAAGGCATCATGCGATACGGCAAGGTCGGTATTAACCTTTAAAAAGAGTTGATCGTAGGTAAATGTTTTCCCCCAATAAATTGCTAGCGCTAAAGCAACAGGCATAATTAATAAGATGGGGAAAAGTACCAATAAAAGAAGTTTGTAACGGACTTTATGACGAATTACATCGCGGAACTGTGTAAAAAAACTCATACGATGGAATTTTCATTTAAAAAACGATATTTATTAAGACCACCCCCCCTCTTTTTCGGGGTTTTGTGTGTCAAATAGCCCTTTATAAGCTGTTTTTCAGTACATTTTTTATCAAATTTACGTACAAAACCCCGAAAAAAGGGGGGGGTGGTCTTAATAAAAAGTAATATTTTTCTAATCAAGTGCATTCCATGCCTTCACTTTACGTTCTAAGGTCTTTCTAGAGACACCTAACAGTCTAGCTGCCGCTGATTTATTGCCTTTTTCCATCTCTAATACTTTGAGAATATGATTCTTCTCTATTTCATCTAACTGATAAATATTTGCATCTGTTTGTACACTCGCAGCTGCTGATTGCTGTACTGAGTTTCCTGTTAAACATTGTCCCGGCGTTTGTTTTAATAATAAACAACGCTCAATAACATTTTTAAGTTCACGAATATTCCCAGGCCATTCATAAGAGCGTAGTTGAAATAAATCATCCCCCGTAATCGCTGGTTCTGCCAAACCTAAATCTGCTGACAACTTCGTTGCAAAGTGTTGCACCAATGCAGGCAAATCATCTATACGTTCACGCAAAGGTGGCATACGAACATTCACAACATTTAGGCGATAATATAAATCCTCCCTAAATTCTTTTTTCTCCACCTGTTTAGCTAAGTCACGATTAGTCGCTGCGATAATACGAACATCTACAGGGATTTCTCGGTTAGAACCTACAGGGCGTATCACACGTTCTTCTAACACGCGCAATAAATGCACCTGCATCGACATCGGCATTTCACCAATCTCATCTAAAAATAAGGTGCCATTATTGGCGTAGGTGAATAAACCTTCACGGGTGTTTTGCGCGCCTGTAAACGCTCCTTTGGTATGGCCAAAAAATTCACTTTCCATTAGTTCTTCTGAAATTGCGCCACAGTTTACGGGTACAAATGTACCTTTTCGTTCACTCCAACGATGCAATGCGCGGGCGGCTAACTCTTTACCTGTTCCTGATTCCCCCTCTATCAATACCGTCGTTGGCATCGGGGCAATTGATTTTATTACGTCACAAACACTTTGCATAGTGTCGCAATTCCCAATCATGCCGCTATCATAGAGTTGATCGACTTGGCGCTTGAGTACCACATTTTCACGCTGAACCTGTTGATGGGCAAGACAACCTTCGATGGATGCCATCATTTGATCCATTCTAAATGGCTTCATAATGAAGTCACTCGCACCTGCACGCAATGCTGCAATTGCTGTTTCTAAGCTAGCATGTGCGGTAATGAAAATAACAGATGCCGTGCAACCTTGTTGGCGCAATTCAGTCACCCAATCGACACCTGACATACCTGGCAAACGAATATCTGAGATGATTAGATCAAAATTACAACGCTGGCGAAGAGCTTCGGCCACCTCAACATCTTCGGCAACCTCTACTAAGCCAAATTGCTTTTCTAGACCTTTTTGCAAGAAACTACGAATGCCAAGCTCATCATCAACGATTAAAACGGAATATCGTTTAAAATTATTGCCTATTGTTTTTGCTTCTATCATTCCATCTACTTTAGGTACGGCTAAACTCATGCTACAAAAACTTCCTTATTAATTTTTAAATTGGGACAATCTGTCCCATCACTTCTATAATTGATATGCTTTTTACATCATATTGGTTATTTTTGAGAAAGGAGAGATAGAAAACCTTTGTTCTATCTTACTTTTAGACCATTTTTAGTAATTTTGCATAATTCACTCACTGTTGGCACTGATTTTGCTATTAAAATAAACAAGAAGACAAATCCCTTTTAACTACCTAGGCAAGTTTAATGACAAGAACGCTTTTATCAAAAATTACATCACTTTTAATTTTTAGCATTCTATTTATCAACCCCACTTTTGGTCAATCACCATCGGACTCTAAAATAATCAAACTAGCTACAACTACCAGCACCGAAAACTCTGGTTTATTGAAATATCTTTTACCCCTATTTGAAAAAGATTCGGGTTATACCGTTCACACTATTGCAGTAGGAACAGGAAAAGCTTTACGCATGGGCAGAGATGGGGATGTGGACGTATTGTTAGTCCACGCTAAAAAAGCAGAAGAGAAATTTA
>Ga0256834_1000503_pt1 | contig 28003 bp, 25 predicted proteins | sample 4281140metaG_FD_190536 | JGI IMG/M metagenome (GOLD analysis project Ga0256834, IMG submission 190536) | Hydrothermal vent microbial communities from East Pacific Rise, Pacific Ocean - 4281-140 | ecosystem: Environmental > Aquatic > Marine > Hydrothermal vents | place: Pacific Ocean: East...
TCTAAACTCTTGTTTGCCGTCTTCTCGTGTTATCCTGATCAAAGGTTTTTTGAGACGGTCATTATCATAATACATACCCAAGCCTCCGGTTCCACGCGGACACAGGCGTCCGTTGGAATGCGGATCTTGGTCATTGCCTATTATTTTTTTGATATTACCTTTTTTATCGGTATATGTCCAACCGGCGCAATTCCAAAAACACACTTCACAAACCGTAGGTGTTTTTACCGCTTCGTTTTCTAATAGATGTTCGGTTTTTTCTTCACCGAAAATAGCACCCATTATACTGGTAAGAGGCGGTGTCATAGCCAAACCGGCTGTTGCTGTTCCCGATATTTTGATAAAATCTCTTCGATTGATTTTGTTCATAATATTACAGGTATATAAATATTGTTTTCATTTAATTTTACTCAAAAATAACATCTAAAAAGCCGTAAAAACCTGATGATTGACACTTTTTGAAGACATAAGAACGATTCTAATTAGAAATTATACCCAATTCTGATGAAAGTCATTTTTGTAACATAAGTCTAATAAATAGTGATAATATCAATCGCGCCTCACAACAAAAAAAAATCCCGCTTAAACATAAGCAGGATTAATGTCTAAATAACTGATATAAACCTATTTTCCCATCAACATTTTATCAATGGCTTTGGTGGCTATGTAACCGTCGGCAATGGCTGAAATGGCGTCATTTCTACCAATCGTTACGGCATCACCACCGGCAAATAGTTTGGGAATATTGGTTTGACGGTTTTCATCCACCACGATTTTGTTCTTTTGCATCTCTAATTTAGCCAAGATGTGTTCGGGTAGCAAGCTGTAATCGGCTTTTTGTCCGATAGCGGCGATTACGGCATCACATTCGATGATGGTTTCACTGCCTTCAATGGGTTTCGGTCGCGGACGACCACCGCCTTCGGATACCATTTCGGCTTTCACATATTCCAAACCTTTGACTTTGCCGTTTTCATCCTTGATAACCCGTGTGGGAATAGTTTGTGGCATAAAGTGTACGCCTTCCGCTTCGGCTCCTTCGATTTCTTCCAAATCCGCCGGCATATCTTGCATTCGACGTCTGTATGATTGAAATACTTCGGCACCCAAACGACGCGATACTCTCGAACAGTCGATAGATACGTCTCCACCTCCCACAACTACTACTTTTTTGCCTATATCCACTTGTTCTCCGGCATTGACTTTACCCAAAAATTTTACGGCTGACCAAACACCTTCGGCATCTTCACCCTCAATACCCAAATTCCAAGCATCTTGCAATCCTACCGCCATAAATACAGCATCGCTGTTGTTATAGATTTCATCAAATGTAATATCTTTTCCTACTACGGTATTGTAATGGATTTTTACGCCCACTTTTTTCATATATTCCACTTGCTTTTGAATACTGTCATAAGGTAAGCGATATTTAGGGATACCATACATAATCATTCCGCCCGGATCTTTGTGTGCTTCGTAAACCGTTACGTTATAACCGCGCAAAGATAAATAGTAAGCCGCCGTTAATCCACCCGGTCCGGCTCCAATGATACCTACTTTGTATTGATTGGGCTCTCTGATTTCGGGATTGACAATTTCTTTAATTATTTCGGCGTTTTCGGCTCTTGAAGTGGCATAGCCTTTCAACCAACGAATTGCCACCGCTTCTCCCCTTACCTGCAACGCACAAACATCTTCACAACGGCGGGTACAGACTTTACCGCACATTTCGGGCAAATCATTGTTGTCGTAAATAATCTTTATTGCCGCTTCATCATCACCTTGTGCTATGGCATTGATATATTCGGGTATGTGCATATGAACCGGACAGTTTTCGGTACATAAACCGCAACTGATACAACGACTGGCTTCTATGCGTGCTTCCTGCTCGTTATAACCCAAAAAGACTTCGGCAAAAGATTTTACTCGTTCTTCGGGATCCAATTCCCGCATCGGTACGCGTTCAAAGACGTTTAAGCTTGTATCCAAATCAGCCGTAAAACTCAATTTTTCTTTGGCTTCCGGATTGTCTTTTCCGGGAACCATCAAAAAGTCGAACGGATCGGGACTAACTTTGATAAAATCTTGTGTCATATTTAACGAGCCGGACGGACACACATCCACGCAAAGCGCACAGTAACAGCATCTTCCGTAATCGATTTGCGGACGTAGTCCGCTGTCGCCGGGTTTTCCTTCAATTTCTGCCAAACCTATCATATCGATAGCGTCATTCATACAAATCGTGGCACAATTACCACAACCGATACATTGTTCCAAATCATTGTAATGAAATCCTCTGTAACGTTCGGATATACTTTTTTCTTCATACGGAAAATTAATCGTATGCGGCTGTTTGCCCATTTGTTTGAGCGCTGTCAATGGTGTTAATATGCCTTTCAGGTTAAGAATACTCATAGGTTCTTGTTTTATATGTTTGATGACCGATGACCGGTACACCAAGTAAACTTGGGCACACGGTGCCGGATGTAATTAACTCCGAATAATACAAGGTTTCAGTTGTTCTGTTTATCTTTTTAATGTATTTACAAATGCTAGCATCATATTCATCAATATGTGGGATAACATTCTATGCTTGTCATTGCGAACGAAGTGAAGCAATCTCAAACAATTCTGCGTTTTTCATTATCAAACGACAGTGTTTTATTTGTAGAGATTGCCACGCTTCACTGCGTTACGCTCGCAATGAAAGGGAACGCCGACTACCCAACACAGAGTTGATGTATCCAACATCATCTTTCAATCTCCGGCGGACATACCCCCAATGAATTCAATATAAACGAAACATCGGCGATATTTTGTCCGGGTAATATTTTTTCCAATACGGTTACGCCGTGTGTATAAGCGGCGCCTTTCAGATGTACTCGTCGCGGTTTGTTGCTTCCGTCACTTACTACATAAAATCCGATTTCGCCTCGCACACTTTCGGTTTTAACCCAAGCCTCGCCTGCCGGAACCGTCCATTTCATCGGGTTGGGAATTCGGTTGTAATAACTTCCCGACGGCATCTTATCCAAAGCTTGCCGAATGATGCTAATGGACTGCTTTATTTCTTCACGGCGCACCAAAGCACGTGCCCATACATCTCCGCCTTCATAAGTCGGGACTATAAAATCCAAGTCGGCATAAGCTTCGTAAGGTTCGTCTATACGTACATCGTGTTTGATACCGGTACCTCGCAAAGGTGCACCTACTACACCCCACTCTATAGCTTTGTCTTTGGGTATAATTCCCACTCCTTGTGCCCGTTTTTGGAAAATGGCATTTTCAAACAGTAATTTATTGTAATCTTCCAAGCGTTTTTCGAGATAGTCCATTGTTTTGTAGGCTTTATCTGTCCAGCCTTCCGGCAAATCTCGACGCACCCCGCCGGGCCACATATACATGTGATAGATACGTGCACCGGTTAAGTCTTCAAACAAATCCAAAATATAATTCCGGTCTCCTACACTCCATTGTCCCAAAGTATATAATCCGCTACTACCTGACTGCCCGCCGTACCACAACAAAAAGGATTGAATACGTGCCAATTCGGCTACAATCGTACGGATATATTTAGCCCGCGGTGGTACTTCCCTGCCTTCGAGTTGTTCAACCGCTCTTGCGTAGGTGAGCTCCATCGGGTCGGGTTCCGGCACACAAAAACGACACAACAGGGTAAAAGATTGTAACCAGTTACGTCCTTCGATGAGTTTCTCAAAAGCACGATGCAAATAGCCCACGTGTGTTTCTGCACTGACTACCGTATCACCTTTTACTTTGAGTTTAATCATCATATTCCCCGTGATACCCGGGTGTTGCGGTCCTAAATACAGGGTGGTTTCTTTTTCTCTAATTACATTCATTGTTTTTTGTTTTTAGCTATTGGCTTGGAGCTGTTAGCTTTTGGAAATTTATTTATTGATCATTTCTAAAAATTCTAGTGCTGACATTACCGGAATTACAGATGATTTATAATCTTTTGAATTTCGAGTAATGATTATATCTTGTTCATTTTCAACGGCAGTATAATATTGCATAGCATCTTCAAAATCCTTAAAATTATCATCGTTCAATGCCAATCCTATTACTTTGTCGTCCAATGGAAACACTTTTACCACCAATCTGATCTTTCTCAACACTTTTCTGACTTTTCCGGTATCGAAATGTTTCATCAAAATATAGCTCACATTTGCAATGGTTAAAGCCGAAACACTTATTTCAATTTTCTTTCTGTCCGCCAAGGAAAACAAACGTTCCGCTTCTTTGAAATAAGGTTTCCTCCGGGTAAACAAATCGATTACAATATTCGTGTCAACAAACAACTTTTTCATTGATATTTCTTTTCAATGTATTCTCTATACTCTTTTTTGTAATCAAAATCATCGGGAACGTCTATAATTCCACTCAAACTTTTGATAAGCGGTGTAATTTCCACTTCCTCATTCGTATCCTTTTCTTTTGTCAAACTATCCAAATAGGCTTCAATCATTTTGGATAAACTTATTTTTCGATGTTTTGCATACTTTTTTGCCCGTTTTATCACGTTGTCGTTCAGCCTTAAAGTCAATTTTTTTTCCATTACAAACAATTTATTTAATTATACGTGCAATAATAATAAATTTATACGTCAAACGCAATATATTCTTACTTGTAATGTATAAGAGATTGCCATGTCGCTCGTTCCACTCTCCTCGCAATAACATACATCAAAGATCAGGCACCCGACATCTAACCTCATCAATCCCTCGAATATTTTTTAGCAAAATCGGGCAATTCTTCACCGCTTCGCTTCATCAATTCTTCTCGCACATCACGAGCATTTTCACGTCCGGGACGAGTTTGATAGGTTTCTTGTGCATATTTTTTCGTATCAAAATCGCGACGCATCGGTGGTATGCCACTCCAGTCTTCCAAAATAAATTCTTTGGGAGCTTCTAATCCGGGGAACTCAATTCCATACATTTCACGCATCTCACGTTCGTAGGTATGCGCTTGATCCCAAATGGTGTCAATATTTTCCATTTCGGGGTTTTCTCTATCGATACGAGTATGCAACATTACAGTCAATTTGGTTTGCGGGTTCCAAATGATATAAACCAATTCAAACTGATTGTCTTCAATCCAATCCACACAAGAAATATGGTTGAGATGAATAAATCCCAATTGATTTTTCAAGTATAACAACACACTCGAAACCAAGTTTTTATCTACATCCACCCGAAGTTGATTATCGCGTTTTTGTTGGGCTTCCAAGTGGAATGCGGCTTTTATTTTATGTATAATATTTTCTAAATTGTTCATTTTTTTATCTTTTTGTGTACTCGTGTTTTTGATAGCTATCAGGTAAATATTCACAAATAGTAAGAGATTGCCACGTCGTTCGTTCCTCACTCCTCGCAATGACAGCGTTCAACGATTTAACAATCAACATCACATCTACCAATTATACGCATCCGGAAAATCCCAATTTTTTATCACTTTTTGTTGGTTGGCTCTGTACCAATCCAAGTTTTTGCGATAGCACTCCCCGTTTCCTGCATTGCCGTTTTGAATAAGCTCCTGCAACTTCATAAAACCTTTAATCACACTTTCGGGACGTGGCATACAACCTGCGATATATACATCTACGGGAATGTATCTGTCCAAGGCTTTAATGGTATTGTAACTATCGTGATACATACCGCCGTTAATGGTACACGAACCGAATGCCAAAACATATTTCGGGTCTTGCATCTGTTCATATACACGGATAACACGCTTTAAAGTTTTGGTGGACAAATATCCCGTAATCATCAGAATATCAGCTTGTCGCGGTGTAGCAGCACCACGTATACCAAAACGTTCGGCATCGTAACGGGAAGTCATCGTTGCGGGAATTTCAATAGCACCGCAACCGGTTCCATACGCCAATACAAACAAGGAATGTTTGCGGGCAAAATTCAAAATATACCGGACTATTTTTTGACTTTCCTTGTCGTTTACCCGTCCGGCAGACGTACATCTCGGCGAAAAATCAATCTGTGCCTGACGTATTTCTTCTTCCGTAGGAATACCAATGGTTTTTATTTTACTGTTTGGATTTTCAGTCATAATTTTATGATTAAGTCGGTTTCTCCGAACTATTTTTAATTATTTTTATTTATTAAATTTACGATTACCTTTATCATTGTTTCTTTGTCTTCCGGTTTGCTAACGGCAATCATCAACGTCAGTGCCACCAAAGCATTATCGGCTATTCTCTTTTTTCCTGTTTCGGTAAACAACAATCCGTTTTTTTCAAGAAAATACAAGAACAAAAATGCGGCTATCCGTTTATTACCATCCGAAAACGAATGATTTTTGACGATGAGATATAAAAGATTTGCCGCCTTTTCTTCTACACTCTGATACAAATCAACTCCGTCAAATGTTTGGTAAATAGTCGAAATTGAACTCTTAAAAGATTGATCCTTTTCTTTACCAAACAACTCACTGTTTCCAAAACTTCTTTTCACCAAATCAATCTGCTCAATCGCTTCTTCATAAGTCAATCTATATACTTCTTTTCCGGACGTATGATCAATGCTTAATGTCTGATAATCATATTGATCCAAAATGTCAAGCGCATACGAATAATCGGAAATAATTTTCAACAATCCTTTGCTTTCATCATTTGAAAGCTTCTTATTTTCAACAATATCACCCAAAATCCTAATCGTTTCTTTCAGCTCATTCAATTGTTCGGCTTGCTTTTGTAATCGTTGCTGATTAATTGCATAACCTCTGATTAGATATTCTTTCAATATTTGGTTTGCCCAAATTCTAAACTGCGTTCCTCTTTTGGATTTAATCCGGTATCCTACCGAAATAATAACGTCCAAACTATAATAATCTACCTGATAGGTTTTTCCATCTGTGGCAGTTGTTGCATATTTTGCAACAACTGAACTATTTTCTAGCTCTCCTTCCTTGAAAATATTCTTGATATGCCTAGAAATCACGGACTTATCTCGCTCAAACAAATCAGCCATTTGATTGAGATTAAGCCAAACCGTATCTTTTTCCAGTTTTACTTCAATGGACGTTTTACCGTCAGACGCTTTATAAATTTTAATTTCAGACTTATTCATTCAACAAAAATACAATTTCAATATGTATTTTCCGCTTTTATTGCACCGGATGAAACAAAGCCCAAATCACCGCGGCAATTCCCAACAAAGTCGGCCATTTCCAAAAGAAACGAATGGCTTGTTCGGTTCTGTATCGCGGACTTACCAATCCGATAAATACCGGTATCATGTATAACAAGAATGTTTTGAGTAACAATTCTCCCAATCCCAATAAAGTACCTGCTATTCCTTCCACTTCAACATTTCCGGCACCTCCCAAGAACAAATCCACCAACAATACCAATTTGATAAAAGCAAAAACAGCCCCTCCGGTCATCATCGTTCCCAAATATTTACCTCCGAATTCCGATACCGGTCCCGATGCCAATTCGGCCGGTGCGCCTACGATATCAAAAGGCGAATAGCGGAACATTCCCAATGATGACAACAATGCTGCCGCAAAAGCAAAGGGATTTTCAAAGACTAACCAGCGTCCGGTTTCGTATTGATAGTGCATAAAATCTTGTATCGACGTGGTATGAAATTGAAGCATAATGGCTACCAATGACAAAACAAATGGAATTTCATAACCAACCATCAAACTCAATCCACGAGTAACACCGATAGCCGAATTAGGATTTCCCGATTGTCCGGCACCCAATGCCATTCCCAACGAACCGAACACCATCATATAGAGCAAAAAAATCAAATCGCCCTTAAAGGTCAGGTTGTCGAACCACAAGCCGTTGTGCAGCACCGGAATAAACATCAACACTGTCATAGCGGCAATAATTATCCACATAGGTGCCATGTGCCCCATAAATCCGTGTGCGATATTATGCGTTTTTCCTTGCAATTTCATCAAATCGATAAAATTCTGATACACCGGCGGTCCTACCCTGTTTTGCGTTCGAGCCGTTATTTTACGACGTAATCCGCCATACAGCATCCCAACGCTAAACGCCAGAATTGACGTTAGAAACGCACCTAATATTTTAAATCCTATTCCTTCCATATTTTTTGTTTATATGATGAATCGAGTATATGATGAACCGATTTATTACTGATAATCTGATGAACCGAGTATATGATGAACCGATTTATTACTGATAATCTGATGAACCGAGTATATGATGAATCGATTTGTTAAATGTATCAATTCATCAATTCATCGATTTATCGATTCATCGGTTCATCAACTCATCATTTTTTCCTATTTACTTGATACTTTTTTAAATTATTCAACTGATTTGAAATCAGCGAAATCTTTTCTCTATATGTTACTAAATCATCATCTGAAATATAGCCTAATTTGTTAGCTATAATCAATTGATTTAATACTTCCATTAAACTCGAATACGAAACTGTCGTAAATCGTGCTTTTTCCGTATTTGTTTCTCGTGAATTTCCTTCTGCAATATTCGATGAAACCGATACGGATGCTCTTCGCAATTGCGAAGTCAAAACATATAATTCTTCTTTTGGAAACTCCCCTGTTGATTTATAAACATCAACCGCCAAATCAATTGCGTTTTTCCAAACATCTAACTTTTCAAATGAAAAAATATGCATTTCTGTATGTTTTTCATACTAATCTTATTATAATTATCAATTCTATTGAGTATATGATGAACCAAGTATATGATAAATCTATATTTACTATTTATATGATTAATCGGTTCATCAATTCATCAGTTCATCAATTCATCTCCCGAAACTTCGGGACATCGGTTCATCAGTTTATCCAAATATGTAATCTTTGAATAAAATCAAAATCGCCAAAAATGCAATCACAAAAATCGCGTATGTCTGTCCGTTTCCGGTATATATTTTACGTGCAAAACCAAAGAAGGCTTCCAAAGCATCTCCCAGGTCTTGCCAAATTTTGTTCATATCAAATTTATACAAAGGTGATGCGGCGCGTTCAAAGGGTTTAAAGAAATCTTGTTGGAAGGTCCAATTTTCGCCTTCTTTCCACAATTCTCCCGAACTCGAAATGTCTTTGGTGCCGACATAGCGGGTATTTTTTTTACCTTTAAAGGTTAAGAACAAGAAAATCAACACAAAAACTACCGCTATCAATATACCTATCAAATTTAAATCGGTCATATTACCCCAAACATTCGATAACGACGACATTTGCCAATTCACATTATCAAAACCGATACTTTGCATAGCTTCGGCAGCCGGTTTGAAAATCAATCCCGGCATCGTTCCGGTAACAATGGCAATCAATGCCAAAATCACCATGGGTATCAACATCGACGCCGGTGCTTCTTTCACATTTTCAGTCTCTTTTTCTTCTTGTCCCAAGAACAATCCGAATAAAAATCTATATGCATATAAGAATGCCGCCGTGGATGAAAAGAAAATCACAATCACCAAAAAGTAGTTGTTACTTTCGGTAATCAAAGCTTCATAGAGCAACCATTTTCCTACAAATCCCCCAACCGGTGGCACACCTGCCAAAGCGATTATCGATACCAATGCCACGAAAAACGTCCAAGGCATCCGTCTGATCAAGCCCGAAATTTTTGTCATATCCGTGGTACCTGCTTGTTTTTCCACCGCACCTGCTACCATAAACAAGGCACCTTTGAATACGGCGTGCATCACTGCCAAATACAGTGCCGCCATTACGCCCAATTTTGTTCCGGTGGACAAACCCACAACGATATAGCCTAATTGCGCAATAGACGAATACGCCAACAAGCGTTTGGCATCAGTTTGTATCAAGGCATAAATGGTTCCCATTACAGCGGTAATCCCACCCAACCAAGCCAATACCTGTGTAAAAAAATAGGCTTCAAAATTCTGTAATACATAAAAGGTGGAAAGTATTAAAGCAATTCCGAAAATACCCATTTTAGACATAGCACCCGAAAATACCGCCGTAAACGACATCGGTGTTTTGGAATAGCCCGGGGGTGCCCATACGTGAAACGGCATAACTGCCGCTTTGATGGCAAATCCCAAAATAAAAAATACAGGAATAAAAGCATGTTTCATAAAATCGAAAGCACCTTTGTCAATGGCTTCGCCAATCATAAATGTACCGTAATATTTATGGATAAACACAATAGCCGTCAGCATGGCATAAGCACCAATGGCACTAAACACCATATACTTCATTCCTTCTGTTTTCACATTGTAATAAGCGTTGTAAATCAATAGCAAGAACGACGCCCAAGTCATAATTTCCCAAAAGATAAACAACGAAATAAAATCACGGCTCAATGCCACGCCGGTCATTCCCAACACCGTCATCAGAAAACTGCCGTAGAAATAACCCAATCGCGCTTTACCTTCCATATATTTAACGGAATAAAGCAGTGCCAACACACTCAATCCCAGCACAATATACAAGAAATACATTCCGATAGGCGTTACGCCCCACTGCAAAGTAAAACCGCCCACTTGCAGATTTTCTGCCAGTCCGTTATATGCCGTAGCAAAGAAATATACCGATGCTACCAGCGCTACAATAAACGCAGTAATACCCGTCAATTTCCTATTCAGACTGTCGATTGAATAAGTAATCACGCTACCCGACAACAAAATGAGTAATAATATGCTCAATGTATTCATAATTTTTTATTTGATGAACGATAATCTGATGAACGGATTAATCGATGTTTTTTTATTCTTAATATGTCTTGACGTTTATATTTTTGGTTGTTTGTAGATACGCAGTGCATTGCGTATCTACACAACATAATAATTTATTTTTCAACATTTTGCAAAGCAAAATAAAACCGTGTCAATCTGTTAAACACGCGAAAATCTGCGTTCAAAAACATTGTTGCGAAGCAACCATAATCCTTGTAATTAACATCCCTGCAAATTTCAAAGAGACTACTTCGTCGTTCGTTCCTCACTCCTCGCGGTGACAGCTTTTTACCAAACAGCGGTCACTTAAAGTTAAAAATACACACACCACTTGTCCCTTTTACCTTTTACCTATTTAAGCACCTCCTGAATATAATTCGCCTTATCCAGCAAGCTCATTGCGGCGTTGTGTAAATAATCGGTAATCAAGTCAGGATAAATACCGATTACAATGATAAATGCCGTCAGCAAAGTCATTGCCACCAAGGCGTTTTTCGACGGTTTATGTTCCGCCGCTTCCACTTCTTCTTTGGCAAAATATATACGTCCGACGGTTCGCAGATAATACACCAATTCGATAATGGTTACCAACAAAATACCGACAATCAGATAAATCATTTCCTTATCTGCAGCCGATGTCAGGATATAAAACTTACTCCAAAATCCCGAAAACGGCGGAAATCCCACAATAGCAAAAGCCGCAATCGAAAACAACGCCGATACATACGGCAATTTTTTATGAATTCCGTTCATCGCCACCAAGCGTTTGTCATCGGTATTGTAGATAAAATAACTACCGGTCATAAACAGCAAGGATTTAATCACGGCGTGGTTCAACATCAAAAAAATCGCACCAAACACCGCCAACTCACTTCCGATACCAAAGGCAATAAGCACCAATCCCACTTGTCCGACACTCGAATATGCCAGCATCCGTTTCAAATCTTTTTGCGAAATAGCCGCAATTTCTGCTACCAACATCGTTACAAATCCCATTACAATCAAATAGTTATGCACGCCTGCCACGTCAAATAACGTAAATACCACACGCACCAAGGCATACACACCGGCTACCGAAACCACAGCGGCAAAAGTAGCACTCGTTGGCGACGGCGCTTGCGAATACGCATCCGGTGCCCAACCGTTTAGCGGAAACATTTCCGCTTCAATACCCAAAGCCACCAAGAAAAATATCAACGAAATAAATTTCATCGACAAAGGCACATCTGCCATTCGTTCGGCGATTTGTGCCATATTCAACGTGCCGGTTTGTGTATAGATAATCAAAATCGCCAACAGCAAAAACGACGAAGCCAAACTTCCGATAAACAAATACTTAAAGCCTGCTTCCGCTCCGTTGCGTTCTCGATAAAAAGCCGTCAACGAATACGCCGTAATACCCACGATTTCAATAAAAACAAACATATTAAAAATGTCGCCCGTAATAATCACCCCGATAGAACCGGCAATCATCATCATTTGCAAAATTTCGTAATATTTTACCACCCCGCCTTTCAAAGTTCGCTTAAAGCGGAAGCCGTAGAGCCAAATGGCAAATCCCAGCACCGAAACCATCGTTGCCAAAAACGCCGTAAAAGGTGTCAGCACCAGATTGATACCCCAAGGCGCTTGCCAGCCGGCGATTACTTCGCTGATAAATCCCTTTTCAGAGACTTCTTTCATCAACACGAACGAGATAATCATATTATAAAACAGCACAATTCCCGGCACCACCCGTGCCGCATCTTTATAGACTTTGCTCAAAAGCGGAATTGCAAAAGCCGCCAACAAAGGCGCTACGATATAATGAACAGGACTTATTACCATTTCAAAGATTTTATTTGATCAATATTAGCCGTATGATGATGCTTATACAAGCGAATTACCAATGAAAGTGCCAGCGCCGTAACGGCAAACCCGATAACGATAGCCGTCAGTACAAGGGCTTGTGGCACCGGATCCACCATTTTTGCGGCGGAATTTTCGTTGCCCGGCGAAAAAATAGGTGCCGTGCCATTTTGGATATATCCCACCGCCACAAACAGCAAATTTACGCCGGCTTCCATTATCGACAATCCGATAACGATTTTTACCAAATGTTTTTTGACCAACGCCGCATATAACCCAATCACAATCAGCATAATAGCCGATCCATACACCGCCAGCGTTATCAAATCCTTATATTTTATAAAAATTTCTTGAAATTCGTTCATTTCTTTATTTTTTGTTTATATGATGAATCGATGTCCCGAAGTTTCGGGAGATGAACCGATGAATCGATAATTTTTGTTATTTCCTGTTACCGCGCAAATCCCTTCGCATGGTTTTGTTCAATCAAACGCAAAATTTTGCGTTTCTACTTTCAACTTTGCACTTTTAACTACTTTGGCGTGCCCCCTTCCATAAACCAGCCGCCTACATCCACGGGGTCGGGTGTTCCGCTTGTAGGTGTTTGCGTTCAACCACAAAAAACTACCGTTTCCACGAGCTTCCGTTGGTCGCTGTGTCTCCGGTGTTTTTGTTTGGCTTCACACTTCACAAGCTACCGCTTCACCCCCTCACGCGGGGAAACCGCCATTGTCGTTTCATTATTTCAATCGTCTGTGCTATTTGTTTTTGTTACTCCCGCAGATGCGGGACAGACAAAAAACCCGAATACACACCTATTCTATAGTTGTTCAACCCCTTCGGGGTTGTATTTGCTTACGTATTATCCTTTCTACCAACACTAAACACCTCGGCGTTTCTCAATTTTGCACAGCAAAATTTCTTATGTGTTCTTATGTGGCTAATGTGGTTCCCTTTATATTTTACATTTAGACACACGACCCATGTACCCAATTTTAATTGGTGTAGTGCGTTTCTACAATTGTTTACATTTATTATTTCAATTAGACGCAATGAATTGCGTCTCTACGCACATAAATGTTGTACCGCAACGTTTCTACATTTTCAATCATTTGTCAATTCGTAATTGAACATTCGTAATTCGTAATTGAACATTCGTAATTCGTAATTGAACATTCGTAATTCGTAATTGAACATTCGTAATTCGTAATTGAACATTCGTAATTCGTAATTAATTTTTACGTGGTTTTATCTTCAACAAAATATCCAATACATTCGTCAATTCCGTTCCTACTTTTATACCTATGAATATATATATCAACGGTATCAATCCGCCACTGACCAAATCGTTCAAATTACCTGTCCAACCGGTATTTTGCAAAAACGAACCGTAACGGAACAATCCGAACAATCCAATGCCTACAAATGCCAATCCGGCGATACTTTCCAACCATACCATTACATTATGGTTAGTGTTAAATCGTTTGTAGGTAATCAACATCAACAAAAATCCGGTAGCAATAATAGCACCTCCTTGAAATCCACCCCCCGGCGTTAAATGTCCGTGGATAAACACATATAATCCCAAAACCAACATCAACGGAAATAAAATTTTTGCCCCCGTGCGCACCAAACTCGATGATTTCAAGGTAATTCGTTCATCTTCTTCTTCATCTTCCTTGCGGTATAAAATACTCGCCAAACCGGTAGCCGCCAAGAACAAAACCGTTACTTCTCCCAAGGTGTCAAAACCTCTGAAATTTACCACTACGGCGGTAATCGTGTTGGATACGTGTAAATCTTCGGGTGCTTTTTGCAGATAATACGCCGAAACGGTACCGGGATTATTCAAATCTCCAATCCTATTTTCCCCGAACGGTATATCCTTAAAGGTAACCGCCAAGGTATAGGTCAAAACCGCTACGGTGATAAAGATGATTAATTTTTTCATATCTATTTTTTTGACGAATCGATTATATGGTGAATCGATGAATCGATTTTCTGATAATTTGATTTATTTCAATTAGACGCAATGAATTGCGTCTCTACATTATTCACATTATTTATTTCCACATATAGACGCACAATTGTGCGTCTCTACACACAAACGTTGCGGTGCAACGTTGTACATTAAAATTTCTCCACATGATTATCCCTGTATTCATCCTCGTCTCTACTCGTATTTCTAATCGTAATGATAAAAATAATCGTCGTTAAGGCAATACCTATTGCCGCTTCCGTAATGGCTACATCCGGTGCTTGTAATAAATAAAAAAACACCGACAACACCACACTGATAACTCCGGTTGCCAATACGGCATATAACAAATCTTTTTGCATCACGGCATAAACCGCCGCTGCTATCATTATTATTGCCATTACGATAAGAAATAATACTATTGCCATAATTATTGTTTATTTGATAAATCGATTATCTGATGAATCGATGAATTTTGTTTATTGTTAAATCGATAAATCGTTTAACCGATGAACCGATGAATTTTGTTTGTTGTTTAATCGATGAATCGTTTAACCGATGAACCGATGAATTTTGTTTGTTGTTTAATCGATAAACCGTTTAACCGATGAATCGATGAATTTTGTTTATTGTTTAATCGATAAACCGTTTAACCGATGAACCGATGAATTTTGTTTGTTGTTTAATCGATAAACCGTTTAACCGATGAACCGATGAATTTTGTTTGTTGTTTAATCGATAAATCGTTTAACCGATGAATCGATGAATTTTGTTTGTTGTTTAATCGATAAACCGTTTAACCGATGAACCGATGAATTTTGTTTGTTGTTTAATCGATGAATCGTTTAACCGATGAACCGATGAATTTTGTTTGTTGTTTAATCGATGAATCGTTTAACCGATGAACCGATGAATTTTGTTTATTGTTTAATCGATAAATCGTTTAACCGATGAACCGATAAATTTTGTTTATTGTTTAATCGATGAATCGTTTAACCGATGAACCGATGAATTTTGTTTGTTGTTTAATCGATAAACCGTTTAACCGATGATTTTTTATTGTTATTATGTCATTTCGAACGCAGTGAGAAATCTTTTATCAATAAATGAGAATCCTCGTCACTTAGCTTCCTACGGAATGACATACACATTTATTTCAATTAGAGGCATTGCAATGCGTCTCTACATTATTCACATTATTTATTTCCACATTTAGACGCAGGGTCGTGCGTCTCTGCACTCATTTTTTCCTTTTCTACCTCGGCTTCGTAGGCATCGATTTTTTTCTTGAAAAACGGAAATATTCCGCTTCGATACGATGCTCTTGCCAAGGCATGTGAACTCAACGGGTTGGACACCCCGATAAAAATGATGATTACCAACAATTTAATCAACCAATCGGGTTGCATCAAACCCACCCCCAATACCACACTCATTGCACCTAAGGTAGATGCTTTGGTTCCGGCTTGCAAACGGTTATACAAATCGGGCATCCGATAAATACCCAAGGCTCCGAGAAACAAAAATATGCTTCCCAACAAAACAAAACCTAAGCCTACGTATGTTAATATGTTATTTAATGTATCCATTACAATGCTTTTTCGATATAACGTGCTATTACAATAATCCCGATAAAACCCAATACGGCATAAACCAAAGCCAAATCGATATAGATATAGCGTTGAAACAAAAACGCCAATAAAACCAATCCGGCTATTCCTATAACCGACAGCGTGTCTAATGCAATCGCTCTGTCTGCCGCAGTTGGACCTTTGACAAATCGCACAAAAGACAAAAAACCGCCTATGCTGATTAAAACTATTGATATGTATATTATTATGTTCATTTTATTATTGTTTAATCGATGAATCGTTTAACCGATGAACCGATGAATTTTGTTTATTGTTTAATCGATGAATCGTTTAACCGATGAATCGATGAATTTTGTTTGTTGTTTAATCGATGAATCGTTTAACCGATGAACCGATGAATTTTGTTTATTGTTTAATCGATAAACCGTTTAACCGATGAACCGATGAATTTTGTTTATTGTTTAATCGATGAATCGTTTAACCGATGAATCGATGAATTTTGTTTATTGTTTAATCGATAAACCGTTTAACCGATGATTTTTTATTGTTATTATGTCATTTCGAACGCAGTGAGAAATCTATATCTAAATTACAATAAATTCCTCAGTCGTTTCTCCTTCGGAATGACACCGGCATCCGCCATCACCCATATATTTTCAATAAAACCTTTTCAAAAGGTTCTGCTATTTCTTTATAAACATCTTCCGGATTTTCGGTGGTTACGTCTATCCAGTGAATGTAAAATTTATTGTCCACTACATCAACCGTAAGGGTACCCGGCGTTAAGGTTATACTGTTAGCCAATACCATTTTGGCAAAATCGTTGTTTAATTGGGTTTCAAAACTCACAATACCGGGATTAATCGGCAAATTCGGATTAATAACTCTACGAGCTACATCAAAATTAGCTTTTACCAAAGCACCGAGAAACACAAAAAAATATTTGATAAAGTATATAATGTGTGAAGGCGTAATTAAAATAGGATCGCAACAATCAAAATTGATAACCGTGATATAAGCAACTAATAAACTAATAATTATTCCGGTAATAATTTCCGCCGGTTGGAGCGAAGTGGTAAAAGCATACCAAATCAAAAATATAATAATAAATGTATAGATAAATTTGGTAAGCGAAAATTTTGATTTGTTCATAGCCGTTAGTTTTCGTATCAAAAATAATTGAAGGTAAGCGGCTTATTTATGAATTATATCATATTTTTAAAAATTTTCATTGAAATATACTTAAATAAAATCGTTCCAAATAAACATAAAACTTGATTTGGTGATTCGACTTCTAATCAACCTTTTTCGTAGAACTAAATTTTTTACATCATTCATTACAAATCTCCTATCGAGAAATTGCGTAACATACAAAATATCGGCTTCTTGTAAATTTCAAATTCTTCAATCTAAATTATCCTTTTTTGATTTCAAACGATCAATTTTGATAAATTTTTTTTACAACCAAAATCAATCCGGGTCTATTCTACTTAGATCCATTTAGGTCATAAAAGCAAAAAAATCATAAATTTGTTATAAAAAAAGGATTATGTTTCAGAAACTATTTACAGGTGAACAAATCAGAGCCATTGATAGGCTGACAATTGAGCGGCAAAATATAAGTTCGGAAGAACTGATGGAACGCGCAGCCACAAAACTCTTTCATCATTTACTACCGCATGTTGATCAAAAAACACCTGTTTATATATTTTGCGGAAAAGGTAATAACGGTGGTGATGCTTTGGTATTAACCAGACTACTATATTTGCACAACTACGATGTAAAATGTTTTACAATTGGCAATTCACAAAACGCTTCTCCCGACTTTAAAACAAATTTAAAAAAACTGGAACAAATCGGCTTTAAGGTTATCAATATTCAAGAAGACAATTTTCCTACAATTAACTCCCAATCAATTATAATTGATGGTATTTTTGGGACGGGTTTATCGCGACCTGTGCATGGATTAGCTCAAAAAATCATTGAATATATCAACCAATCCGGTGCTAAAATTATTAGCATTGATATGCCGTCGGGTATGTATGCCGATACTTCCAACCAACCTGATGATACTATTGTAAAAGCCGATACGGTATTTAGTTTTCAATTTCCCAAAATCAGTTTTTTCTTTCCCGAAAATTCACAATTTATATCCGATTTTGAAATAATTGACATAGGCTTAGATTCGAAAGTTATGGCTCAGCTGCCTTCTAACTATTGGCTATTGAATGATGAGGTATTAAAAATTCGTAAAAAAAGACCGTCTATTGGTCATAAAAACACTTTTGGACACGCATACATTATAGGAGGAAGTAACGGAATGATGGGAGCACCGTTGTTATCAAGCCATGCCGCTTTGCGTATAGGAGCCGGATTGGTAACAAATTTTTTACCGAAAAAAGGATACAAAATCAGTCAAACATATTTGCCCGAAGTTATGACACTAACCGATAAGAATAAAAATCATATAACCGATATAAAACTCCCACGTCGTATAACTGCCGTAGGAATTGGAATGGGTATGCAAACCAATGAGAAAACCCAAAAGGCTTTTAAAAAATTCTTAAAAACAATAAAAGTGCCGCTTCTGTTAGATGCCGATGCCCTGAACATATTATCTCTTCATAAAAATTGGTGGCAATACATACCCGAAAACAGTATTTTGACACCCCACGAAGGAGAGTTTAAACGTTTGACCGGTAACTGGCAAAATGATACCGAAAAATGGCAATTACTTCAAAAATTGGCTTCCCGTATCAAAAGCACTGTTGTTTTAAAAGGAGCATACACGACTATTTCGGATGGCAACCATATATACATCAATCCGGTTGCCAATTCGGCTTTGGCTACCGCCGGTAGCGGTGATGTGCTATCGGGCATCATAACAGGGTTATTGGCACAAGGTTACCAAACTTTGGAAGCGTGTTTACTCGGCGTATATATTCACGGACAAACAGCTGAAAAATACACAAAAAACCATGCACCATACAGTATGACCGCTACCGATATTATTGAACAACTAAAATATTATTAATCCCTTGTCAAAACATACCAAAACGACATACACATTAACCCGATTAATTTTGACAAATATGCTATTACACAATAAAAAAACCACCTTATTATCGGTGGTTTTATATTATTTTCAAAACATCAAATACTATTCATCTTCGAGAGCCGCCAAATATCGTTCGGCGTCCAAAGCTGCTTTGCTACCGCTACCGGCAGCTGTAACAGCTTGTTGATAAGTAGGATCCATGACATCACCGGCAGCAAACACACCGGGTTTGTTGGTTTTTGTCGTTACACCTTCGGTAATAATATATCCTCTATCGTCCAAATCAATTTGACCGCCTAAGAAATCGGTATTGGGTTTATGTCCTATGGCTATAAACAAACCTTCCAAAGCAATATCTTGTTTTTCACCTGTTTTATTGTTTATCACTCTAACACCCTCTACTACTTTGTCTCCCAATACTTCTTCGACTTCGGTATTCCACATAATTTCAATGTTTTCAATCCGCTTAACTCTATCTTGCATGGCTTTGGAAGCACGCATTTTGTCGCGACGTATAAACATATAGACTTTTTTTGCCAAACCTGCCAAATAACTGGCTTCTTCGGCAGCCACATCACCACCGCCGACAACGCCAACGGTCAAACCTTTGTAAAAGAAACCGTCACAAGTAGCACAAGCCGAAACACCACCGCCACGCAAACGTTGTTCACTTTCCAATCCCAAATACATGGCTGATGCACCGGTAGCTATAATAACGGCATCGGCTGTAACTTCTTTGTTATTGTCAATGGTAACAATGTGTTTATCGCCCGGCTTATCGGCAAATTGTACGGCGGTAGCCATACCAAAACGAACTTCGGTACCAAAACGTTCGGCTTGTTTTTGCATATTTTCCATCAATTTGGGACCTTGTAGTCCATTGGGAAATCCGGGATAATTTTCAACATCCGTGGTAGTTGTCAATTGTCCACCCATTTCCATACCTGTATAAATTACCGGTTTAAATCCGGCTCTTGCAGCATAAATACCGGCAGTATATCCGGCAGGTCCCGAACCTAAAATCAATACTTGTATGTGTTCTCTGTTTTCTGACATAATTTTTCATTTTTAGTTGTTGCAAAGATAACTATTTTTTCTGATTCCAAATAAGCAACCATATTAATCTTACTTATGACACTATAATAATTTATGATTAGTAGTCGTCAAAAAACAATTTCGTAAAGTTTGACAAGAAATCTAAGGACATATAAAGAATATTGACAATAAAAAATTAACTTTGCAATCAAAATCAGATGTTATGAACATTATTGAAATTGTCAATAACGGAGGGACTATTTTGTATCCTACCGATACCATTTGGGGGATTGGTGGTGATGCTACCAATTCCAATACGGTCGATAAAATATATCGGATAAAAAACAGACCAACCGATAAAAGTATGCTGATATTGGTTGACGGATATGTCATGTTACAAAAATATGTAGAAGAAATTCCTCACGAAATATGGGAAATATTAGAAAAGAGTATTCGTCCCACTACGATTATATATCCCAATCCCAAAAATCTTCCTGACAATTTGCTTGCTTCCGACGGCAGTATCGGTATTCGTATAGTCAAAAAAGGTTTTGCCAGAGATTTAATTAAAGCGACCGGCAAACCGCTTGTTTCCACATCGGCAAATATAAGCGGAGCTCCAACCCCACAAAGTTTTGACGAAATAAGTGCCGAAATTTTGCAAAGGGTGGATTATGTCGTAAATTTGCACCGCAAAACAACCGGCGCAAATCCCTCTCGTATAATAAAATGGAGTAAAGAAAACGGCGTTGTAACAATAAGAAGCTAAATGACTAAAAATCAAATATATACAAAAGCAATATCAAATCATATTTTTCAAATTATACAAAAGGCCGGCGAAAAACTCAATATGCCCGTGTATGTAATAGGTGGATATGTTCGAGACTTTTTGCTCAAAAATCAAGTATCAAAAGATATTGATATTGTAGCAATTGGAAGCGGTATAAAAATAGCACAAGAGGTTGCCCGTCAATTGCCCCGTATTCATAAAATAAACATTTACAAAAATTTTGGCACCGCCATGCTCAAAACCAATGATACCATTGTTGAGTTTGTAGGAGCCCGCAAAGAAAGTTACAATAGCAATTCGCGAAAACCCGTAGTTGAAAACGGCACAATGGAAGACGATCAAAAACGTCGAGATTTTACCATTAATGCTTTGGCTATCAGCCTCAACAAAAACGATTGGGGTAAACTTATCGACCCCTTTAACGGTATGGAAGATTTGCACATGAAAATAATCCGCACCCCACTTGACCCCGATATTACTTTTTCGGACGATCCTTTGCGTATGATTCGAGCAATTCGTTTTGCTTCACAACTCAAATTTAAAATTCACCCCGAAACAATAGAAGCTGTCAAACGCAATAAAAACCGAATAAAAATCCTATCAAAAGAAAGAATAATAGATGAATTTAACAAAATAATGTTGCATGATAAACCTTCGATAGGGCTACATTTGTTATTTGAAACAGGTTTGTTGCACGAATTTTTTCCCGAACTAATTAAACTGCATGGTGTTGAAGAAAACGACGGAAAAACACACAAAGACAATTTTTATCATACTTTGGAAGTCGTAGATAACATAGCACAAAAATCAGACAATTTATGGCTTCGTTGGGCGGCTTTGTTACATGATATAGGTAAACCTGCCACCAAACGATATCACGATAAAAACGGTTGGTCGTTTCACGGACACGAATTTGTAGGCAGCAAAATGGTACCCAAAATTTTTAAACGATTAAAACTGCCTTTGGGACAACCCATGGAATATGTAAAAAAATTGGTATTGCTCAGCTCGAGACCCATAGCACTTATCGAAGCCGATGTAACCGATTCGGCAGTCAGACGTTTGCTTTTTGAAGCCGGTAATGATATTGAAGATTTAATGTTATTGAGCGAATCGGATATAACCACCAAAAACAAAAAAAAACTACAACAATACCGCAATAACCTGCAACTGGTCAGACAAAAACTCACCGAAGTGGAAGCACGCGACAAAATCCGAAATTTTCAACCACCTGTTTCGGGAGAAGAAATTATACAATACTTCAACTTAAAACCCTCCAAACCCGTAGGATTGATAAAAGAAGCCATCAAAGAAGCCATTCTCGAAGGAAAAATAAAAAACAATTATCACGATGCATTAACTTATATGAAAAAAATAGGACCCGAAATTATCAACAAATTTATAAAATCAACCTCTTAACCGAAAGTGCCTCGGACAATAATGTATATGAAATTCATTACTTTGACACAGATTAAAGTTTTGTAATCGGAAATTAGAAATTGTAATTCGGTTTTTCAACTTCGTACATCTCAAAAAACATTTATAGGAACTAAGAACTTTGTTTCAATTTTTCAAAAATTTTATCGATGTTTATATTCAAAAAAATATTAATATAAAAGCTGCGCAAGTTCAAAAAGAACATAAATTATTAGTAGCTTCTCCTACCGCTTTTATTAAGATTTAATTAAAATAAAAATACAATTTATTCTCAAAAAATTAAGATGAATGAAACAAATTTGCCAAAAATTTTTTTTTCGTTTAAAAACAAACAAACATCATACAAAATTTACCTGCAAATACATATTTTTGTAGTAATATTAGCAACACTAAACAAACAAACTTAATATACCATATTTACACGGTGTCGTTAAAAAGATGAAAAACTGTTATTTTTAACTTAAATTACTACTTATGAAAACTTTGTGTTGCGCTGTTTCAAAATTAACCCTGAGTATTTTTCTTATCATAACCGCACTTGCTCCAAAGGCATCTGCACAAGAATATGTTTACGATTGGGTCAAAACTTTCGGAAATGATAAAATCGAATACAACAAATCAATAAAAACAGATGCATCGGGAAATATTTACATTTTGGGAGTTTTTGAAGGGACAATTGATTTTGATCCCGGTCCGGGAACTTATAATTTAACATCAAATGCAACAACAGGCAAATACGAAACGTTCTTATTAAAATTAACTCCCGGAGGAAATTTTGTTTGGGCAACCAAAATATCGGGTGCACCAACAGATCCTTATGTAATGGGAAATTCACTCACCATAGACGACAATTCAAACATCTATATTACAGGTTTTTTCTATGATGCAATAAGTTTTCAAGGAAATAATCAAACCATAACACTAACCGCAACGGGAAACTACGTAAATGCTTTCATAGCCAAATACGACTCAAATGGTTATTGTGTTTGGGGAGAAAAAATAGCAGGAGCAAGCAGAGGAAAATATATTTATACAAAAGACAATAATTTATTTTTAATCGGTGATTTTAAGAATAACTGTGATTTTGATCCGGGTCCTGGTGTTCATTCTTTATTCGGTTCAGTTGTTGATGTATTTATTTTAAAACTTACAACAGATGGAGGATTTGTGTGGGTAAAAAAAGTAGGAGGAAATTCTTATGATTACGGAAAAGCCATTACCGTTGATAACGTCGGCAATATTATAACAACCGGCACATTTAGAAATACCGTTGATTTTGACCCCGGAACCGGCACACACACTTTATCATCAAATGGTAATGACGATATTTTTATATTAAAATTAGATTCAAACGGCAATTATTTATGGGCAATTAAAACGGGGGGAAGCTATCCCGATACCAGTTTTGACATAACAACCGATAGTTCGGACAATATTATAACAACCGGTTATTTTAATGGTGTCGTTGATTTCGACCCGGGCGCAGGCGTTTATAACCTTACCGCTCAAAACTCATATTCGATGGAAGTTTTTATACAAAAATTAAATCCATCCGGAAATTTTATTTGGGCAAAACAAACCGAAGGAACCGGTAATTTAAATATCGGTTATACATTAGTTATTGACCAACATGATAATATTTATACAGCCGGAATGTTTTCCAATACAGTCGATTTTGACCCCGGACCTGATGTCTTTCAAGTTACTTCAACCAACTTACAAGATGCTTTTATTGAAAAACTTGACAAAGATGGAAATTTTAAATGGGTAAAAACCTTTGGAGGTGAAAATAGAGACTGGATAAGAAGTATAACTTTGGACTATATTGAAAATATTATAACAGCTGGAACTTTCACCCGAAATTGTGATTTTGACACCGAATCAACTACTGACATACATAGCCCTAATTCGGGAACCACCAATAATTTTGTCCACAAACTCTCAACCAGGAGTTTTATAACCACTTGGAAAACAGACAATCCGGGCGTTTCAAACAATGCCTCAATACGTATCTATACCGATCCGAATTACAGTTACAATTATGATGTAGATTGGAACAATGACGGTATTTTTGACCAATTTGGGATTACAGGAACTGTCAACCACAATTTTGGAACTCCGGGAACATATACCATTCGTATTCGAGGACAATTTCCTCACATTTTTATCGGTTATAACCCCACTTATGGAAACGGAGACTGTCGAAAAATCATTTCGGTAGATCAATGGGGAAGCATCCGTTGGGAAACCATGAAAGGATCTTTTTACAGCTGCACCAATTTGCATATCAATGCCACCGATGCACCAGATTTAACCAATGTTACGGATATGTCTTTTATGTTTACCAGTTGTTATGCACTTAACGAAAATATCAATCACTGGGATGTCAGCCACATAACCGATATGAGTTACCTCTTTTTTCAATGTTATAATTTTAATCAACCACTCAACAACTGGAATACCGGCAATGTTACAAACATGAACCACATGTTTGCTAGTGCCCGAGTTTTTAACCAAGCTTTAAACAACTGGGATACTTCACAAGTAACCAATATGGCCACAATGTTTGCAAGTGCCGATAATTTTAATCAACCACTCGACAATTGGAATACAGGAAATGTTACAAGCATGTATGAAATGTTCAGCGGTGCCGATAATTTCAATCAAAATATCAATACCTGGAACACCTCACAAGTAACCAATATGGGCAAAATGTTTTTTTATGCCTCAAACTTCAATCAACCGCTTAACAATTGGGATACTTCACAAGTGGTTAATATGACGTATATGTTTTACAATACCCCTTTTAATCAACCACTCGACAATTGGGACACGTCTCAAGTTACCAATATGAGAAGTATGTTTTCTTGGGCAACCTCCTTTGACCAAAATTTAGGAAACTGGAATATTTCCTCACTAATGTATGCAAATAATATGTTTGCCAATGTTACCTTATCTACGGCAAACTATGACGCACTGCTTATAGGCTGGCAAGGACAACCACATAACAACAACGTAACTTTTAGCGGTGGCAACAGTAAATACTGTCATGGAGAAAACGCCCGTAATATCTTAACCGGACCAGACGGCTGGACAATAACCGACGGTGGAAAAGACTGTTCTGCTTATGCTGAACATTTTGTAACCACTTGGAAAACTGACAATCCCGGCGCTTCTAACGCTACTTCAATTACTATTCCTACCACAGGAGGCGGTTATAATTATGATGTAGATTGGGACAACGACGGAATTTTTGACCAATTCGGTATCACCGGTAACGTAACCCATGATTTTGGAACAGCCGGAACATATACTATTCGTATCCGCGGACAGTTCCCTCGTATTTACTTTAATAATGCAGGAGACAAACAAAAAATCCTTTCCGTTGACCAATGGGGAACGATTACTTGGACTTCCATGGCAAGAGCTTTTTACGGTTGTAGTAATTTACATATCAATGCAACTGACGCCCCCGATTTATCCATGGTAACCGATATGTCTTATATGTTTTATGGTTGCATATCATTTAACGAAAACATCAATCACTGGAATGTAAGTAATGTTACGAATATGGAAGCGACGTTTTCCTTCACTCCAAACTTTAACCAACCCCTTGACAATTGGGATACCGGCAATGTTATATACATGAATGGCTTATTTTTTCGTTCCTCCTTCAATCAAAATATCAATTCATGGAACGTATCTAATGTTGTCAATATGGCAGGAATGTTTCGTGAAAACAGCAATTTTAATCAACCTTTAAACAATTGGAATACCGGTAATGTTACTAATATGTATGGAATGTTTGCATCGGCAAGCAGTTTTAATCAATCTATTAACAATTGGGATATAAGTAATGTTACCGACATCAGATGGATATTTAGTTATGCCACCCAATTCAATCAACCTCTAAACAATTGGAATACCGGTAATATTACTGATATGACCGGAATGTTCTTTCATGCTGAAAACTTCAATCAGCCTCTAAATAATTGGGATACCGGCAATGTAACAGATATGAAATTTTTATTTAATTCCGCATATTCTTTTAACCAAGACATTGGAAACTGGGACACTGCAAACGTTACTTATATGAATAGTATGTTTGCAGCAGCCTATGATTTTAACCAAGATATCGGAAATTGGAATACCGGCAATGTAATAAGCATGAATTCCATGTTTGCATCTTGCCATGCCTTTGATCAAAATCTTGGTAATTGGGATATTCATTCTTTAACCAATGCAGGTAACATGTTCTTTGGTGTTACACTTTCAATGTCTAATTACGACGCCTTGCTTATAGGCTGGCAAGGACAACCGCATAACAACAACGTAACTTTTAGCGGTGGCAACAGTAAATACTGTCAAGGTGAAAACGCTCGTAATATATTAACCGGAACCGACGGCTGGACAATAACCGACGAAGGCATAGGTTGTAAACCCGATTGCACAGAAGTAAACACACCTCCAAATGGCGCCTCCAACGTAGCACTTAATCAAATTTTATCTTGGAATGCCGCCAACCATGCAACCGGATATTACATAACAATCGGAACCTCTTCGGGAAACACCGACATAGAAAACCATACCGATTTGGGAAATACAACTTCTTACACACCAAATACCAATTGGGCTTGTGATAATACTTACTTTGTTACAATTCACCCGTATAATGCCGCAGGCGAAACCATTGGTTGTAACGAAACTTCATTTTCCACTATCAATTCTCCACCCGTCGATACGCTACCCGACGTAACCGTGTGCGGCAGCTATACGTTACCGACTATCAACAACGGTAACTATTTCACACAAAGCGGCGGAACCGGAACACAAGTTAACGCCGGCGAGGTAATCACTTCGTCGCAGACCCTATACATCTATGCTTCCAACGGTAGTTGCGATAACGAAACTTCTTTTGACATAACCGTTAATCCCATTCCACCCGTCGATACACTGCCCGATGTAACCGTGTGCGGCAGCTATACGTTGCCGACTATCAACAACGGTAACTATTTTACACAAAGCGGCGGAACCGGAACACAACTTAATGCCGGCGAGGTAATCACTTCGTCGCAGACCTTATACATCTATGCTTCCAACGGTAGTTGCGATAACGAAACTTCTTTTGACGTAACCGTTAATCCTATTCCACCCGTCGATACACTGCCCGATGTAACCGTGTGCGGCAGCTATACGTTACCGACTATCAACAACGGTAACTATTTCACACAAAGCGGCGGAACCGGAACACAACTTAACGCCGGCGAGGTAATCACTTCGTCGCAGACCCTATACATCTATGCTTCCAACGGTAGTTGCGATAACGAAACTTCTTTTGACGTAACCGTTAATCCCGTTCCACCCGTCGATACGCTGCCCGATGTAACCGTGTGCGGCAGCTATACGTTACCGACTATCAACAACGGTAACTATTTCACACAAAGCGGCGGAACCGGAACACAACTTAACGCCGGCGAGGTAATCACTTCGTCGCAGACCTTATACATCTATGCTTCCAACGGTAGTTGCGATAACGAAACTTCTTTTGACATAACCGTTAATCCCATT
>Ga0256834_1000504_pt1 | contig 27993 bp, 22 predicted proteins | sample 4281140metaG_FD_190536 | JGI IMG/M metagenome (GOLD analysis project Ga0256834, IMG submission 190536) | Hydrothermal vent microbial communities from East Pacific Rise, Pacific Ocean - 4281-140 | ecosystem: Environmental > Aquatic > Marine > Hydrothermal vents | place: Pacific Ocean: East...
GAAAATTAAATCTGCTCAAATTGAGCATAATAAAAAATAGGGTAAAAGAATATGGGTAAGGCATCTAATACAGATCAAGACTTAATTCGTGCAATCGCTGAGTTGGTGAATAAAGAAAATTTAGCAGAAATTGAAATTGAAAGAGAAGAGTTTCGCATTCGTGTAACCCGCTCTTTTGCTTCAAATGAAGTTGTACAAGTAGCAGCGCCTGTTGCAGCACCTGTTGCGCCTGCCCCCTCTGCAGCACTTGCCCAAGCGCCTGCCCCCTCTGCTACAGAAGATCTAGCATCAAACCCTAATGCACTTCTTTCTCCAATGGTTGGCACAGCATATTTAGCGCCTGAGCCGGGGGCAACTGACTTTATTAAAGTTGGTATGAGCGTCAATGAAGGGCAAACAATGATTATTGTTGAAGCGATGAAAACAATGAACCAAATTCCCGCTCATAAAAGCGGTACAGTTACTCAAATTTTAGTTGAGGATTCTCAGCCGATAGAATTTGGCGAGCCACTTGTTGTAATTGAATAGAAAAGACAAAAACGATGTTTTCAAAAGTCCTTATTGCCAATCGTGGTGAAATTGCCCTCAGAATTTTACGAGCCTGTAAAGAAATGGGCATTAAAACTGTAGCGGTTCATTCAACTGCTGATGCCGATGCGATGCACGTGAAATTAGCTGATGAAAGCGTTTGCATTGGTCCTAATCAAGCAATGGAAAGCTATCTAAATATCCCTTCCATTCTTGCTGCTTGCGAGATTACTGGTGCTGATGCTGTGCATCCAGGTTATGGATTTCTATCTGAAAATTCACGCTTTGCACAAATATTAGAAGAGCATAAAATTACTTTTATTGGCCCTTCTTCTGCTCACATTGAAATTATGGGCGATAAAATTGAAGCGAAAAAAACTGCGCTTAAGCTAGGCATACCTTGTGTTCCCGGCTCTGCGGGCGAGGTTACTTCAGTTAAGCAGGCAAAAGAAATTGGTGCAGAATTTGGTTATCCTGTGCTTGTAAAAGCAGCTTCTGGCGGCGGTGGTCGTGGAATGAAAGTTGCTAACAGCGAAGATGAAATGGAAATTGCTTATTTAACTGCAAGATCTGAAGCAAAAGCGGCTTTTGGCGATGATGCAGTTTATATTGAAAAATTCTTAGGCAAACCTCGCCATATCGAAGTGCAAATCATTGGAGATGGCAAGGGTAATGGTATTCATTTGGGAACTCGTGATTGCTCGCTTCAGCGCCGCCACCAAAAAGTTTGGGAAGAAGCATTAGCTTTTTCTCTGAGCGAAGAGAAAAGTAATGAAATTGGTGAAATTTGTGCCAATGCTGTGCGTGATTTGAAATATTCTGGTGCAGGAACTTTTGAGTTTTTATTTGAGAACGGAGAATTTTATTTTATCGAAATGAATACTCGCCTTCAGGTTGAACACCCAATTTCTGAACGTATCACTAATTTTGATATTGTGTACGAACAATTGCGAGTTGCAGCAGGCGAAACTTTAAGTATCAAGCAAAAAGAGGTTTCATTTTGGGGACATGCGATTGAAGTTAGAATTAATGCCGAAGACCCTCAAACTTTTGCTCCTTCGCCGGGTACAATTACATATTATCACCCAGCAGGTGGTGTTGGTGTTCGAGTTGATGCGGCGATTTATCAGGGATATAAAATTCCACCATATTATGACAGTTTAATTGGCAAATTAATTGTGCATGGTCGCAATCGCGATGAATGTTTGATGAGGCTTCGTCGTGCGTTAGATGAATTTGTAATTGAGGGGGTTAAAACCACCCTGCCCTTGTTTAGAAGATTGATTGAAGAACCTGATATTCTTTCTGGCAATTATGATATTCATTGGCTTGAAAATTATCTTAAAGACTAAAATTCATAGAATAATTAAGTGGAATATGAATGATATTTATCAGTTAAGTGCCAATGTTATTGTGCAAGCTTATCGGGCTGGCATTTTTCCTATGGCCCAAAGCTCTGATGATCCTGATATCTTTTGGGTGTCACCCGAAAAACGTGGAATTATTCCGCTTGATGGTTTTCATATTTCCAAGTCACTAAAAAAAGCCATTAAGAACAGCAATTTTGAAATAAAAATTGATAATGACTTTGCGGCAATAATTCACTCATGTGCTAATTTTGGCACGGCACGTGAGACTACATGGATAAACCCAACTATTATTTCGCTCTATAGTGAGCTTTTTGAGCAAAAAATATGCCACACGGTTGAAGTCTATCAAAATGAAAAACTTGTTGGGGGTTTATATGGCTTATCAATTGGTGGAGCATTTTTTGGCGAATCAATGTTTCATACAGCTACTAATGCCTCAAAAGTTGCTCTAGCTTGTTTGGTGCGACGACTGCAAATTGGCGGGTATATTTTGCTTGATACGCAATTTATCACAGATCACTTGGTTTCAATGGGTGGCATTGAAATTTCACGTGATGATTATTTAAGCCGACTAGATAATGCCCTCAAAACAGATGCTAATTTTTATCGCTCAGCTGGCGGAAGAATATTGCTAGATTGTTTGCAATCTTCAAGCCAAACATCATAAATTGCATGATCGATTGCATTAAGCGAGGGGCTATCAGCAAACATCCAGCCTGAAAAAATACGAGTAGCTTTGCCATCTAGGCTAATTTGATCAACCTCAAGAAACACTGTTGTGCGCTGTTTTTGTGTTGCAGCTCTTGTGTGACATGCTTTTGGTGTAAGCCTTAATGCCCCAAATTGCACAGTTTCATCAATATAAACATCAAATTTTATTAATCGACCAGTGATTTTATCTAAACCTGCAAAAGCCGCAATCGGGTTGCTAATTACCTCTGCCCTTGCCAAAGAAGAGCTGAGCAGCAAAGCAATAAGAATTAAAATATTACGCAATAATTTTATCATAAAATCAAAGTCTCAATATTAAAAGCAAGTAAAATTATTTTGGTGACCAAGCATCATAATCAGCACTAACTTTATCACGTTTGCCTGTTTTTAACAAACTGCCCTTAGGTCGATAAGCTTCACTTGTGCCGGTTAAATTAACCTGATGCGGCTTTTCCCAAGAATGTGCTTGATAATTATCTTCACTAGGCAAAATGTCAGATCGATAATGCATCCAGCCATGCCAGCCAGCGGGAATTGCAGATGCTTCAACAGGTCCATTATAAACTACCCAGCGTTTGTTGGTTTTTTTATGCTGATAATATTTATTGCCCAATTCATCAGTACCAACTTGCTTGCCTTTAAACATGGTGCGAACACGAATGCCCATGGTTTGCTTGTGCCACCAGATGAAGATTTCTGCAAAAAATTGTTTCATGTCGCCAATGCCTTTGCCGCTTATGCCTTAAATGATTTGATAAAGCATGCTTAGCATGATGATTTAGCTACGACTAGTGCCAATTATGATATTTTCAACTCATGTTTAGTAAGAATACTAAATACTTGTGCCTAGAATTTTATCAATATCATTTTGAATAGATAGCATTTCAGCAAATTGACTTGCTTGATATTCACGAGCAGAATCCATTTGTTTTTTGTGCTTCTCCTCTTTAGCCAACCGTTCGTCAACTCCTGTTATAATATAATTATTACCGTCTAATATTAACTCTCTCTCGCCACTCAATGCCCATTTCATTCTTTCAAAAAGCGCATTTGGTGCCATTGGTTTAGCAATTATTGCGTGCGCACCAAGTTTCATTGCGCACTCAACCCAGTTTTTTTTAGCTTCTGAAAGCATAACAATGATTGGAATCAAACAAACAGGATACATTTTTTTATTTCTGAATAATTTCAAGAAACCCTCACCATTAAATGGTGCGACCTCCCAATCAAGCAAAACCATATCAGGAGGGTCTGATACCATCGAGTTTGCTGCTTTTTCACTATCAAAAAAAGTTCTCACCTCACGAATGTCATAAGCAAGCAACATTGTTCTAATTAATCGCTGCATCTCACGATTCGGTTCAATAACTAAAACTGAATCAGGCTTTATTTTAATTTTTTTCTCTTCACTATCATTTTGCATTTTACACATCACATTTACGCAACTAAAAAATATAATTTTATGCAAAAATAATGCACTTGACTTAATGATAAAGATAGATAGCAAGCGCACCATTGGGATTCGCACGATAGAATTGATAATTATAAGAAGAAAAAACAAAAGCCCCCAATAGCAAAACATTGTGGTATTTGCTTAAGTTAGCAGATTTTTTGATAGTGTTTTTGTAGAAATGACAAGTGCGGAGTTTTGAAATGTCAACAAATATTGTTTTTTTTGCATATAAAAAGTTTTCCCCATTGTTCACAGCTTGTTAATCTTTTTGCACCAGATTTAGTGTTACTAGCAAACAAAAACACAAGGGCTAGTGGTTTTTAATAAAAAATAGGAGTTGACCCAAATCCCAAATCGATACTATTTATATATCTGCTACAAAGCTTTTCTACCTTTTGTTTTATGAGTTAAGGGAATTATTCTGACAAATAATCAGATTACTTGTTTTTCTTGTCTTTTATCAAATTTACGAAATGATTTAAGGCAAAAAATAAAAAGCTAGTGTAATTTCTAATTGGGAAATTACTTATATATTTTTGGGAATGAAATTTTACTTTGCTTGCAATGGCATGTTTGCTTGCTGACTTGAGCATGGGTTTGACAGTTTTTTTATAAGAAATAATCCTCTCCAAAAGAGAGAAAATTAAATAATGAATATCTAAATATTCAACACGGGGAATAAATTGAAATGCAAATAGAACGTCACTTTACCAAAGCAAAACAATCAGCTTATTTTGGCATTGAATTTCGTAAAACTAAGAGCGAAATTCGTAATCCTGATGGTTCGGTGATTTTTTTATTAGAAGATATTTCAGTGCCAGCAAACTGGTCGCAAGTTGCCGCCGATATTATTGCGCAAAAATATTTCCGCAAAGCCGGTGTCGCAAAAATTCTCAAAAAAGTTGAAGAAAATGACGTGCCTTCTTGGTTATGGCGCTCTGTGCCAGATGAAGAGGCATTAGCACAATTGCCTCAAGACGAACGCTATGGCTCTGAAACTGATTCTCGCCAAGTATTTGAGCGCCTAGCAGGTACATGGACATATTGGGGATATAAGGGCGGCTATTTTGGCAAGTTAAGCGATAGTAATTCGGAAAAAAATGCAAGAGCATTTTATGATGAAATATGCTATATGTTTGCAACCCAAAGAGTAGCGCCAAACTCTCCGCAATGGTTTAACACTGGTTTGCATTGGGCTTATGGCATTGATGGTCCGGGGCAAGGGCATTTTTATGTTGATCCATTCACTCATAAATTAGTCAAATCAAAATCATCATACGAGCACCCACAACCGCACGCTTGTTTCATACAATCAGTTGATGATGATTTGGTGAATGAAAACGGCATTATGGATCTTTGGGTGCGAGAAGCTCGCCTGTTCAAATATGGCTCTGGCACTGGTTCAAACTTCTCAAATCTTCGTGGTTCTGGCGAAAGCCTCTCAGGTGGCGGTAATTCATCTGGTCTTATGAGTTTTCTAAAAATTGGCGATAGAGCAGCGGGTGCAATTAAAAGTGGCGGCACGACAAGACGTGCGGCAAAAATGGTTGTGGTAGATATTGATCACCCAGATATTGAGCAATATGTCACTTGGAAAGTAAAAGAAGAGCAAAAAGTTGCGGCACTCGTTACTGGATCAAAAATTGTCTCAAAACATCTAAAAGCCATTATGAAAGCCTGCGTAAATTGCTCTGGTGAGGGTAATGATTGCTTTGACGTTAGCAAAAATCCAGCGCTTAAACGTGAAGTAAGAGCGGCGAAAAAAGCGCTTGTTCCAGAAAACTATATTCAGCGGGTAATGCAATTCGCCCAACAGGGATATAAAGAGTTAGATTTTCCTGTTTATGACACTGATTGGGATAGCGAAGCTTACTTAACTGTGTCGGGGCAAAACTCTAACAATTCCATACGTGTAAAGGACGATTTTCTTAAAGCAGTTGAAGAAGATAATGACTGGAATTTAATTGGTCGCATCAAAGGCGATGTGATTAAAACCATCAAAGCGCGAGACCTTTGGGAATCAGTTGGTTATGCCGCTTGGGCATGCGCTGATCCGGGCATTCAATATCACACCACAATTAATGATTGGCACACCTGCCCACAGGCTGGCGAAATTGTTGCCTCTAACCCCTGCTCCGAATATATGTTTTTAGACGATACAGCGTGTAATCTCGCTTCAATTAATCTATTACCATATAAGAATAAAGACGGTATTTTTAACACCAAACATTTTGAGCATAGTGTTCGCCTTTGGACTATTGTGCTTGAAATTTCAGTAATGATGGCGCAATTCCCTTCAAAATCTATCGCTGAGGGTTCATATAAATATCGCACATTGGGTCTAGGATACGCCAATATTGGCGGACTGCTTATGACTTCTGGCATTCCCTATGATAGTGATGAGGGTCGTGCAATTGGTGGTGCATTAAGCGCAATTCTTACTGGTGTTTCTTATGCAACATCTGCACAAATGGCAAAAGAGCTCGGCGCATTTGTTGATTATGAGCGCAATTCTAAAGACATGCTAAGAGTTATTAGAAATCATCGTAATGCGGCAAAAGGCAAAACAAGCGGCTATGAAAAACTAAGCATTGACCCAGTGCCATTAGATCACGCATCTTGCCCAGATAAAAACCTGATTAAACGAGCGATTATTGCTTGGGATAATGCACTAGAACTTGGTGAAAAGCACGGCTATCGCAATGCGCAGGTTTCAGTGATTGCCCCAACTGGCACTATTGGTCTGGTTATGGATTGCGACACCACGGGAATTGAGCCAGATTTTGCGCTTGTTAAATTCAAGAAACTCGCAGGTGGTGGTTATTTCAAAATCATCAACCGCGCAGTGCCAGAGGCTTTACGCACTCTAGGATATAGCGAAAGTCAAATCGCCGAAATTGAAGCCTATGCCGTGGGTCATGGCAATCTAAATCAAGCGCCAGCAATTAACCCCGCTAGCCTAAAAACTAAGGGCTTTACCGATGAAATTATTGCCACATTAAATGGCGCATTAAAAAATGCTTTTGATATTAAATTCGTGTTCAACAAATTCACACTTGGCGAGAAATTCTGTAAAGAAACTCTAAACCTTAGTGATGAGCAATTAAATGACATAAGCTTTGAAATGCTATCAGAGCTTGGCTTTTCAAAAGCAGAAATTGAAAGCGCTAACATTCATGTTTGCGGTGCTATGACGCTAGAGAATGCGCCTTTTATTAAAGATGAGCATTTAGCTGTGTTTGATTGCGCCACACCATGCGGCAAAACTGGCAAGCGCTATCTTAGTGTTGATAGTCACATTCGCATGATGGCGGCGGCGCAACCGTTTATTTCTGGCGCTATTTCTAAAACCATCAATATGCCAAATGATGCAACAGTAGAAGAGTGTAAAGAAAGCTATATGCTTAGCTGGAAATTGGCACTTAAAGCCAATGCGCTTTATCGTGATGGCTCAAAACTCTCGCAACCTTTAAACTCATCACTCCTTGCAGATGAGGACGATGAAGAAGACAATAATATTGAAGAATTAATCGCCGCTCCTGCCACTGCGAGAGCAAGCATTGTTGCAGAAAAAATTGTTGAAAAAATCATTGAGCGAGATCGTGAGCGTGAAAAACTGCCGCATAGACGCAAAGGTTATACGCAAAAAGCGGTTGTTGGCGGTCATAAAGTATATCTTCGCACTGGTGAATATGAAAGCGGACAACTTGGTGAAATCTTCATCGATATGCATAAAGAGGGCGCAGCCTTTAGAGCGATGATGAATAATTTCGCTATCGCCATTTCTATTGGCCTACAATATGGCGTACCACTAGAAGAATTTGTCGAAGCCTTCACTTTCACAAGGTTTGAACCCTCAGGTCCAGTGATGGGCAATGAGGCAATTAAGAGTTCAACCTCTATTCTTGATTATGTTTTCCGTGAGTTAGCAATTTCATATCTTGATCGCACAGATTTGGCGCATGTTGACCCAAATACAATGGGCGCAACTGGTCTTTCTGGCGGCATAAACGAAGACAAAATCGCCCGAAACGCAAGCAACGCCCCTGCTCCCGTTCCTGCAGATAAATTTGTTTCAAAAGGACTAACGAGAGGGCGAGTTTCAGATAAAAACCTTATGTTAGTTTCAACAGAAACAGGCACACCAACAAACCCCGTTAAAGCAATGCAAGCCTCAACAATAACCGCCCTAAAAAGCGGATCTTCGCTTAAAACTGATGAGTTAGAAGCAGGGCAAAGCGAGTTTATAGCAGGTGAAACAGATCACAACCCAGATCAACTCCGTGCCGAAGCGCAAATGAAGGGCTATGTAGGGGAGGCATGCAACGAATGCCAAAACTTCACGCTGGTGCGCAATGGCACTTGTTTGAAATGTGATACTTGTGGGAGTACTACTGGTTGTAGTTAAAAACCCTCATTCGTCATAGTGAGCGCCTTTAGGCGTGCGGCAATTCAGAACTCACAGTTCTGCTGAAACTTTCTAGATTGCTGCGGCGTTTCGCTCCTCGCAATGACAGAGAATGGGGCAAGAGGGTAGAGTTAATTGCATAGCTAGCTATTTATGGAGGTTTGTAGAAAAATGAATAAAACCAAAAAAAAAGATAAATCATTTTGGGGAAAACATAGAATCTCTATTATATCTGCTTTAAGTTTTGTAATAATTGCTTGGTTACTAAACTTATTTATACTCATTGGGCTTGATAAAAATGATCGCGGAACATTTGGCGATATGTTCGGAGGTGTTAATGCACTGTTTAGTGGATTAGCATTTGCAGGTTTAATCTATGCAATACTCCTTCAACATGCAGAATTAAAAGCAACTCGAGAAGAACTAGCTGGTCAAAGGGAAGAACAAAAAAAACAAAATAAATTTATAGCACAACAGACTTTTGAAAATACGTTTTTTCAGATGTTAAGAGTATTGAATGATATAGTTTCAGATATGGATTTAATAACATCTACAACAAGCTATAAAGAAAAATCTATTATTAAGGGATGTGATTGCTTTCGAACATTTAAAAATGATTTTTATGAAAACAATACAGCTAATTTACTTTACTCTACAATGAGAGAAGAAGGTCAAGCGGAACGATTATTAGAAATCAATAAAAGGTATTTAGATTTTTTTAATAAAAGACAACAAGACTTAGGTCACTATTATCGTATTCTATATAACCTCATCAAATTTATTGATAATTCCTCAATTGATGATAAAAGACTATACACAAACATTGTTCGCGCTCAACTTTCTGATGCCGAAGTTTTTTTGTTATTTTATAATTGTTTAAGCAAAAATGGGAGCGAAAAATTTAAACCGCTAGTTGAAAAATACGCCCTCCTTAAAGTGATAAACCGAGATAGCGACTTAAATATTTTATATATAGATTTATATGACAAAAGAGCATTTGGCGAAACACTTTAAAAAAACCTCCGCCGTCATACCGTTGCAGAACGGTATCCATTTGCGCTATCATTAGTATACAAAATTAACAATTTAACAAAAACACTAAAACAAAATGCCACACAACGAAAAGCAATATTATACATATCTACTTGCCAGCAAAAAACACGGCACGCTCTACACTGGCATGAGTAGTGATTTAATTAAGCGGATCTATCAGCATAAGAATAAAATAACCAAAGGCTTTGTTGCAAAATATAATGTTACTAGACTTGTTTATTTTGAGGTTCACGACAGCGCACTTGCCGCAATAACACGTGAAAAACAAATTAAAGAATGGCAACGGGAATGGAAAATAAATCTGATTGAAAAAATGAACCCTGAATGGCACGATCTTTATGATGGTTTAATATGAAATATGTGAGTTTTGTTGTTTGGTTTAAGTCGTGATATTGTGAGTGCCGAACTACTTACTAAAAATAAAACACAGCAAATCAAGATCAAAGAGCCGCAAATGAGTTAATTAAATAATTTGTTCAACTCATTTGCATGAATTAAAATATCGCTTTCAAATTCACCTAGCTTGATAACTAATTGTTGTTTTTTATTGTTTGCAAAATTCTTGCTTCTTGTTGGCATTTCAGAGTTATTTATGATTTTATCAAGCTCAATAATGTCATTATAAGTTTTTGTTAATTGCGCAACTGATTCAGTTATTTCACCATTGTGACCTTTAATTATTTTCACAAAATCACCCGTTGATTTAGAATCAACAGATCCACGCTCTATGCCCTTCTTTAGTTTTAACAATGAAATATTCACAGCATTTATTTTTGTTTTTATATCATCAAAATTATAATCTGACTTATTAATACTATCAATGCTACTAACATTAACTTTTCCTGAGTTTATGATATTATCTACATCATTAGAAATCTGCTTTTTTGTAGCTTTTGTTAATAATTCTAATTCGTTATTTTTATGAAAGTTAATCTTAATATTTTTCACTTCACTAGCAGCAATATTAATATCATTCATAGACTCAAAAATAAAAATGAATTTATTATCTATAATAACTTTTTGTTGTTTTATGTTTTGTTTTATTTCTTGTTCTGTTTTTTTAATGTCTCCCCCCAGCTCTTTAATTTGCAATTTCATTTCTTGTCTTTTGCTAGTATTAAGTGTTGAAAAACCGTTTAATTCATTTGCTGATCCATATGTATCAAGAATTTCGCCCTTAGATCGGGTTATTTTTTTATTTAATGTTTGAATTTTATCATCTAACTTTTGAATTTCTGCAACATCAAGAGATATTTTTTTAATTGCAGGCTCAATTTCATCAGATATTAGCTCCTGTATTTTAGCAGTAGTAGATGCAGGTAAATCGCCATTATCCCCATTAAGCTTAGAGGAATTATTGGATATATCTTGTTTTAAGTTTTTTAGTGAACTACCTAAATCACCCAACACTTCGCTATATGTAACTAGTCCATTTTCGGTAGATATTTGCACATGTTGTTTTTTATAACCTAGTTTTTCTAGGCTATTTTCTATTTTAATTACATTATTTTTTGATACTTCTATTGAGTTAATAGTATTGTCTATATTCTTAATTGTTTGTTTTTTGCTCAACCGTGTATTTGCTTTTATTCTATTTGAAGGAGTTATTTCGTCAATAAAATCAACAGCTTTTGCGCCTCTGCCGATTGGAATAACCTCCATCATTGCAGGAATAGCAACAGCAAAACTATAACCAGTAAACTCTGGTATTCTATTATCACTTTTTGCCTGCTGATAATTGGCATCAAAACTATCGGCAAATTTTGCTGCATCAACGGTTGTCGTAAGAATTGTATTTACAGCAAATATTGCAGAAGAAGTGGGGTTGTTCTTAATGTGTTCGTAGGCATTGGTGGCAATGTTTTTGCTAGAATTTGCAAATTTTTCGTTAGCAATTAATCTATACTCAGGATCAACAGAATAATTCCCATACTCATTAGCAAAATTCATTAAACTCTTGAGCGGGTTTTTGGGTAACATATCTTTTAATCCATCTAAAAATGCATCAACTCCACGATCAATTTTCATGACCATTGGTTCATTTTTATTGTAAAACTCTTTGGCTTCACTCAAAGAGAAAGATGAATTATTAATACTAGAAGACATGCCCAACCCTATAATTTATAACATTATACGAGTTCTGATTTTGCAAACAATCCGTATTAAATACTTAGAAGTCTTGCCAGCACTGCATTAAAACGCCTAAGATAAAGCGAAAAAGAGAAAAAATGGAATATATTAAACCTCCCTCCCTAGCTGCAAAATCGTTTTCTGACCCAGTAAAAGCTTGGGAATATGTAGTAGAAATATATGATAGAAATACCTGTTTTATTCGTGAGCAATTAATTGCTTTAATCAAAGGTGATATTCCCAAAAATAAAGTTAGAGCAACTTATCCGCAGGTTATAATTAAAACTACAAAACACCAAAAAACTGATTCAAGATTACCCTATGGATTTTTGCATAGTCCGGGAACTTACAGAACCACCCTCACCGACCCGATGTTTTTTAAATATTATCTGATTGAGCAATTTACTTTATTGATTAAAAACCACGATGAAAAATTAGAAATTTCAGAATCAGATACGCCAATTCCGCTTCATTATGCTTTGGGGGCAAATCAAGATATTGATGCCGCAGCAGTTGGCAAGATTAAACTCTCATTACGTGATCTTTTTGATGTGCCAGATTTGGGCAATACTGATGACGAAATTGCAAATGGCACATATATCACACCAGCAGGAGAGGCATTTCCGCTAGCCGCTTTCACTGCGCCAAGAATTGATTATTCTTTGCTACGTCTATCGCATTATACCGCTACTAATCCGTCACATTTTCAAAATTTTGTAATTTTCACTAATTATGCTTTTTACATTGATGAATTTTGCCGCATTGCCAAACAATATATGAGTGAAGGGCATGTAGATTACGATCAATTTGTCGAGCCAGGAAATATTATTACAAAGAATAAACGGCTTGGTGGCGGCACTGAGGGAGAGCTGCCTCCCCGCACCCCGCAAATGCCTGCCTATCATCTTAAAACTAATAAGGGGCAAGGCATTACCATGGTCAATATTGGTGTTGGCCCATCAAATGCTAAGACGATTACAGATCATATTGCGGTAATTCGCCCGCATGCTTGGTTAATGCTTGGGCATTGCGCAGGGCTACGAAGCTCGCAGGCTTTGGGCGATTATGTATTGGCGCATGCCTATGTCAGAGAAGATCATATTCTTGATGCAGATTTACCGCTTAGTGTGCCAATTCCTGCTTTAGCAGAGGTGCAGGTGGCGCTTGAAACTGCGGTTGCTGAAATCACCCATTTAGAGGGTATTGAAATGAAACGAGTTATGCGCACAGGAACAGTTGCAACATTTGATAATCGTAATTGGGAATTGCGAGATCAGCGAGAAATTACTCAGCGCTTAAGCCAATCTCGTGCAATTGCTCTTGATATGGAAAGCGCAACTATTGCAGCCAATGGTTTTAGGTTTCGTGTTCCTTATGGCACATTGCTTTGTGTGTCTGATAAACCATTACATGGCGAGATAAAACTCCCCGGCATGGCATCAAAATTTTATTCAACCCAAGTTAATCGGCATTTGCTGATTGGTTTAAGGGCAATGGAAATATTGCGGGAACAGCCATTAGAGCGAATTCACTCCCGTAAATTACGCTCTTTTGCTGAAACTGCTTTTCAATAATATTTAGCCCTTTTTTTCAGCTTCATTGGCAACTACCTGACTAGCTGCAATCGCTGCTGCATTAACAACCCCACGAGAAGTAGCAGAAGGCAATAAAATGTGAGCAGGATTACAAGTTCCCATAAGAATTGGGCCAACCATCAGCGCATTATTCATTTCTTTAAGCAAAGTCATAGAGAGATTAGCAGATTCAAGATTTGGGAAAATCAAAAGATTGGCTTCTCCCTTAAGCACTGGATCAGTGATAAAACGCTCACGCAATTCTTGACTAAGCGCAATATCACCCTGCATTTCACCCTCAACAATTAAATCAGGCGCTATTTCTTTAAGAATTTTATAAGCATCACGCATTTTATAAGAAGTCTCACCATCACGAGAGCCAAAATTAGAATAACTTAACAAAGCCGCTTTTGCCTCAATGTTAAACCGCTTAAGATGTTCTCTAGCTTCAAGCGTAATATCTACAATTTCATCAACACTGGGATCAATTGTTACATGCGTATCGGCTAAAAAGAACACGCCCTTACGCATAATTAACATTGAAAGCGCAGATACATCTTTAATATTCTCACGCATTCCAATAATAGATTTAATATCACGAACATGCTTGATATAACGCCCCTGAAGACCACAAATCATACCATCAGCATCACCACGTTTTACCGCTAATGCAGCAATTACTGTAGTATTTGTCCTAACAATAGTTCTTGCAGTATCTGGCGAAACACCGTTTCGACCAGCAAGTGAGAAGAACAGATCAACATATTCACGATAGCGATCATCTTTTTCAGGGTTAATCAACTCAAAATCAACACCCGGAGTTAATTTAAGACCAAATTTAGCAATCCGTTTTTCAACAATATGCGGACGACCAATAAGAATTGGTGCGACAAGATCATCTTCTATCAAAACTTGCGTAGCACGCAATACTCGCTCATCTTCACCATCAGAAAACACAATACGTTTTTTCTGCCCTTGCACACTATCAATGATAGGCTTCATAACCATGCCAGAGCGGAAAACAAATCGATTTAAAGAGTTTTGATAGGCATCAAAATCTTCAATTGGACGGCGAGCAACACCGCTATCCATTGCAGCTTTTGCAACTGCTGGCGCAATTCTAAGGATTAACCTTTGATCAAATGGGCTAGGAATAAGATAATCAGGACCAAAAGTATGTCCACCCTCAGATGCCTCCAATGTAGGTTCAAGCGCTAAATCGGCAATTGCTTTTACTGCCGCCATTTTCATTTCTTCATTAATAGCAGTCGCTCCAACATCAAGCGCTCCACGAAATAAAAACGGGAAACAAAGAACATTATTCACCTGATTAGGATAATCAGATCGACCCGTGCAAACCATAGAATTAGGCTGAACTTCTTTAGCAAGTTCTGGCATAATTTCTGGCGTTGGATTAGCCAAAGCCATAATAAGTGGATTTTCGGCCATGCCTTTAAGCATTTCAGGCTTTAACACCCCAGCGGCGCTAAGCCCAATGAAAATATCCGCCCCGTCCATAACTTCAGCTAAACTTGTTGCATCTGAAACTTGGGCAAAAGCATCACGCCATTTATCTTTGTGACCTACACGCGTGGTAGTGACTAAACCCTCTCTATCAGCAACCCAAATATTTTTTCTTTGAGCACCAAGGCTGATTAATAAATTGAGACAAGCAATTGCCGCAGCCCCTGCCCCTGAAGTGCAAATTTTTACATCTTCAATTTTCTTTTTTGCAATCTTAAGTCCATTCAATACGGCAGCAGCAACAATGATTGCAGTGCCATGTTGATCGTCATGAAAAACAGGTATATTCATCTGCTCACGTAAAGTTTCTTCAATTTCAAAACATTCAGGAGCTTTTATATCTTCAAGATTAATGCCACCAAATGTTGGCTCTAATGGACGCACAATATCAATAAACTTTTGTGGGTCAGTTTCATCAATCTCAATGTCCATAGCATCAATGCCAGCAAATTTTTTGAATAAAACCCCTTTACCTTCCATAACAGGTTTTGATGCAAGAGCTCCAATTGCTCCCAGCCCCAAAACCGCAGTGCCATTAGATATAACAGCAACCAAATTTCCTCTTGAAGTGTAGAGTTCTGCTGTCTCAGGATTTTTTTCAATCTCTAGACATGGTGCTGCAACTCCGGGAGAATACGCAAGAGCTAAATCGCGCGCATTACCTAATGGTTTTGTTGGCGAAATTTCAATCTTACCCGGCTTTGGATATCGATGGAAGTGTAAAGCTGCTTGGCGTAAATTATCGTGTTTATCTTGTGACATGTTTATAAAACCCTTAAAGTTAAGAGTAAATAATGCCACCTTTTATTATAAAATGAAAGTAAGCTTTTGAGTAAAAAACAAGAAAACAATAGTTATGCCGCAACTTTTTGCTCTTGCACATCAATTATTGAGCTTAAATTTAATTCTTTTGCTAATTTTATATAATCTGTAGGGTTAATTGCAGGAGAGAATAAAAATCCTTGCACCTCAACCACACCAATTTGGCGTAAATATCTTACTTGTTCTTGCGTCTCAACGCCCTCTGCAACTATTTCAGCACCAATATCTTTTGCAATGCTAACTAGGCCATCTAAAATTGGAACATTAGTTGAATCTGGTCTTATCATATCCACAAAAACACGATCAATTTTAATAATATCAACCCCAAGAGTTTGCATATAGGCAAGGTTAGAGTGACCAGTGCCAGCATCGTCCATAGCAATTTTACAGCCTAAAGCTTGCAAACCACCTATTACAGAATCTACTGCTAATTTATTTTTAAGCGGCCGTCTTTCAGTAATTTCAAAAACAAGTTGTGAGTATTTAATATCAGAGTTTCCAAAAATTGTTTTGATATCTTCAACAATGACAGTGTCACGAAAGTGACCTTCAAAAAGATTTATCTCAATCTTTAACTCAGGCTGATCTATACATAGCTTGCTAAGATCTTTAACCACTTGTTTCATCAAAGAAATTGTCATTGGAAAAGCAATACCTGATGATTCCGCATAATCAATAAACATACCGGGCGCTACAACTTCTCCATTAGGCTTAATCCAGCGCATCAAAACTTCACAACCAATTAGCTTTCCAGTATTAATGTTCAAAATTGGTTGGTAATACGGAACAAACTCACCTAATTCCAAAGCTTTTTCTAAATCGATTGCAGGCATTTTTGCGTTACGAAATGATTTCAAAATAAATAGGAAAATAATTATTCCTAACAACGCAACAACAATAGTAACAGCAACATTCATTTGCTTATACGCAATTTTAATATCGTCAAAAGGAACTGCCAATTCAACTGAAATAGGCAGATTATTTGTAATTATAGAAGAAAAAATCATCTGTTTAGTATTTTCACTAGGAAAATGCTTTCCCTTTGCAATTATAAGAGTTCCATTAGTTAAACTAATTTTCATACTGGTGTTTTTGAGTAAATAATTAGGAATCACCCCTGCCATATTTGCTTGAATATGAACAAAAGCAGAGATGGAACGATTAGAGCCAATAAATTTTGTAACCTTGATACTTGGGGTAGAAAAATCAGCTATTTGCACAATAGCAAGAATTTCCTTTGTGCCTGCAATGGGCAATTTTTCTGAAAGAAATGAATATTTTACTACATCATTATAAGAATCACAATATTGCACTCCATCAGAATTTTCTACAACAATCTGAGATAGTGAACTATTTAGTTGAAGCTGCTTTTGCGCATTAGTAACAAATGTTGGAGTGCAAAGTGATGGGCTTGCCAACAATATTGAATTTAGTGAATCTATTGCGCTAAAAACTGCATTCTGATTTTGCTCAGAAATTGACGATACGCTTTCATTATATCGTTGAGTAAATTGATTGCGCAAATTATTATCTAAAATAAAGTCAACCGCAAAAATAGGTGCAAAAGCAATAATCACACCCATTAAAAGGAATATTTGCGAAAGACGAGATTTCATTTAAGCTAATCCTAAAGAATAATTAGCTTAAAACTACATTTAACTATTTAACGCTTAGATAAGATTTAACGAAAACACGGTTTCCTATATTCATTTATTCTTCATCTAAATTCAAACGCAAGTGCAATTCACGCAATTGCTTGGCACTAACATTTGATGGCGCACTCATTAATAAGTCTTCTGCTTGTTGGTTCATTGGGAACATAACAACCTCACGCAAATTTTGCTCACCGCAAAGCATCATCACAATTCTATCAATCCCGGGAGCAATGCCACCATGCGGTGGTGCGCCATATTGCAATGCACGATACATGCCGCCAAATTTATCCTTAAGCACACTCTCGTCATATCCTGCAATTTCAAAGGCTTTTTTCATCACATCAGGACGGTGATTTCTGATAGCACCCGATGATAACTCAATACCATTACAAACAATATCATATTGCCAAGCGTTGATTGTCAGTGGGTCTTGGTTTTCCAACGCCTCTAAACCACCTTGCGGCATTGAGAATGGATTATGAGAAAAATCGACCTTTTTATCGTCTTCATTATATTCAAACATTGGGAAATCAACAATCCAGCAAAAATCAAATCTGCTTTCATCAATTAGTTTGAGCGAAGTGCCAACCTGAGTTCTTGCCGCACCCGCAAAATCTACGAATTTTTTTGGAATTCCCGCAACAAAGAAACAAGCATCGCCCGTTTTAAGATTAAGTTGCGCTTTGATTGCATTAGTGCGCTCAATGCCGATATTCTTCGCCAAAGGTCCTGCTCCACCGTCTTCGCCCTCACGCCAGAAAATATAGCCCAAACCGGGTTGCCCCTGTTTTTGCGCCCATGAATTCATGCGATCACAAAAAGCACGAGAGCCACCAGTTGGCGCAGGAATCGCCCAAATTTGCACATTTGCATCATTCTCAAGCATGTTAGCAAAAATCTTAAATCCAGAACCTTTGAAATGCTCGCTTACGTCTTCCATTTCAATCGGGTTGCGCAAATCTGGCTTATCAGTGCCATATTTACTAATCGCTTCTTTATAAGGAATGCGTGGGAATTTTTCTGTTACAGATTTACCCTCAGAAAACTCAATGAATACATCACGCAAAACTGGCTCAATAGTGTTAAAAACATCGTCTTGAGTTACAAAACTCATTTCAACATCAAATTGATAAAATTCTCCGGGCGATCTATCAGCCCGTGCATCTTCATCACGAAAACATGGCGCAATTTGGAAATATTTATCAAAACCAGACATCATAATAAGCTGTTTGAATTGTTGTGGCGCTTGGGGCAGTGCGTAAAATTTACCGGGGTGCATGCGAGAGGGAACAAGGAAATCTCGCGCGCCCTCTGGTGATGATGCCGTAAGAATTGGGGTTTGAAATTCAGTAAAACCAATGTCAGTCATGCGAGAGCGAATCCAAGAAATAATTTGCCCACGTTTGATAATATTATTGTGAATTCTCTCACGCCGTAAATCTAAAAACCGATAACGAAGGCGAGTTTCCTCTGGATATTCTTGATCGCCAAATACAGGCATTGGCAATTCAGCCGCTTCACCCAAAATTTCTATTTCACGAATGAAAATTTCAATCTCACCAGTAGAAAGATTTTTATTAACTGCCGCTTCATCACGCTTTTTAACTTCACCATCAATTCTAATAACCCATTCAGAGCGGATATTTTCAGCCACCTTAAAAGCATCAGAATCAGGATCAATCACACATTGCGTCATGCCATAATGATCTCTAAGATCAATGAATAACAAACCACCATGATCTCGAACACGGTTTACCCAACCACTGATTCGGACATTTTCGCCAACATTCTGGGCATTTAATTGACTACAATTATGTGAACGGTAAATATGCATTATCGACTCTTAGTTTGTTGTGTGAAAATTATTGGCAAAAGCGCAGGAAAACACCGTTTTGTCAAGCTTTTGTCATTGCAACAATTCAAAAACTAGTAAAAGGTTAAAACACCTGCTATCAAAGTTTGAACAATAATTAAAGTGATATTTTATGGAAATAATTACAGCAACAAAAGAGTTAGAAGATTTTTGCCTCAAGGCAACAAATTTTGATTTTATTACAGTCGACACCGAATTTTTGCGTGAAACTACTTATTGGCCAAAACTTTGCCTAATTCAAGCCGCCACTACTGATCGTGCGGTGATTATTGATCCGCTATCAAATGGCTTAGATCTTTCTCCGTTTTATCAACTCATGGCAAATGAAACTATTGTAAAAGTCTTCCATGCTGCAAGACAAGATATTGAGATTTTTGTAAATCTAGCGGGTAAAGTCCCCATTCCCACGTTTGATACACAAATTGCTGCAAGTGTTTGCGGTTTTGGCGATAGTATTTCTTATGATAATTTAACTCGCTCTATTGTTGGTGAGCAAATTGATAAAAGTTCACGTTTTACTGATTGGTCAGCAAGACCACTCTCAGAAAAACAGTTAAAGTACGCCTTAGCTGATGTAACTTACCTGCGTGATATTTATTTGCATTTGCAAGAAAAAATCACCGCCAGCAACCGAAATTCTTGGGTTGAAGGTGAAAACCAGACTCTTGCGAATATTAATACCTATATTGTGCAACCCCAAGACGCATGGAAGCGCTTAAAAAAGCGTGTGAATAAACCACGTGAATTGGCAGCACTTAAAATCTTGGCACAATGGCGTGAGAAAATGGCACAAGATAAAAATGTGCCAAGAGGGCGAGTGCTTAAAGATGATGCGATTTATGAATTAGCAACTCAGCGTCCATTGCACACAAATAAATTTGATAGATTAAGAGTAGTTCCCCGTGGCTTTGGTCGTTCGGATAATGCAGTTGAAATAATTAAGTTATTAAAACAAGTAGAATCATTGGAAAATGATCAGTTACCCAAAATTGAAAAAAACAAAAACGGACCATCTCCAAAGGGTCCAATCGGCGATTTAATACGAGTATTATTAAAATCAGTATCAGAACAAGAAGGCGTTGCATCTCGCATTTTGGCTACCTCTAGCGAAATAGATGAATTAGTGCTTGATGATAATGCTGACGTGCCTGCCCTCAAGGGTTGGCGACGAAAGGTTTTTGGCGAAAAAGCCTTGGCAATTAAACATGGTAAAATCGGGCTTGCTGCTACAACAAAAGGTATTATTGAAATTGCTATTGAGCAATCACAACTTGGTAAGAAGTGAAACCTGCGACATTTGCTAATTGAGCCAGACGAGAATTTAATCGCGCTCCTTCTAAAAACTCTAATTCTTTTGGTAAAATAAGTGTCAGTATTTTTTCATTTGTTGCAAATTCAATCTTGGGTAAAACTCCTGACATGCCCGCAGACAATGGAAAAGCCACTCGCATAATAGCGCCCAATATTTGAGCGTTCTTTACCCCGCTAACTTTGCATATATTTATTAAATCCGTGCTGAATGATTTTTGCTTTAACCCCATATATCGATAGGCTAAAGTCAAAGCCAAAAACGCTCGCCCTGCATGATTTATTCCCACTAAAGCGCCATAAGCAACAAGGTCAACACTTTGATTTCCACGATAATCAGGGTGGCCTCGCCAGCCAATATCCGACAATAAACACGCCGCTTTATTCAATCTAACATCTTGTTTACTTAAACTTACACTTGTTGCTGAATAAAATTTCTCACTAAATTCAATCAACTCCTTTGAATGTTTTGGAGAACGGGAGCGAAGCGTTGAAATTTCTTCACTTAAAACCAAAAGCGGATCTAATTTTTGCTCACTCTCATCAAGCAAAGAAAATAAATACCCCTCTCTTACTCCAAGCGTAGAGAAAACAATGGTCTTGAATTTTCCTAAAATTAAAATTTCTTGCAAAACTAAAACGCCAAATGGCAATAAATTTCGCCGAGCCAAGCTAACAAAATCAGCACCGCTATAACTATTAACTTCTAAAAATTCATCAAGTAAATTTTCACAAAAATCAATCATTTCAAACGCTGAAATTTCATAATTTTGTATCATATGAAGTGGGTAATTTTTCATCTGCTGATGCAATTTTGCTAATGCTCGCCAAGAACCGCCAATCGCACAAAATACATCAATTTCACCCACATTAATTGCATTTGCCCCTTGCAATATTTGCTTAGCAATAGCCTTTGCCCGTTTTATGGAAAAATCACTTTGCTCGGCAAGTCGAATAACCCCAAGCTTATAAGTTTCGCCGCTAACAATTTTAGCATTATTTACTGTTGCCAATTCAAGGCTGCCACCACCGAGATCTGCAACGATTGCGCCACCAGAGTTAAATTCAGCAATGCCAGCAATTGCCCCAAGAGCGGCATAATTTGCTTCTTCTTCACCCGATAAAATTTGAACCTTTACCCCCGTTATTTCTTCAACATTTTTTGTAAATTCTAAGCCGTTTTTTGCCTCACGCACGGCAGAAGTCGCCACGCAATAAACTTGGCTAACTTTCATTAATTTTATAACCAAAGCAAAACGCCGCATTGTTTTAAGCGCTTTTGTTATATTTTTTTCTTCTAACATGCCAGTTTTGGCAACGCCCTGCCCTAATGAGCAGGCAGATTTTTCGTTATAAAGCGGGGTTAAAGCACGGCTATGATATTCATAAATTACCATGCGAATAGAGTTTGATCCGATATCAAGCACCGCAACAGGTTTTTGCCCTTTTAGGCGTCCTTGAGCATTTTTTTCTGCTTTATATTTACCCATTATTTTCTCTTGAGCTTAATGCCTCATTGGCAACCATTTTTGTGATTGGCTTATTTTGAGAAAGCGCAAGCCTATCCATCAGTGCCACTAATGCCACAACCTCTGCGGCTGATCGCTCCATTCGTGAAACCAAATAGCTGATAATTTTAGGCTCAACTTTAATTTGCCTATCATCAAATAATTTTACAAACATTTGGCTAAGCTGCACATCATCAGGCGTATCTACATTAAAATTTGCAGCTAAACGGGCGCGAGATTTCACATCATTTGTTACAAAAGGCCACTGTGATATTGGCTTAGTTGCAGTAATTAAAACCACTCTCTCATCTCGAATTGATTGATTTAAAAAATGGAACACTGCCTGCTCGTTAAATTCCCCATTGTCAATATTTTCAAGTAAAACAGGGTCAGCCCCACCCTGTTTTGCTAATTCTTCAAGCATTTGGTTTTCAGCAATAATCGCATTGCTTTTTTCAATCCATATACGAGCCAAATGCGATTTTCCAGATTTTGGCGGCCCAATGATTAAACTCATCGGCATTCGCCAATTTGGATAAGCAATAATACGCTCGAACGCTAAAGAATTAGCATCACTGACAATAAAGTCTGCTAGCGCTAAAGATGGCGTGTGCTTGAAATCTAGCGGAATCTGAGAGTTTTTATTTTTTGACACGTGAAGCTGCCTTGCTCCTAGTTTTTGGTTTTTCACCTAAATATAGTGAGCTAATCTCATACTTCTTAATTGAAAATCTAACCAACACGCCAATCACCGCTACTAATGGAACAGCCAATAATAGACCAACAAAGCCAAAAATTACACCAAAGGCAAACAACGCAAACATTAACCAAACTGGGTGAATACCAATACTCGCCCCAACCAATTTTGGATAAAGAATATTACCCTCAAGAAACTGCCCTGCCATAAATATTGATAAAATAACTACAATCATAACCCAATCAGGCCAAAACTGCACCAAAGCAACACCGACTGAAAGAACTAATCCAATTAAAAAGCCAACAAAGGGAATAAAACTTAAAAGCCCCGAAATTATACCAATCGCAAGCCCATAGTTTAACCCAGTTAAACTCAAAGCCACTGCATAAAAAATCGTCAACAAAACCACAACGCTAGACTGCCCACGAACAACCCCCGACATTGCTTTATCAATATCTTTAAGAACCGATTTAATTTCGTCTTTGTGTTTGACTGGTAATAATTTATCAATTTTAACAGTCATTCTATCCCAATCTAATAGCATATAAAAAGCTACAACTGGAGTAACAATAAGCAGACCAAACGTATTAAGAACCGCCATGCCGCTTTGCATCATACCAGCGGCTAAATTTCCTGCAACTCCTAGCCCTTGCCCAAATACTGATGAAATAGAATCTTCAAACTGACTAATGCGCTCTTGCCCAACATAAGAATAAACTTCAGGCAGCCATTGATTAAAAAGCTCTTGCAATTGCGAAATATAAACAGGTAGACGATCTGCAAGGCCAACAATTTGCGTAATTGCCAATGGAACAATTAATAACGCCCCACCTATGAATAGAAAAACCATCACCAACATCACGACAAGCGTTGCCATCGTTCGGCTAAATTTCCACTTTTCTAATTGATCCGCTAATGGATCAAGCAAATAAGCCAGCGCCATGCCAACCACAAAAGGTAATAAGATTGAACGGAACAACCAAAGTAGAGCAATGGTAATAATGAGCATAATAACCCAAGTTTTCACATGATTTTTTAGTGTCATTAAATGCTTTCCTTGCCTGTTTGTGTTTTTAAGGCTATCAGCCTAAATATAAATATAACCCTATTTAACAGATAAATAAGCTGATGCCAGAACAAAAAGACCAAAACAATAAAACTAACTCACTTTCATATAAAAATGCAGGCGTAGATATTGATGCGGGCAATGCGCTTGTTGAGGCGATAAAGCCATTAGTAAAATCTACAAGACGCAGAGGCGCAGATGGGGAAATTGGAGGCTTTGGTGGATTATTTGATCTTAAAGCTGCAGGTTTTAGTGACCCAATTTTAGTTGCCGCAAATGATGGAGTTGGCACAAAACTTCGCATCGCAATTGAAACAGGCGTACATGATACTATTGGCATTGATTTAGTTGCAATGTGTGTAAATGATATAATCGTGCAAGGAGCTGAGCCGCTATTTTTCCTCGATTACTTTTCAACTGGAAAATTAGACGTTGAATCTGCCACTCAAATAATTTCTGGCATTGCAAAAGGTTGCAAACAATCTAACTGCGCTCTTATTGGTGGCGAAACTGCTGAAATGCCCGGAATGTATCATGGTGATGATTACGATTTGGCGGGTTTTTGTGTTGGGGCGGCAGAGCGTGGCACATTATTGCCCACAAAGGATTTGGCGGCTGGTGATGTTTTAATTGCACTTGCATCTTCTGGACCTCATTCAAACGGTTATTCTCTTATTAGAAAAGTTGTAGAAATAAGCGGTGTAAAATGGGAAGAAAAAGCTCCATTTGATGATAGTCAAACTTTAGCGCAAGCGCTGCTTACTCCTACAAAAATCTATGTAAAATCAGTTATTGATGCACTTGAAAATAATATTGAAATTAAAGCATTGGCACATATCACTGGTGGAGGTTTTACCGAAAATATTCCACGAGTTTTGCCTGATAATTTGAGTGCAGAAATTGATTTATCTATGGTGCAAACCCCAGCGGTTTTTGGCTGGTTAGCAAAAGCTGGCGGCATAGAAGAAAAAGAAATGCTTCGCACTTTTAACTGCGGCATTGGCATGCTGCTGGTTCTGGCAAAGGAAAATGCTAAGCAAACCATTGAACATTTCAACAAAATCGGTGAAACTGCTTATCTTGTTGGCTCTTTACTCGACAAAGCAAACGAGCCTGTCATCTTTAATGGAAACCTAAAATTATGAGCAAAACAAAACGAGTTGCAATATTTATTTCAGGCCGTGGCTCAAATATGCAAAAGCTGATTGAGGCTGCAAGTAATCCAGATTACCCTGCACTTATTGTTGGTGTAATTGCTAATAAATCTGATGCAAAAGGCTTGGAATTTGCCAAAGCTCACGGAATAAAGACGGCGGTGATTTTACCATCTGATTATAGCAGCAAGGCAAAGACTGATGCAGCGATTAATAAGCAATTAGCTGAATGGCAAACAGATATGATCGCCTTAGCAGGATATATGCGCTTGCTTGGTGCAGATTTTTGCCAAAAGTGGCAGGGCAAAATAATAAATATTCACCCCTCGCTTTTGCCCGCCTTTAAGGGCTTAAACACTCACGCTAGAGCATTAGAAAATCATGCGAGTGAACATGGTTGCACAGTGCATTTTGTAACTGCTGAAATGGACGATGGCCCTATTATTGGACAAATTCTTGTGCCAATTCAAAATGCTGATACGGCAGAAATTTTAGAAAAACGCATACTGATTGCTGAGCATAACCTATATCCATGGGCGTTAGCGCAAGTGGCATCTGGCGAAATAGTTTTTGAGAAATAGGCACTACACAGAATTGCTTATTTTATTCAAGCAGGAACATGCAGTAAATAACCATATCCATTGTAAACAACAAAGCCTAACCATCACAAATCTTGATAAATAACATTTATAAAAATAGTTCGACCTGAGCAATCTCTAGCGTTAGTCTCATCTGATTCGGAGAAAAATATGAATACTCGTGATTGGTTGTGGATTATATTATTGGGCGTAATTTGGGGTTTTTCTTTTCCCTTTAATGCCATCTTATTAAATGAATTAGAACCGCTGTGGATTTCAGCAGGGCGATTGAGCATTGGTGCATTTGGCTCTTGGGTGGTAATAATCTTTGCAAGAAAATCACTACCAAAAGAGATTGGTTTATATATAAAAATATGCATTTTGGGCATAATATCTTATGCAATCCCATTTGCGCTTTTCCCAATTGCCCAAATCAACCTTTCAAGCGGTGTGGCGTCAATCTTAAATGCACTAACACCAATAATGACCGTGATAGTTTCGCATATTTGGATTGGCGGAGAAAATGCTACTTGGCATAAGGTTTTGGGTGTAATTGCAGGTTTTTTAGGTGTTGCAATATTGGCAATCCCTGCTCTGCAAAGTGGCGGCACATCACAAATCTGGGCAATGGGCTTGGTGCTTATTGCAACACTTTGTTATGCAGGGTCAATGAATTATATACGGCATTTGCCAAAAATTGATCCAGCAGTAATGGCAACAATAGCACTAACTGGCGCAAGTATTACCGCCCTAAGCGCTGCATTTATTGTTGATGGCGTGCCAAGCATTACAAAAAACGAAACTTGGGTTTCGTTATTTGGTATTGGATTTATCGCAACAGCATTTGCTTTCCAAATTATGTATCGACTTTTGCCAAGAGTTGGTGCAACTAATTTTTCAATCACCACTTTTATTGCTCCAGTCACTGCAATCATAGTTGGAGTTAGCTTATTGGGTGAAGAAATGTTGTTAACGCATTATATTGGCATGTTATTTATCTTTAGTGGTCTATTATTAATTGATGGTAGAATTCTAAAAAAATTACAAAAAAAATTATAAAACTATAATTAATTATTTTTAACAACCGTTTCATAAAGTTATAACACTAATCATATAATATAAATTTATGGAACATTCTCAAGTATTTATTGATGTTTTAATATTTCTCGCAGCAGCGATAATTATTGTGCCGCTTTTTCATAAATTGAAAATCAGCCCAATACTTGGTTATCTTGTTGCGGGGGTGGTTATTGGTCCGCATGGTTTTGCGTTAATTGGCGAGTCTGAAAACGCCCATACATTAGCCGAGTTTGGCGTTGTATTCCTGCTATTCATGATTGGTTTAGAGCTTTCAGTTGACAGGCTGAAAACCATCGGAACAAAAATATTCCTACTTGGGTTTTTGCAAGTAGTTGTAACAAGTATAATCATTAGTGTTATCACCCTTTCATTTGGTCTAAGCATTGCCGCCTCTGCTATTATTGGTGGCGGCTTGGCGCTTTCCTCCACTGCTTTTGTGATGAAATACCTTTCAGATAAGGGGCAAAAAGCTACAAAGTTTGGCATGATAGTATTTGCAATTTTGTTAGTTCAAGATTTAGCCGTAGTGCCATTTTTAATCTTGGTGCAATTGTTGGGCAATGAAGGATCATCTTTTGCACAAGCATTTTCTATGGCGGCAATAAAGGGTGCTATTGCACTGATTTTTGTAATTGTTGTTGGGCGAATTTTCCTTAAACCATTATACAAAATCATTGCTTCTGCCCGTAGTTCCGAATTATTCGTTTCCACCACATTATTAGTTGTGCTTGGCACTGGTTGGATAATGTCACTTGCTGGCTTATCTATGACTTTAGGTGCATTCTTAGCGGGTCTCTTATTAAGTGGCACGCAATATCGCCATCAAATAGAAGCCGATATCAGACCGTTTCGTGGGATATTATTAGGTCTGTTTTTTATGATAATCGGCATGGCGATTGATATTAGATTCATTATAGAAAACTGGCTGATTGTAGTAAGTTTATTACTCGCTTTAATGGTTGGAAAAACAATTATTACTGCAATCTTAGCTAAGATTATGGGCGTAAACACTCCACGTTCAATCAAGGTTGGATTAGCGCTGTCACAAGGTGGGGAGTTTGGCTTTGTAATGTTTGGAGCGGCTTTGACGCTTAAAATAATTAATGCCGATATAGCCAATATTCTTTTAGCAACCATTGCTCTTTCAATGATTGCAACGCCTTTTATGTTTTATTTGGGCAAAAAAATATCAAATCTTTTCGCCACAACTAAGCAGGCAGAAACCAGCGATTTTAGTGAGTTAAACCAACATGTATTGATTGCAGGATTTGGTCGAGTTGGACAAACAGTTGCACGAGTTTTAACCGAAGCAGGAATATCATATATTGCACTTGACCTTGATCAGAAAAGAGTAAGCAATTGCCGAGAAAAAGGCATGAATGTATATTTTGGTGATGCTGATCAAATCAAAGTATTGCAATCCGCAGGCGCACAAAACGCAAGCATTGCGGTAATAACGCTAGATCAAACCACTGCTGCCAGTGATATTGTATCCGCTTTA
>Ga0256834_1000505_pt1 | contig 27983 bp, 38 predicted proteins | sample 4281140metaG_FD_190536 | JGI IMG/M metagenome (GOLD analysis project Ga0256834, IMG submission 190536) | Hydrothermal vent microbial communities from East Pacific Rise, Pacific Ocean - 4281-140 | ecosystem: Environmental > Aquatic > Marine > Hydrothermal vents | place: Pacific Ocean: East...
CACATAACCTGACCTCATATATAGAGACACCCTCTAATATGTTAAAGAAATTTTCTATACAATCGTCCCCTCTCTCACCTATAGAATCGGACTTTAACCGTAACCTCGTGTTATTGATGTAACGACCGAGTCGATATATCGACCGGACGTTAACAATTTGATTCTGAATATCGTCAATCACGATAAATCATGATAGTTCGGGGAATACTTCGAGGTTGACGGCATACGAATATATTATTCGTATGACCGGGTGTTACTCGACGGTTCGAATCTACCGTGAAATCGTCCCTTCGCCGGTTCGAGTGTTACCCCGACGATCATACGATCAATCGTATGTCTGACTGAACGGTAGATTTATCACGAAATCATGCAGATTTCGAAATCTACGAGTATTCGGAATAAAGTATAGAAAAATCGTTTATACGTTGACTGACCGAACGGTAGGTCAGTCGTCCGGGGTATCGTTATATCGTATATATTATATCGTATGTGGACGAACCGGGCATACGATATATCATATGATATTATCGTATAATATATCGTATGCAACCACTCGATAGTATTCCCCGAAAGTCATTATTAATCGTGATAGATTCGGTCTCTAATTCGGGCTGCGAAGGAGCGAAAAGCTTATAAAGGATCGATGGTCGTCAACGACCCTGCGAGCATCGATTGAGAGAGCGAATATTTGCGATCTGAGAGGTTGAGAGTGAAGGGGTAATCCCGTTAGGTTTAGGAAGTACGAAGAAACGTCTCAGAGACGAAATATGATACCTCTCAGAACGAGTCTATCGGGACTTAACGTAAAATCGAGTAACGAAAAATAATGGTTCGAAACCAATCGAACAGATTCGAAAAATAGTGAAAGGTAAGATCACTTGGTCAAGTATATCGTAACTCCGATCGCTCCCGTTACGTCGCTCTCCGTGAGTTCGATCTTTCGAACTGGTTCGGTTAATAGAGCTCTCCCCTTATCCATCGAGATGATCGCTCCCTTTGCGACGATTCTAACGAAGTCCACATCATTAAAGGCGTTCACGCTCACGTATTCATTGATCCCGTGAACGAAGTTTTCGAATGTTACTCTCCTGCCCTTGAACCAAACCCATTCAATTTCTCTACCTTCCGGGTATTCGTACCTTACCAACACCTTTCCGGTCATTTCGTATCACCGATCATATCTATGATTCTCATAGTATTTATAGTTTTCGTAATCTTCGCAGATTATGAAGAATCGTTAGAACAGGATACGGGATACGATATATTATATTCGTATGGTAGTTCGCAGGGTCTCGGACATACGATATATCATATGAATAGGTCGTTGCATACGATATATCGTATATATTATATCGTATGCAATCGGGTGATAGTATTCCCCAAAAATTGTGATTAATCGTGATAGATTGGGGTCTGGAAGTGGAAAGAGATATAAATTCGGAGAAGAAATCGAAGAATATGAAAACGGTAATGAGAGTTTCGAAGGCTGCGTTATTGACTGTCGCTTTGATCTTACAAATTTTGATACTGATTCGTATGCTTTTAATCGACGTTCTGGTCGGGATACTGTCGATACTATCAGTAATCGAATATTTGATCGATGATATCAAGCTTTGCAGGGATGAACTTAAGAGAGACATATCGAAGGTTCGTAAGATGAAGTATGTCGGATCACTAACGATATCGATTGCATTGCAGATAATTGCACCGATATTCGGGGTAACACTGTTCTGGGTTCGTGAGCAATAACGAAACGATTAAATTCAGATCGTTGACTTTTTTCGCATGGATAGGGTCGGCAGGGTCATACCGAGTTTAAAATACGTGCTTCTGGCTATTTCGTGCGTTATTCAATACGAAATGCTTCGATGCTGTGCAATCGTTAATGTAGTATTTGGTGCGATAATGCTCATCGTATTTCTCCATGGAGCGAAGCCTACGCTCAATGAATTGCGATTAGCTATCACATTCGAAAAGAGCATAAGAAAAGTCGTAACTCTGGTTACGTTAGTTGCATTCGCTATGGCGTTAGTTGTATTCGCTCCAATCGTAACTTTAACGCTCGGTCTATTCGACGAATAAAAATAGAAAAAATATTTTTTCATTACGTTTTGTAAGTTCGAAATACTGACCATAAAAATGTAATCAAAAGGCTCTCGATGAACGTCTTTATTACGTTGGACTTCAATAGCGGGATATTGAACGTTACTGAAATCATCTCTGCGATTCCGACGATTGCGAACGATACTACGATAGGCAGTAGGATGCAATAGTATAGGAAGATTCGAAGATCTTCGTCGGTCATAGTTTCACCTTAATCGTCAAAATATATGAAATCGTGAACCCTAATATGAATCCTAAAATATCCTGATGGTCGATGATCTCCTTTAGCAACGGTGTTTTTGTTAGATCGTAGGAGATAATAATCGCTATGAAGACCATGTACGATAGTATTATCGTCAATGTTAGTATGTACAAAAATTTACCTACGAATCCTACCGTATCTCTCATGACTCATCACCTTCATATAATGCCCGAAAAATATATCATACCGGCTAAGTCGTCATACGAATCGTATTGATCATTCATCACTATCACGCTCCTTGATCTTCGCTTCAACGGCACGTTCCTGAACCAGCTTATCGATCTTCTTAACTGCGAATTCTGCTCTCTCGATAGGCCTGCCTCTCAGCGTTATGTAGTCGAACTTTGATATCTTAAGCATGGCTTCGATGAAGTTGTGCTGTGCGAGTCTCGAAATAAATGTCGTATCGTCTATCGATCTATAGCTGGTGTTTCCGTAGTCGTCGATTATGTCGCTGTAATCGCACAGGAATACGATATCGTAGTGCGTGTTTGGACATACGCACATGTTGTAATATGACAGGCACTCTACGAATTCTTCGCTCTTCGAATACTTTCCACAGTAGAGCATGAAAAACCATAGCCAGTCAAGTATCGTACGGTCGATTAACACGACGTCCGCACCCTGCCTTAACGCTTCGCGGTATGTTAGTCTCTCGAAGTTATGCTGTTTCTCGATTACGTCTTTCTGAAACTTAAGGTATATCGGAGACTTACGCATATCGTCTAATACTTCGCTCAGGTTGCTCGATCCGTATAGCTTTCTCGCGTATTCTTCGAGGATCTCCTTCGCTGCTTCGTTGCATGTTACGACTTTATGACCCCATGACATTAGCAGTTTAGACGTTAGTTCGATTGTGGTCGTTTTTCCCGAGTATACTGCTCCTGTAAACGCAACTACTACCGGATTCATTCCTTCAGGCTTCAAATTCATCACCCGGATACGTTATTCTTTCGTATATGTACCTCTCCAGCTTACGAAGAATATCGATCGGGTCGAGTTCGTATATCAGTCTAAAGATCCGTGCGACCTTACGATTCTTGAAATGTAGTTCACAGCCCTTATCGTAGTTAAGTCCGTTTAGCGATGGCATGTTGTAGAACATACTGACGGTCGTTGTTATTATCGGGAATCTAACGCGAATCCATGCTGTTTCGTTCTCTGAGATCTTCGCGATAATCTCGTTGTCGTCGACGACATAGTATTTCTCTGATTCCATAAGTATTCGTGCAAAATCGAAGTCCATTCTTACCCTTGCTGCGATGTTTATCTGGTCGGTTACTTTCGCTTGGTCTTTCGTATCTACCACTATCATATCTCCGATTTTCAAGATGTTGTCGAATCCCATGATTGCGTATTCTGCGAAGAAACTATATAAGCTTTGCGAAATCTGCGTGATGTTAAGGAATAAAAAGAATCGATATATGGGTTATGATCAATGCGATCAAAACACCGATTGAGAATTCACATATGTCGCCAATAAAGTGGTCGTGAATTATCTCGAATTCAGCTATTTCGTACGTGAGGTAGATCATTACGATAAATACGTGGAAATAAGCGAGAAATCCCAAAAAGGTATGAAAATACGAAACCTTATCGTCGTAAAGGTAAACGATCATTCCCGGTCGAATATTTCTTTCCACGATATCTTTCGCCTGAACCTGCCGTTAGGGAATAGGTCTTTAGCGTTTATGATTCTCATTCGTATTCGTCCGTTGCCCATGAGGACGATCATAACGTATAGTCCGTTAAACTTCGTTAGATACTCGTGCTGATCCTTACGTAACACGAATCTACCGCGGCATCGACCCCGTCCATTCGAATGCCATTCCTGACACGTCTTGATCTCTACGGGACGATCCTTTAACTGAGCGTCGATAAGACCGTTAACGAGCTCCAGATCGTCGATACGTTCCTGTGCGATCTGTTCGCCTTTGTTACCGTTCTGACGTGCGAGCCAGTTTCGGTAGTTAATAGAGCAACCAGTCGTATTTATCCGATGCATAATCGCCCCTCCGTATGAAGTTCTTTACTGCGTTCATTATGAAGTCATCTAACGTCGTATGCATATGGCGACATGCATCGTAAACCATCACTTCGTATTTTCGTCCGACTTTCTGTCGATAAGCGACTCCGGGGTATATTCCGAAGCGGTGGAACGCATTTACGATATCGCATATCTCTTCGTGCGATATCCTGAAGTTTAAACGACATTGAAGACCGACGATAGCGAACTTACTGATGCCGATGACGTCGAAGATACCAAACGAACCGGCAGAACGCACGCAGTAGAATCCTTTTCTCTGTAAGAGGTTGCGAACTTTTCTCTCGAAGTCCGAACCCTTTCGCTTACTCCTGTTCGCCATACGAATCACCATCCATAGACGCGATTACAACGATTCTGATACGGACAATTACGACATTGGATCGTATACTCGCCTTCGGGTGGTTCTTCGTTAACTACTGCGTTGTACAATTTAAGAGCTCTTCGAAACGTGTAGTCGAATGTATCGTCGACGTCGCCTTTTACCTTTGGGTAGTTCTCGACTAACGTAAATTGCTCGATTCTTCCACCTGAACGCTGAAGGTATACGATACTCGCGTCGATCGTAAACTCGGGGAATATCTTCGATAGCATATGTACGTACGTCTTTACCTGCTTATCGTGCTGAGGGTATGGCGAATCTGGGATACGTGCACACGTCTTTAGTTCGATTATCTCGGCTTTCTCCGGTTCGAGCAGCAGTATATCGATATGTCCAGTTAGTCTAATGTTCTCGGTTAGTGGAACGCTTACCTTGAATTCGTCTATTATGTTCACTCGTTCGGATGCGAACGCTTTCTTAATGAATTCCTGAACGTTGCTATGCACAGTCTTACCGACGAAGATATACCAATCTTCAAGCGTTCGATCGATTTGCTCGTGGTAACTATCGAACTGCTCTTCGATTTTCTGTTCGTCGATCAGGTCGCAGTTGATCAGATAATCGTAGTATGCCTTTCGCAGGCAGTAGAGAACACTCGTTACGCTTATGTCCTGCGAATATGGATACTGTGTATCGAGGTTAAATCTCCGAACAGCTCTACGAATCATCTCCTTAACGTCTCTGACCATTCGTACCATCTCCGTTACGGGAATATTCGTCCGATCAGGTTAATGATAACCCATAGTGCTGTAAGGCTCACGAACATCACCGTACCGATCACTAAGAACGCGTCGAAGAACGCTTCTATCGACGAGAAGTTACTCGCTGTTTCGTCTTCCGGTCTCGTCAGTATGTAGATCGTTGTTGCTATCGCTGCCAGAACGAAGGCGATACTATAGCTCAGTTTCGCATACCCGATAACGACCCCAAACGCTCCGTACATACGTATCACCAGTATATCGTATGTCTTAGCAGAATATAAAGTTTACGAAAACCTCAAAATCACGTAGAGTTATAAGAAAAGGCGATAAAAAAATGTTACATCGTGCGTAAGTCGTATTCTTCGAAAACTCCGTCTTCGTATACCTGATAAGTCGTATTATCGTTCTTTTGTCCCGATCGTTCGTCATACGTATCATCGAGGATATACATGAAATCTCTGTCGCCCGTTACGACTTCTTCGACAATGTGAATATCGGGCTCGTTCGCTAAGAGCATCGTAACGATGTTATAGACTGCTTCGCAATGTCTTTCGAGTCTTCCCGATACGTGCACGTCGTCGGTTACTGATTCGTACGGTATCATCTTTGAAAACAGTTTGATCAACCCTCTCAACACGCTATCTCTCATGAACCCTACGACTCTCTGTTCGTTTCGTATTAAGTGCGATGATATGTTCACTTTCTGCGGAGTGATATCTACGATTGCGAATCTCTCGATGAACGAATAAATCGATTGTCCCGTTAATCTTTCGAGCATTGCGTTAATCTCTGATCGAGTGTTTCCCGTTATGAATTCGCTAAGCGGATTTTCACCTTTTAGTATATTACCGAAGAGGATAAACGGTATTCTACGATATCCTTGCATCGTTATGCCTGATTTCGCCTGAACTCCACGTCTCCATATACCGTTTTCGAGACCAGTATTCAAGGTTTGGTATGCTTCTTCGAACCGCTCCTTTCGAAGCTTATCGATTTCGTCGATTACTACTCCGTTCGAAAGAAATACTGCTCCTTTCGCACCGGTGCGACCATCGTAGATCAATCTGGCTGCGGACGGGAATTCGCTAAACGTAGTGAAATTTAAGAGAAATTCGAGTCTCGCAGCGAATGACGATTTTCCTGTTTCGGTGTTCGTTATTTGTATGATATGCTGCGGACGTCCGTCGTAGTAGAACAACGGGATATATCTTGGAACGAACTGCCTTAACGTTAACCTGTTCGGCTTTATTCCGAAGCCTACCGTAAGGATTACCGCAGGGTATAGCGTAGGATATTCGTTAACGATCTCTTTCGCTCTCTTTACGTCCGTATGCCCCTGTAACGGAATAACTTCTTTCGCTTCGTATTTGCTGTTAACGGTGATTTGCATCCATTCGCGTAGATTGTTCTCGATCTCCTCAGGCGAATCTCCGAAATCTTTTATGTGAGCTTTTATGACCGATTCTCCTCTCGTGAACAGCTTTACGCTTCCGTCGGTCTTTATGCTATATCGTTCGGGCTTAAGAATAACGTCGGCTTCTCGGTATAGTGCGAGCTGAATCGCTAACGCTTCGTGGTTTACGCTGAGACGATACATCGAATAGATCTCTTCCTGCTTTCTCCTTACTTCGTCCTCGCTCATATCTTCGAACTCTGGAGCGAACGCTGATATCAACGAGTCGGGTATCTCTGCGACATACTTACGAATAAAGACGAGCTCGTTCTCGACGAGTCTATCGACTTCATCAAGATCGATCTCCTTTATCACGTTCATAGTCTCAACCTCCATACGTTTGGATCGATCTTCCCGACTTCCCTAAACGCACGTTCTATTTCACGAATCGTCTTAGATATACGTACGGCTTCGCAATATACGTAAAGGAGATTCTCGAAATTCGGGTCGTGCCTGCCGAACTTACATACCTTCCCGTCGTCGTGAACTACTTTCAACGATGCGATCTCATTCGTAAGCGATGATCTGCGATGAACTACTACGTATCCTGTTCGATTGCATCGAGGACAAACTACCTTATTGAACGGTCTTAGCGTCGACGAACTCATTTAGATCGCCCTCGCTAAGCCTGCTTTCTTCGATTATTTCGATAAGCTCCTCGCATAACTTATCGTCAGCCTTCGAAGTTAACGCTCGTTTAAGCGTATCTCTGTCGATCTTAGCTATGATACATCCTTTGTCAGGTGTAACGAGCATTGCGTTAATCATGTCGCCTTTCGTTATCGTTATTATGTATCTCCCGGGAGTTCCTTTTCGCTTATATACGATTGCTCTCTTACCCGACGTTTTCAGATCGTGGACTACGATACCCGTCATACCGCATCACCGACTAAACTTTGTTCGACGAGACTATTAAAAAAATAGGTTCGAAAAAAACTCGAATTAATCTCGCTTAACTGTTCTCTTTCTCGACTTTCTCGAACTTGATTTACTCGATCTCGACTTCGAGTTAGAGGATTTTCTCGATCTTCTCGATCTTGATCTCTCTTCGTCCTCTTCTTCGTCCCTGCTCTCTTCGTATTCACGTCTTCTCTCTTCGATTTCATCGAGATCAATCTCTCCGGATTCGATAGCTTCGTCGATTATGTTCATTACGGTTTGGAGATCCTCGATGAATCCCGGGAGATCTTCGATAGGCATTTCGAGAGTCTTACGACCCCTGTAGAATACGTTAATCGAAATGGTAGGTTCGGGGAACATCGTTGCGAGCAGTCTAACTTTCGTTCCATATCTCGAACCCTGATAGTCCTTCAGTAATTCGTTTATCTGCTTCATCCAGCTCATTCGAACCACCCTTTACTTTTCGATCTTCTCTTCGTATCTCTCAACAAACTCCTTTAGAATTCTCACAACGTGCGGTTCGACGAGTCTTTCGTCGTTCACTAACGAAAGTGCGTTCGCCATGTCGTTTATTTTCTGCTTTATTCTCGATCTAATCGAACTCAAATACTTCTCGTCTTTGTCGTTCAACAGCCCTTCGAAATACTTCAGCTCCGTATTGCTCCAAACTCTCATGCCGTATCACCGTACGTCTCTATAATCTTTGAAGTATATAAAGTTTGCGAAATACGTATGATTTCAACGACGAAAAAAATAGCGAAAATAGTTAGACATGTACGATAAGAGTTAGCTTAAGCTGATCGTTGCCGTATTCGGGTATTATTTCGATATGGTACGTTTTCAGGCTTCCTAACGCATACTTGGCCGTTTGATCGAGTATTTTGATGGCGAACAGGCGTCGTTCGTTGCGTGCGATATCGTCAGCGAACCTGTTGATCTGATCGCTTACCTCTACGGCCGGATGACTCTTAGGTATCTCGAATTCAGGTTCGTTATACGCTTCGATATCCTCTTCGTATATTCCTTCGATATTCCCATTCTCGAATTCGTCGCTCATTCTATCGTCCTCCATTCTGATTGTGGTATGCCCGGGCACGTCTACCGGTATTCACCTACCCGACATATGCGATATGCCCCGGGACATACCCGGTATTACCCCGTCCTATTTTAAAAGAGCTATAAAAACGTTTGGTCTACGTTCTAACGTAGTCGGGAAAAAACGTAAAGGGGGGATGTATGTATGCCGTATAGGACTGCGACCGAGAGGGTTCAAAAGTATAGTAAGGCCGTTATACCGGACAACGTTAGGGCGAAGTTCGAGGCAGAGCTTAGCGACATGATCGCTAAGCAACAAGCTGCACAGGCCGAGCTGTGCAACATCGAAGAGCAAACCAGACAAATACTCGACAGTGCGGGAGTCGTGGCTAACTACAGGATACTCTATCTGAACTTCGCGAGAGCTCTCTTCAAAGCCAAGGGAAGACAAAAGGGCGAGGCTTTCATAAAGTCCGCTCAAGCCGAGATGGCGAAGTTCACCGCTCTTGGCTGCGATCCTGCGATACTCAACACCATATCTACGACTGTCTTCGGTGCTGTGCTCTACTAACGTAAGAATTCGTTTCCTTTTTTCCTTTTTTTATTCGATTTTACGTGAGACAAAAAAATAGAGGAAAATTATTCTTCGACTTCGCAAATGAACGAAATATCGTTGAATATTCCATCGATGAATCCGTGCGATTTCAGGGTTTCGTATCTCTCTCTGAGAATAACTTTCGATAGCTCTCTCGTGTTCACTTTTACTCTGTCGAATCTGTTTTCGAGCTCCATCTTTAATGACGAAGTGTTTTCGAAATACCTTATGATGTACGAACACCTGAATGCGTATGCGTCGATATATGCGTAGTAGTGCCTGCTCTTATCTTCCTTGAATCTCACGACTTTTATCTTGGCGTTCTTCGAAAGTCTAAGAAATTCGTCGAAGTCTTCGATTGTAAACATCGGTGCGACTACGACTCCCGGGTTTCCGACTAAATATTTCTTCGTCATATCCGATCACCACCTTAATGTTACGCTAAATATTGGTCGCTCTGGCTATCTTCTCTTTGGAGTTCCACATAGAGAACCACATACGAAACCACTATTTAATAGAGCATCGAATGTTTCTCTGCATATCAATCTCCAGTCAAACCACAGTATCTTTGAATCGACGTATGCGAATGCTTCGAGATGGCCATACGCTTCTTCGTTATAGGTTGCGACTTTAACTGGTGCATCCTTCGATAATCTCGCGAACTCGCAAATACAATCGATCAGATATACTGGGACTTTAACTACGTCGCCGAGATAGTTTATTCGCCAATCAGGATCGTGAGTGAATCCCTCATTCAACAGTGCTTCGAGCAACTCTCTGTCAGCATACTCTGTTCTGATCCCCAGTATGTACGATCCAAAATTGGCTTTTGCTTCAAGGTATCTACTTCCCTCGGTATAGTATACCATTTTTAACTTTGCATTCTTCGATAGTTCTAAGAACTTACCGAGACAGCATAGTTCAAACTCAGGGTACATCTCATCCACAATCTTCCCAACCATATACCATCACTCCCCATCTTTATTTAGATTCTTACCTGCGAGCGTATCGAAGAACTTATTTCCGACAACGATAAGTGCTCTTTCGTATCCTTCGTGGAATCCCTTTCCATAGTAATATAGCTCGGTGGACAGGTACGTTATATACGCTCTTATGTTTCTTTCGTACTTCTTCAACGTCTTTTCGTCGATAGTTTCCCTGATTTTAGGCATGACGTAGTTTCTCATCTCGATATAGAAATCACGTATCGTTACGCTCTTCTCTTTGAATTCGTCTATGAACGCCTGAACAGCGTCGTCTACCACTTTCGCCAGTTCGTCCGAAAGATCGAACACCTGCCTAACGGTTACTTCGCTCAGATCGCAGTTTTCGAATATGTCCGCCATGTTGTTGTATGCTTCGATCGCTTTACTGTTTACGAATTCCATCATCTCACGAAACGATCCAAACTTCATACGAACCACCCTCCGATCAGGAGCATACGCCCCTATCTTCCGATTCAGAGTCCGGGCTCTCGTAACATGCCTTCAGAATACTCGCGTTAAGACCGTCAGCGAATCCGGCAGCGTATCCCTTCCAGTATCCTTCGTTTACTGCTATCGTCTTTACGACGAGAGTATAGGAAGCTTCTGCGATACATGCTCTCTCGTTGTCCGATATCTTTCCGAACTTCTTAACGAGCCTGTCCTTTATGAACCGGTAGGCATGTATTGCAGATATCGATTTTTCTCTCCTGCTCGTCAGGTATTCTCGAATTGCGTTGTCCATCTCGCTGAGAAACTCCTTCGACACGTCGTAAAGCTCTTCGATGCTCGTTTCAAGTGGTTCGTACTGTTCGTAGAAATCAGCGATCTGAACGAAGATCTCCATGTTTCGCTTTTTCGCTATTTCGAAGTCCCGGCTCATGTTACTCAATCATACTTTGAAGTATTTATAGTTTTCGAAATCTGCGTTATCACAATGTCGTTTAAGAAAACTATATATACGATCGTCCTGCTAAAGTGCGTATGCCAAAATGTAGCGTATGCGGAGAATGGTTCGTAGGATCTGGAGACGTATGCGGATGGTGCAACCTTCGAAAGAACGTAGTTGATAACGTAAAGAGAGTATCGGGTAAGCATCCGGCATCGATATACGTGAATTCGAGAAAGAAATCGAGAAGATCGAGGAGATGATACGAATAACGAAACTTTGAAATAGCCCGATACTCTCACTATTTTTATGATACCGCAGTCTTTTACGAATGTAGAGAGCGAAACACCTACAGTGATGTTCAGCGTTCTGAACGCGACGTCTATCGTAAATCAGGCGAGACTTATAGCGAACCTTATTCGGGAAAAGGGATACGAAGTGGAATTTAAGGAAGTGATATCGATTGCCGATTCGAATAAGCCGAGCGTTCACGGGTTACTGTGGTTCAGTCTCGCAACAGCGGCACATCTAACGCATGCCGTTCCGACGTTCATAATGTCGAAGAAGCCGAGGATAGCATACGTAACCATCGAAGGACTACCAAAGTCCGGTTCTACGATGTATTCGAATCTCAATAAGATATCGTACGTTACGGTAAGTAAGTTCGTCGCTAAGATGCTTCATAAGTGTAAGTTTAGAGTCGTTGACGTCGTACATCACGCAGTAGATAAGAAAATGTGCGAAACAGCGATCAAGAGATCCGAAAGGATACGGAAGCAATTAGACGAGAAGTTCAAGGATCGAGTAAGAATAATATACGTAGGAAGAAACGATCCGCGTAAGGGATTGAAACATCTCAGATTCGCACTCGAATACATACCGGACGAAGTAAAATCTCAATTCGTATTACTGATGAAGACGAACGAATCGGCAAAGAAGATATTCAAAGGATGTAAGAACGTCGTATTTCTCGAAGAGTTCGGAAGCAGTAGTTACGTAGATACTCTATCGTTGATGGCTGCAAACGACTACCTGATATTTCCGTCGTTATGCGAAGGATTCGGTCTTCCCGTGCTCGAAGCGAATGCCGTAGGTATTCCTGCGATACATTCATGGTTCGAGCCGTTAAGCGAATTCAGCTCGCAGGACTACAATTTCGTATTTGAATACGAAGATACGAAGATGGTCGAATGTAAGATCGGGCAGTTCTGGGTATTCCACGACTACGATCCGGGTAAACTCGCAGAAATGATTATGTTCGCTGTTGACGTACGAAAGAACAGCGAATCAGAGTATCGGGAATATTGCGAAAAAGCATCGAAAGTTAGAGAAATGTACGATTATCACAACGTATACCCGAGACTGCTAAAATATATAAACGTCTTTTAACCCTACTCTTTTTTGATGATCGCTCCGTGGTTACGTAAGAGAAAATACGAAACCACGTTATGCTATCCTCCGCCCGTACCGGTCGACATAACGAAGTTTACCGACTGGTTGATCAAGAAAGGCATCATATCAGTAAGCGAGCTCGCAGGGATGCCTTACGATCAGTTATACGAATTATTCAACAAATACGCTGAACAATACTGGAGCGAAATCGCTCCTCAATATCAGGGCGTATTTCTCATATTCCCGAGGATGCGAAATCTCGTCGATATCTATCGATTTACTATCGGTTACAACTCGTCGTATAACTTCCTGATCGATTTCCATTTCGCCCTTAACCTTCATCTCGAAATTCCCGAGCTGAAAGACATAATCGACAACAACTTTACGAAACTATTCCCGAGTTATACTAAAGTCCAGAAAGGGAGATATGGCGAAACGTATTACGATCTATCTTACTACGATCCGCCAGAAATAACGCCATTAACTCTCAGACATTTCGCATGGGACACGAGATATAAGTATACGAAGAAAATCGTGCCTATTTTCGATCAGGGACTGATATCGTTACAGAAATACGTTGATGCGTTTCGTGAGATCTGGAGCGATAAGGACATTGCGGACTTCATCATACCTATGATCCTCGAACAAATGACTATCGTAGAGGGTAAGATTCTAAACTCCATGTACGTAGGGCTATGGATCGTAGGGGTATCGAGAATTCCACCGAAGAGCGAAGTAAACGAATTTGCAGCGAAGGTTAAGATCAGAAACCCATACTCGTCATTCGAAGAAACGCATGTAGAATCGGTTTCGACATGGGATAACCAAGTAGGATTTATGAGGGTCGGTTTCTTTAGAGTCGCACCGAAGAAAGATTACGTAAAAGACAAATCGAAACCACTCTTTCCGAAGGAAGTCGCTGAATATCTCGCTAATCTACTCGAATATCTCGTTACTGCGAACGGGTATAAAGGCGATATATTCATACCTACCGTTCGTTATCTGAACGCTGGAGAAAAGAAGAAGTGGAACGGTGGAAAGCATCAAGTTATCATGCAACGCATTATCGAGCAGGTAAAACCGATACTCGATAGATTCGGAGTGATGAACTGGCATCGTACGAACTACTATAACTTCGCGATGGAGATGATATATCGCAACCACGAATCAAACAGGAAACGAAAGAACTGGAAATCCATACTGACCGTCGACGACCTGATCGAAAAGTATAAATCGTTAGGTTGCGATGAGAACGTACTGAACGAAATTGCGAGGTTGGTAAGATGAGCAAAAAGAAAGATACGGTCGGCACGGTTAGCGAGGACATGGAGATCGAAAAAGAGAAAGCAGAGCTCGCGAACCTGATGGTCAGGAAGGTTTTCGAAGGTGCAACGAAGCTTACTATAAAAGTTGCGACGTGTGAATGTCCGAATAAGGACGAATGCGAACTTTACAAAGCAGGAAAGGAGCTCGCTAAGATAGTCGACGAGTTCAACGAAAAGCTTTCGAGCTAACGTAAGATTTAACGGGTTAGAAACTTTTATTTTTTCTTCGTCTATTCTTTCATTATGGTTCGAACTGGAGAGACGTACAAAGAGGGAAAAATCGTATTTAAGATCGTTGAAGTGATCCCTACCGTTAACGTCGACGGATCTAAGGAACTTCTCATAGGGTATCGTATAATAGACGGTGGTTACGTATCTCCAATAGCTCACTTCTGGATGAAAGAGAACGAAGACATTCGAGATAAGATTAGGGAGATCGTAGAGTTCTATAAAGAAGTAGCTCATTGCGTTTATCCCGATACGATAGAAAAGACATTCGCAGATATACGAAAGGATCTCGAAGAACTTAAAAAGGGTCTCGAAGAAATTCTTAAGCAGTTAAAGAAGAAAGAGAAGCAAAAGAAATCGTAGGTGATAATATATGTCCGGAAGTGATTACGAAGTTATCGTAGATTTCGTAGGGAAACACTTCAGGCTCGAAGACTTTCAGGAAGACGTAGAAAACTCGGTATTAGCGAAATGGGAGCTCGGGGGACTTACCGACCCTATCGGTCAGATTTCGCAATGGTTCTATAATAAGATCGCACCAGCGTTGAACGCTCTCGGTAACTCTCTTTCGACTTACTTCAGCTCGCTAATATCACCGATAAGAAATACCGTCGACTCTATCGCTTCCGGACTCGGTAATATCGTAACTACTATCGAAAGTCTCCCCGGTAAGATCCTTAACGCGATCGAATCAGTCGTAGGAAACATATCCTCGGCTATATCGTCCATAACTAACGTTATAGAATCGTTAGGAAGCCAGATAGCGTCGATACCTTCGTACGTGGTTAACGCTATTCAGGGAGTTATAAGCGGTATATCCGAATCGATTCAATCGTTGTCAGGTACGATATCATCGATTATAACGTACGTTAGCGAGATCCCCGGTCAGGTCGTTAATGCGGTCGAATCACTCTTAGGCGAAATTACCTCAGCGATAGAGTCCATACCAGATCAGATTAGCGGAATGATCCAATCGATTGCATCGACTATCGAAAACCTTCCGGGCGAAATCATAAACGGAATACAAAGCATGTTCGGAAGCCTTACGACTGCTATCGAGTCAATACCGGAGAAGATCGAATCACTCTTCGGAGAAGTAATTAACGCGATATCATCGATACCCGGACAGATCGAAAACTTGATTCAGGGGATAATATCGTATGTCGAAAAGATCCCTTCGTCAGTCGAACAGCTATTCGAGCCAGTATATCACTTCGTTATGAACATCCCGGGGACGATCGAAAAGATCGTAGGAAACGCTATCTCCGGGATAACGAAGTATATCGAAAAGATCAGCAAATCGATTAACATACTGCTCGGAAATATCGAAAAGGATATCGTCAACCTGCCTGCCGAGATTAAGAAATACGTCCTCGGTGCGATAAACGCAGCGATAAAAGGAATAAACAAGATCCTCGGGGAAATCGTCGATAAAGTTGCGGTAACGTATACGAAGCTTAAGACCCTCTTCGGTGGTACGATATCGAACATCCTCAACGGTATAAACGAAGTAAAGACCGTTCTTTCGGGATTCATAAATCCGTTGGTTGAGATTAAGCATATCTTTACGAACCTCTACAAAGATATAGACGACTGGGTAACGAGTGTAAAGCAAAAGATGGTCGATTACTTCTCGTCTATACCAGATCACGTAAAGACGATCGCTAACGACCTCGGAAATCTCGTTAATGCTATTACGAACCTTCCAAGCGAAATTAAGAAAGCGATATCCAAGATCGAATCGAAGTTCAACGGAGAAATAACGATCGCTGAATCGTTCGCTTCGGACGCGATAAACGTAATCGAAAGCGAAGCGTCTACGATAACTTCGTACATAATATCGAGCGTTGAGACGTTCGCGAGCGAATCGGTTACTTTCCTGAGCAACATAGCAGGTATCGCAGAAAAGGAGACTCAGAACATCGTTTCGTCTATCGAAGGTATAATGTCGTCTCTATCGACTACTGCGAAGAACGTTATATCGAGCGTTATATCTGCGATAACTCCGAGCGAGCTCAGCGAAACCTACTCGTCTAACATGTCGACCATAACGACGAACATCTTCGAGGGGCTTCTCGGCTTTGTCGCTCTCGAAATGTTCGGTGCACTCGCTAATGAGACGATAATATCTCTCGAAGTGCTCGGTCTCGGTGGACAGATACGAAGTAAGATCGGTAAGGCTATCGAAAAGATGCCAGAATCGTTCAGAGAGACTCTCGCTGATCTTCTCAGAGATATAGCGTTCGCCTTTACGTTCTGGGTAATCGAACCGGTGAAATATCAATACTACAGAATCGCGAGAAACGTATACCCTGTGGAGATTCCTTCGCTCGGTGAATTGATCGAAATGACGAGAAGACAGATACCGACGAAGAACTTCAGCGATTACTACAACCACTTGATTACGTCGTTGCAATATCGCGGATATCAGGACTGGGCGATCAATGCGTGGTCGAACTTAGTTTCGAACGGAGCATACGTTACGATTAAGGACAGGTTCGGCCATGAAAGGAAATTCCCGACGAGCATGCTATACGAAATACCTACTGTCTCTGATCTCTGTAGAATGATGGTCAAAGACTTATTCTGGCCTGAAGATCCGTTACCACACTTCGAAAAGGCTATGGAACTACACGGAGTGATCCCGGATATAGCAAAGATGTACTACATGCTTCACTTCCGGTATCCAGCGATGGATGTTCTCTTTAAGTTCATATGTCGTGCTGCTGCCGGTTTCGCTTGGGTTACCGAAAAACCGCAAACGTACGAAGATCTCGGATATCAGGGCGTCGCACCTGCGGATCTGAATAATACGAACTGGAAGAACGCGACTCAAACGCTCCAGAAATACATCGATTTCATTATCCCGTATTCGAAGTGGCACGACTATTCGCCTTTCGCTTGGGTAAAGGGATTCACGGCTGATCGTTTGATCGTCGTCGACATGATGGCGAAACTACCCGACAAAATAGACGCGAGATGGATGTTCAAGTGGAACATAATCGACGATACTACGTTCTACCGACTGATAGTTTCGCAGGGATATCACCCGAACTTTGTCGATAACATTACGATCGCCGAGATTCTAAACGTGATAGGCGAATCAAGGACGTACGTTAGATCAGGTATCGTAGAGCTCTACAGATATGGAGTCCTCACTACGAAAGACATGTCGAACATCCTGTCGAACATAACGACGTTTACCGCACTCGGGAAGAACGTAACGGTAAGATACCTCGAACCTGAGATCGATATGATCTGTAAGCGTGCAACTTACGATAGAGCATACGAATTCGTCAGATCCTCTATCAGCGTTCTTTCGAGAATGTACTACGAGAACGTAATAAGCTCGAACGACTTAGTAACGAACTTTACTAACATCGTAAAGACGATCAGCGAGAACTTTTCGGTAAATCTCGATATCGATCAGTCGTACCTCAACGTTCTGAAAGACGTCCTGAGATACGAATACGAACTTTACACGATCGGAAGAGTGAGGATATGGATACGATACCTGCTCTACAGACTGATGGAAAGGTTCGCTGAGGGATACGTAAAGAAGTCGGAAATCAATGACTTCATCGGAATACTCGCGAGCGAAGGAAAGCTTACCGAACCTGAGATCGAACTTCTCAAGGAATCCGCCTATCTAATGTACGATTTCTTTGTCAGGAAGTCCAAGGCAGAAGCGATATTAAGGAAGCTCGCGAGAGGAGTAATATCGATCGAACAGGCGAGAAAAGATCTCGAAAAGCTTGGTATCGATAAGGAAGTCGTCGAAGCAATGATCGAGGATCACATAAAGATCTACACGTTCTCAGTCGATCACCTTATCGAAATGAGCGAATACGTACCGGTCGATACGAAGTATATCGAGGAGAAAGCCGAGCTCTTCGGAATGCCTACGACCGAGCTGAAACTACTTCCCGCGTATAAGGTCGCTAAGGACGTTGCATCTTACGTTAAGAGGCTCATATCTGAGTTAATCGACGATTACGAATACGGACTTATCGATCTAAAGACGCTCGAACAAAAGATCGACGAAGTCAGGACGCTCAACGGACAGGTAAAGAAGCTTGGCGTAAGCTGGATCGTAATCGATGATCTCGAAAAGAAGCTTATCATAGAAATCGCGAAGCTCAGGCGTGCGAGACATGAACTTATGGAATCCGAAAGACGAAAGAGTTCGTACGGACGATAATACGTATGCAACTCGATCATCGAAATCCTTTTCTATTTTTTATCGAGAAATATGTTAACGCCGTCGTAGCATAGTCAGGCAATGCGGGGGATTAGTAATCCCCAGAACGCCGGTTCAAATCCGGCCGACGGCTTTAATATTCGTTCAGGGTGATCGGTATGCCGACGTTAAAAGAACGGATTGATGATGTATTTAGAGCGACGGGACAGGTCGTGTTCGAAGACTGGTTCGATAACTTACGCACCACTCTCGACTTAATGGCGTTCTACGGTGCGGTAACTTACGACGGATACATCAACGAAGATCTGATCCCGATCGAAGATGAAGAGATACTTATCGGACTACCGGATAGACGACTACGCGGGATATATTCCGAATACGAAGACATATCGGGAGAAGCGAGAATCAACGTTCTCAAAGCAAACGACATTATCGCTCTCGATATCGAATCAGATACGATCACCGTAGGAATTGCGAAGGTAAACAATCTCGATGTTGACGATCTCGATTCAGAATACGGGACGATATCGAATCTGTCGTCAAATAAAGCGAAGATACTCGATCTACAATCGGATGAGATATACGTAAGCGATACGATAAACACGAAGGAGCTTATCGTTGACGAAATCGAGGGAGAGCTCGGATATTTCAGTGATAACCTGTTCGTTCAGGGTAAGCGAGTGATCAAGGACGAAGACCCGTTGTATATCGCTTCATTCTTCGACAAAGCGGTATCACAAATAACCGAATCGATAATCGACGCTCTCGAAGATCTGAACATACCACCGAAGGCGACTCTTATCGGAAAAGTCGTAGGATACGACGCTCCGCCTATGGCTGACGTACTGCCTACCGATGCGTTAGTCGAATTCGATGGTATCGTGAGAATAAAGATGGTCTCGGACTACGACGTATTCGCATATCTGAAGTGGACTCCATACGGTGAACCGTATCCAATCGTAGGACTGATTAACGGTGGTAACGTCGTAAAGAGTAACGTAATCACCGAAATGGAGACGACTGTTTCGAAGAACGACAAAGTAAACGTTAAGGTATTCCCCGGTGCGAAGATATCGGTGTTCGTCTACAACATGAACATAAACTAATATATTTCAGAACGTAAGACGGACGAACATGATGCCCGTCAATAAACTGCTCGCGTATTTCTATCCAGTAAACAAAACCGATTCGTTTACCTACGTTGCCAGAAACCACATAGAACAGCTTAGACGATACAACATACGAATATTCGAAGCAGGCGAAGAGCTAATCGATAACATGCAATGGGTTACGAAATATAATATCGTATTACATCCGTACCTGCTGTTTCTGGTCGGGCACAGCTATGTTACGTATATTCATAAGAGGCACAGGCTCGCTAAAATCGAGAAATATAAGGAACACCTGATAGCGTTTGACGTTACAGATACCGACAGAATATCGAATATTGCGGTCGAATTCCTGAATCACGCCGACATGATATTCGTACCATCTACGTTCTGTAAAGAAACGATGCTCGAATCTGGCGTAGAATCCGACGTATACATATTACCTCACGGGATTAACAACGAATTCCTTCGAATAAACGAAGAGGGAGCAGATACTTCGAGCTCACCGGTCTATCAGACCCTCGATATGATTAAATCGAAGAGAGATTATAAGTTCGTCCTGTTCTTCCTGTTGCACTCAGGGTATCGAAAAGGTGCGGACGTCGTATATAAGGCGATGAAAAAGATCCAAAGCGAGAGAGACGATATTATTCTCGTCGTAAAGCGTAAGAAACTCGTCGACCCTTACATGAGATATCTTAGAACGCTTAGAATGATCGAGATCGATAAGTGGTTAAACGACTTCGATCTTAAGGCGTTATACGATATATGCGACATAACTATCGTTCCGACTCGCGGTGGAGGATTCGAGCTTAACGCACTTGAATCTATCGCGACAGGAACGCCTACGATCGTTACTGATTACGGTTGCTTCAAAGACTACATCAACTATACCATACCTCTACGATATAACGGACTCGTCAGGATATTCAACAACAACATCGTGCACGTAGGAAACGGAGCAGACCCTGATCCTGACGATTTGGCGAATAAGATCATAGACGTAATCGACAATCAAGAATATTACAACGAGCTGTTCAGAGAATACGCTTCGGAGATTCGGAAGACTTATACGTGGCAAAATACCGGAGATAAATTATACGCCATATTGAAAAAGATCCTGTGATAAACGGTGATCGTATATGATATCATTCGATTCAATAGTCAGCGACATAGCGAAAGTAGGGATCGTATCAGGTATCGTCATTTATCTTATATGGTGGATAACGAGCAGTCTCAGCGATCAAATTTCGCAGTTAAATAAGACAATCACCGAATTGCAGGAACGTATAAATGACCTTCAAATCGTTATCGAAACGCTTAAAGACATAATACGAAAAAATGGTAAATAGGTGAGGTCGGCATGCCGATTAGACTGGTTTTTGCGGGACATTATCGAAGTGGTTCAACAGCGATATTCGAAATAATGCGAAGGACGTTATACAAATGGAACAAAAACGCGATCGTACTATACGAACCGTTCCATCCAGAACTGCCGGATAAGCTAAAGAACTGGGAAATCGGTAAGAAAGACGTACTGCACGGGTTGAACTTATGGGACGACTACTTTAAGCTGAAGGATCGAGAGCTCGAAGATCTCATTTCGCTCCATCCGGGAAAGACCGTCTACGAATCGATAAACGAAGTTAGAGAATATCTCGACTACATTCATTCGCTCCCGTACGATATATATCTCCAGCCGAACAGGTCGCACTACTTCGCTCTTGACATGCGAATACGATACCGGTGCAAATATCTCCATACGTATCGAAACCCTATCGTAACGTGGTTCGATTACTTACCGCCTGAAGTCCGAAACAACAAACAGTTATTCAAAAGAGTATCTCTCAGAGAGGACTACGACGACTATTCTACGCACGCGTTCTATTTACCCGACGAATACGAAATGATATCGAAGAGATTCGACGCTGACGTCGCCAGTAACGTACTTCAAAGATTTTACGTCGTTTGGCTCTATAACAACTATTACGCCTACATATCTTCCGACGCGACGGTATATTTCAGATCGTTAGTCCTCAACCCTCTAAAGATAGCGATGAGAATAAACAACATCGTAGGACATAAGCTATTCGACAATGAATCTCTATCGATACTCGATGTTAACAAAGAGATATCGAATAAGTTCCTTCCGATGTTTATGTCAGGCGATTTCGATAGCGTGATACAAAAACTAAACTTCGAACCATTCAACGAAATCCGTCGATACCTGATTAAGGAGAGAAGATGGGATTTCTTCCAGAATCTTTGAATAATTAAACCGATTTTTCGACCAATTTTTTGATTTAATTTTCGTTGCATCGTTACTGTGCGATATTAGAAAGAGTTATATTCTTTAGACACGTTATCATATCACGGTGATTCGAATGTTAGGCCTGAGTAGAACGTGCGTCGCAGGGGTCGTATGCATACATCCGTCGTACGAAAAAGAGTTCAAACATGCAATCATCAGTAAAAGATACGGCAGATCGATCGAATCGTTATGCCCAATGAAACACGGAATACCAAAACCACCTGACGATGCGGTCGATTCGGACAACGATAGGCTTCAAAACATGCTAACAATAATCGACGAAGAGCATTACCTGATATTCGAGGTTACCCTCGCAAACTACGCGGATATTCTCGGGTATATTGCAGCGACTGGAGCATACAAAAGGTCTATCGTAAAGAAATACAACGAATTCTCAGGCGATATCGCAGGTTCTGTAAAAATTGATGGAGACAACATAGAGCTATTCGATATGAACTATATAATCCTGTCAGTCGACGTTATGCAAAAGATCATGGAAAAGTCATACCTGTTCGCAGAGCAATATGTCAGCGATCTGTTTGACTGCGATGATTTCGCTGAGTCGTTCAGATCCATCGTCGACAATATATTCCTGTGCAACAGCGTAGGTTTCGCTGCGGGTAAGCTTATCGACAACAACGGCAATGTCGTAGGATTGCACGCCTACAATATCGTACCTGCCTACGATCCTAAAAACGATACGGTCGAAGTCTACATTTACGAACCACAAACCAACCAGTATGCCCCTGCGAGCAACCCTGTGCTGAACGGACTGAGATACGAAACGATGTTCGCAATGTTCGGATGAATTTTTTAACGTTTTTTTCTTCTTCTCCCGTTTCGTTCTTACGAATTAACTCGAAACAAATATCCTATTCTCCGACCGTATCCTTCGAAAACAAGAATCGAAAACGATATATCCATCAAATACGGCCTACGTAATATACGATCTCAATAATTCGAGAGTGATCTACCGATGATTGGCTATACGAACGAAAATCGTACCTCGAAGTCAAGAATGCACGAATTGCACGTCGTATTTTTAGTTAGCTGGGTATCTCTAACGTTGATTATTCTCGCAACAGCGTATTACATATTCAACCACGTACCTGACGGAATAACGATTAAAGCTCTCTGCGTTTCTCTATACGTTGCATTCGCCATAACCGTATCCTATTACCGAACCATGATTCGAAATAACGATTAGACCGTCCGAATAAAGCTTTTAAATAATTAAACCAACAATTCGACCAATATGACGATCCTGTCGCCTATCGATATGTTCAAGAGCAACCTATCGAAGCTTAAGAAAGTAAAATACGGTGATTTCGTCTCTTCGAATCAGTATAATACGATGTTCTCGCTTATTCGACTCTTAAACAGTCTCTGTAAGTGCGAAAAAGCGGACGAATACGCTAAGAAACTACCATTCTTCGTTACCCGGTTCGATATCGTACAACCGGAGCATCATAACTATATGGTCGACGCGATAAAGGCGTTCAGGGATTGCATAAGCTCGTTCAAAGATACGAAAGAGCTCGATGATATCATCTCAAAAATGAGATATGTATCAAAAGGGGACGATATCCTTTCGAGTGATAAGAACACGATCATCGACGCCCTCAACTGGATCGCAGCTAACGCTCCGTACGTACCGTATCCGCCTGTTACGTACGGGACTGGTGGTTATGCGAATCGCAGCAACTCGTTTAACATCCTCGATCTCGTTAGCATCCCTAAAGCCTACTGGTGGTATATCGGTTCGAATGATCCCGTAATTACGATAATCAACGACACTCCGCCACCGAACAATGAGAATTCATGGGTAATATGCGATAACCTGTTATGCAACAACGTATACCCATACGAATTCGGAGAAACTCCTTTCGATCTCGTTTCATCAGCAACGGACGATGAAGTCATGATTAACACGATAATGCCGTCGGATACTCTAAAGCTTCAAAGTTTCACGTCTCCGCACTATATGCTATTCCCGATGTGGTATTCTCCGAGAATCCCATTCGTGAACAAATACGCGTATCCGTATACTGTAATCTACGAATTCCTGCTTAAAAATGTCGGTGGAGTCAAATATATGCCATCGACTATAAGCATAAATCTACTTCCCTCATTCGTAATTTGCCTGAACGGTAATACTGATAACGTAAGCGGACTTAACGATCTCATAGGAAGCGAAACAGGCATATTCGAATACAACACCGAAGATACGAACTATTTAGCCAATCTCGCTCAGATCTCCGAACTGGCTGAATCAATGGACTCGAATAATATCGCTGCTGGACTGATCACGAAGAACGTAATAAGCTCGAATCCCGAAAGTGCTAAAGTCGACTTTGGTGTTCTATTATGCGACATCAAGGAGAACAGCGTTAGATACGTTCAGCTCGATTCGTATGACGACGGCATGATCGCATTCACTTACGCAGGCATGAACGTATTTTACGATATAAACAAATCTCTGTTCGCCTACGTATTCAAGTGCGATTTATCCGTATCGTCAGTAACGAGTACAACGTTTGATATCACCAATCCATACGGAAGAATATTCGTAATCGACCAGTTCGGAGGAGTCCACGATACTTGGGATACCTTAGGAAATAAACCACCGATGGACGACTTTTCGAGACTCGCGGGGTATAACGTAATACTCGGAACGTTATCATGCATGCTATCGGACTACTCTAACTTCGTGTTCTGGGCTTACGATCAGGCGTCTAACGAATCATACCTGTTCATCCTGAAATACGAAAATGGCGAGATCCTGAACTTCGCAATGAGCAAACAAACCCTATTGATCAACCTGCTGAATACGAATGTATACGTTACTTCGATATCTCCCGATGGATCTACGTCAGAAACGCAATACGTTCCGTTCAGCTTTATCAACGATGTTCTTAGGTGGTATCTTACTGAATTCGCAGCTAATACGACTGTAAACGTCGAACCTCTTGGAGTCGATTCATCAACGATCTTAACGATGGAAGATTTCGGGATATACTTCAACTTCTCGGTTCACAGAGTCTATTCGATCAAATACGAAGGTAGAGATTACGTAGTGCTCGACTGCGTTATACCTCTACCATCGACAGGAGCTAACGAAACTCCGATACTTACGTTAGTTCCGATGATCCTATTCCTCGAAGTAGATGAGATATCGCCCGGTGAATACGCTGTAGGTATCGCATATGCCCATATCATAATCGATATGGACGTAAACCAGACCGCATTAGCTGAGATAATCGCGTGGTCTCTAAATGGATCTACGAAAGAGTATATGCCCGTCTACAGCTCGTCGGTCTCACCATTCGAATTCGTATTAGTAACGATGAAACACGATAACTCTGTCGATCAGGATCAGATAAGGTCATACCACATTAAGATCGATCCATCCACGAACCTGCTCGAATTCTGCGAGAGAAAGACGATAATATCGAAAGAAGTTTTCTCGTCGTTTTCACCTACAGGGTCTTACTACCGCATCGCATTCAATGATCCGGCAGTATTTTCCGAATGTCAGTCGACGCTTCAGTCGTTACCAATAACGAACACGTTCACGTTATACTACAACTACGGAATACCGAGGATTCAAACGTTCAGCGATGGAATTTCGGAATATCTCGTTCCAGCATACGTTAGCTTATATCATACGCTCGTCCCTTACAAATCTGAAGTCGCGAGCTATCTAATCTCCGGATCTCCTGTAGCATGCGAAATTGTAAGAGTCTACATAACGTGGAATTCCGTAACTGGCGAACAATACTACACGACTTATCAAAACTTCCAAGCAGTGTTGCCGGGTGTTGCGACAGTATTCGCACCGTTATGACAAACGATTTAAACGACTAAATTCATAACTACGAACATGCCCCGACTCGATCCGGGCGAACGGTCGAAGAAATGGAAAATAAAGACTGATCCTAAACTTCTTACGCCTAAGCTCGCTTCGATCCATGAGTTAGCGAGCGAAAAGATAGCCGTCGCATTCGATAGTATCGACAGGTTATATGACGCAGCCTCGGCCATTCTCGATAAATACGGCATATCTACGAACGAACGTCTCTTATACCGATGTTTCATGGAAGAGATGTACAAAGTCAAACGAAAGTATTCAGGTACGACCCTTAAATCATCAGCTAACGCTATCGCCATGAAATACGTAGGATACGGCTGTAACCTGAGAGCATTAATCGAAATTGCGAACCTAACAGGCGTTACGCTCGAACTTCCAAACTCGAAGATACTTACGTTTGGTCTCGGGTATCCATGACGAAATAAATTTAAGCGTTTAATCGCATTATCGTATATGACTCTGGTCGGAGAGATCACCGTTCAGGAACAATCAGGGAGCGACTTAACCGATTATGCGGTATTAGCAACGATAACCGATCCGTGGTTCTTCGAGAAAGTCAGCGATCCGACGCAGTTAGAGATCCTCGCGAGCGATAAATCTACTCTGCTTTCGTTCTGGATCGAAACGTTCGATCCTGCAAACTATATCGCGAAAATTTGGGTAAAGATACCGTATATACGTGCTTACGGGACGTACAAAGCATATCTTAACGTAAATCCGAACAGGACTGTTCCGTTATCAGATCCAAAATCAACGTTCATTTACTTCGATCAGGGTAACGAAGTCAGCGAATGGGACGTAAACGGTACGGCTGGAGAGAACGATACCGAAGGGCTTCCACCACCATCTTATTACGCTGAATCAGTCGCAGGCGATTACCTCGACAGGCTCGCGATCGATCCTTCGCAGATACAACCGGGTATTTTGATCACGTTCAACGTAATGACTACCGGGCTCGGTAACTTCTTCTTCCTTTGCGATGCGAACGGAGCTGGTCAGGGTTACAGAATCGATTCGAGAGCAGGTTATTACTCTGGATTCTTAACTACGACTTCGTGGACGTCGTGGTCATTCGTATCTGGCACGTTCACAGCCAAAGCGAACACGTGGTATAAGTTCGGGATCATCGTAAGAGGCACATCGGCAACGTTACTTTACGAAGAGTCGGAGAACACGAGCCCGACCAAGCCATCGAACGTTGAAGGGACGTACAACATCAACATCAACGGTGGTTACATCGGTCTCGTTGGCGATAACCTTGGTACGGGATACTACACGTACTGGGACAATATCGTAATACGAAAATACGTCGATCCTGAGCCTGACGTAAAGGTTCAGATCGGCTATGTCGTAGAGGTCGAAGTAAAGGATGTTTCCGGATTCGATATACCTGTGATCTTCATAAACGATGGCTCAGGATGGATCAGGACTTCGAACCCGACCGAGATCGTTTCTAAGGTTTCGTTTCTGCTCTCGGTATGGACGTATGCATACGTACCGTCTACGAAACTCGTTGACGTACCTACTGAGAAAGTCGAATTCACGATCAAACACGTTCTCCATGACGTGATCGAAAAGTTCAGGAAACTCTCGTTCAACAGGTCGAGAATAGACGGCACGAGACTAATTATATACGACGACGACGAAGTTACGCCTATCGCAGAATACGAATTACTCGATCAATACGGCAAACCGAACAACATATCGATATTCGAGAGAAGACCGGTAAAGAAGCCCTAACTTCGAAAGTATCGTCTTTTCGATCTATTTTTTATCTCGATGTTTCGAGTCAAAACGAATCGAAGAAAAGAGAATTATAGCCCCGCCCGGATTCGAACCGGGGTCTCCGGGTCTCTTCCGATCCGTGGTTATGAACGGGCTAATTGCGGATATTGAAACGACTGGCCTGAATCGCGGGTCGGCACGATTCCAATAATAGCGTCTCGAACCACGGATCGTCCAAAGCCCGGAAGGATTGTCCACCTACCCCACGGGGCTTCGATCTTCATGCCGACCGATATCGTATCTTCGTTCTCTCGATATAAGCTTTACGATCTTTGAATAATTAAATCGATTGTCCGACGAAAAGCCACTTCCAGACCCCAATCTATCACGATTAATCACAATTTTTGGGGAATACTATCACCCGATTGCATACGATATAATATATACGATATATCGTATGCAACGACCTATTCA